>JAEHJW020008433.1_pt1 | contig 30334 bp, 41 predicted proteins | sample 9271431 | NCBI WGS metagenome assembly JAEHJW02 | reverse complement strand
CCCACTCAATCGCCAACGGAGAAGTCTGCTCGGATAGAACGTGCTTCAGGTGCCGACTCGCCGACTTGCTTTTCGAGACAGAGAAACGAACAGCCTAACGCAAAGCTAACCGGCCCTTGGGCTGAACGGAGGATGAAGATGCCAGAAAACACGCAGGCCCAAGGGTCCGAGTTGAGCGCCCGGTTGGGCGATGCCCCCAACCCGTACCACTTCACACACCATGATCCAGGTATCCCGATGGTGGGCTGCCCTGGCTGTCTCATCGACCAGCTCGACGCCGCGCTCGATCGGGTAATGGCCCAGAGGGACCAATACCACGAGGTTGCCGACAGGCTGGCCGAAGCCATCGCCACCCACATGCGGGAGGACATTGGTGAGCATTCCAGCGCCAACGACCCGTGGGCGAATGCCCTTCAACTGATCGAAGGCTCGAACTGTTGGTAAACGCCCAACTTGAAATTAGGCGACACCTGCGCCCCCGTCTCACGCCGCCTAATGCGGGATGCCCACGCGCAAGCCGAGCAGACTCAGCAGCGCCCGGATTAGGCAAACCTAAAAAATAAGGAATGGGAGAAGGCATGGAGGAGATGTGAGAGAGATCCTGGTTTGGCTTGCGGCCCTTTGTCTAATTGTTTATATCTGGCCTGTTTTCCAAGAAGAAAAGGAGTATGAATGAGGTTGTTATTCCGCGCCGCGACACTTCTGCTCTCTACCGTAATAGTGGGGACACTGCTAGCGGCGGTTATTAGAAAGGCGATGTCATGATGGATTACTGCACTTGGTGCGGAGATTACGCTGAACTGGTAGATTCCGTCCAGAACGAGCATATTTGTTTGGATTGCCGATTTGAGCCCGATTACCTGGGGCATGTCTCTAGGGTGACGAGGGAAGCCCGGCGCAGGGACCGCGTGAAATATGGTCGGGACGCAGAACGCAACATTTACTGGTGGGATACGCTGTGATTGACTATGTCTGCCACAAAGGGAGGGCAACCGTCCGGGTTCTGGCTTACAAGCCCTATTCCGAGCCCATGCCGGATGATTACGTTCGTGTTGTCATCCAGGCGATGGAGAACGGCCAACCTATCGCAGAGGATCCGCTTCACGAGGAAAACGCGCCCATCCTGTTTCTGGCGAGAGAACTGCACTTGATGCGGGGCGAGGGATGGGAAATTTGTTGGCGCGGCAAGAAATAGACCGTAAACCATTACATCCCCATGGTGGGCGAAAGGAGAAACATGCAAATCTTCCAGGTCGGTTCCATCATTGTGACCATTCAGCAGACGCTAGAGGAAGGGCTTGAACCAGATCCAGCTCTGGTCGAGCTTCTCTGCCAGGAAGGCCCCAAGGCCATCGAGGAATGGACGGATGCCATTGCTAACGTAGAGGCCGAGGCCGAAGTGATCGGGAAAAGGATCGCAGAACTGCGGGAACGCAAGGCTGCCCGCGAGCAGACAGTAGAACGGATGAAGGGAGCTCTCCTTGACCTCCTGAACCGGCATTTCGATGGCAAGGTAAAGACTCCCCTTGTTACGGTCTGGTCCCAGAAAACCACAATTTACGACATTCAGGCAGATCCCCAGAAACACGCTACTTTCTATAAATTCCCGGAGCCGGAACTCCAGAAGAAGAAGGCTATTGACGCTTACAAGGCCGGAGTGTTGCCAACCGACATTCTTGTAACTGAAGGTGTCACAGAATCCGTAAGGATTCGCCGTAGCTAGACGGTTTCTAGCGAGAACAGGGGCTTTGACCCCGCAAAGAAGGAGAATACATGGGAACCTTTGATCCCAAACCTGAAAAGCAGTACGAGCTTTGCCCCGAGGGCAAGCACACCGGCATCCTCTTTACCATCGTGGATTGCGGTTCTGTCCACGACTCGTTCCAGGGGGTCGAGAAGATCAAGCACCAGATTTACCTCGGCTGGGAGTTCCCTGAGGTGCTGATGAGCGATGGTCGGCCCTTCATGTTTGGCAACTTCTACAACGTGACCAATGGCGAATATGGCATGTATTTCGCTAAGACCTCGAACATCAATAAGATGCTTCGGGGGTTGACGGGGTTGGACGAGAAGGCTTGTTCCAAGCCGGGGCTGCTGGGGAAGCTAGTCAAGGACCAGACCCCCTGCACCATCACCATCGCTCACGAACCATCCAAGAAGGATCCCAACAAGTCCTATGCGGTGGCCGAGTCCATCAAGCCCTTCAAGGGCAAGAACGCCCCTGCGCGGGTGAATGGGCCCCTGATCTACCAGCTCGGCGGGGATAACCTTGCTGCCGTCCCTGAATGGCTCCAGAAGAAGATCGAGGTTTGCCTAGAGAACACTACCGGCCTACCTCCTCGCGCCCCGAAGTCCGACAACGGGACCGATGAGGACTCGATCCCGTTTTAGGTTGCGTTAGAAGCGGAGTAGCACCATACTCTGGGGAGGGGGAGCAAAATGCCAGAGAAAACCTGCTTCAAGTGTGGTGCTACAAAGCCATTGGATGATTTCTACAGGCACCCAATGATGAGGGACGGCCATCTTAATAAGTGCAAAGAATGCACCAAGGTGGATTCATCTATGCGGGATCCCGCCAAAGTCAGGGCGTACGACAGGGCCCGCGCCAAGCGCCCCGCAAGAATAGCAAAACTTTTAGAGGGTCAACGTAGGCGCAGAAGCCTGTACCCTGAAAGGGTAAGAGCCCACCGCAGGGTCGCGTGGGCGGTTAAAACGGGTAAACTTGCGCGCCCAAGAAACTGCTCTATGTGTTTCAGGGAATGTCGCGTTGTATCGCACCATGAAGATTATTCAAAACCGCTAGATGTTGTATGGGTCTGTGAGGATTGCCACAAACGCATTCATGCGGTTAAGAGTCAACAGACTGTCCCCTTCTGATCTAAACTAAGGGGCGGTGATGAGCCGCCCCGCTTTTTTCTGGAGGCATCATGGTATTCCTTGCGCCATTCTTCTACCTCTTTGTAGAGATCTGTATCTTCCTTCCGCTTTATTTGGTTGGGCTGGTGGTTTTCCCCATTGCTTATCACTTCGCAGCGTTAAAAATAGAACCCTCTTTTATTAACAAGGGGCAGTACATACTTTCCTTCAAGAACCGCATCCTGAATGAATGGCTCGGTAATCGGGAGGATGGGATTTACCCGGATTGGTGGAAGATGGAACGATCTGGTTCCGCCTATGGGTGGTTTATCCGCAACCCGGTATCTAACATGAGGTTCTGGCCCTACATCTCTACTTTCCCATCTCCCGATACGAAATGGATTGGGACGCTGGACCGGGTTCCCGACAAAGAACCGGGATGGTTCATCGCATGGCATGGGATTTACGCTGGGTGGCTGTGGCAGACCAAGACATTTGGGGTGTGGCTGGGCTGGAAGTCCAATCCCATTGACCGCAGAATCGGAAGGCTTGATGCACCCCCCGTTGATTACCGCTACTACGGGCTGGGAACGGCCTGCATGATCTGGAGGAACAAGTGACGCCAGATGAGTGGGCTGCTTACTGGCGGCATTGCGACATGACGCCGAACGAGGTCTATCGGGCAACAGGGTTTGTAATTGTTGACTCCGACTCTATCGAGCATCCAACCATCACCAGATACTTCGACCATCTTTATGCCCAGGAATTAGGGATTGCTTACCCATAAGAAAAGGGAGCCCGTAAGCTCCCTTGACCTTTCTATTCATTTGAATTAAACTCTCTGTTGTGGCTCAGGCCGGGCTGCACAAACAGGAGCATTTACATGGTGGAGCGAAATGGATACCTTGTCAATCCTGAAAAGGCTTGTAGATCGCCACGGGGAACCGGGTGCCGCACTTCTGATCGGGGTGAGTCAGCCCACCGTTTGGCGATGGATGCGGGGCAAACACAAAATTTCCCCAGGGATGGAGAGACTGGTCCGTCTGGCTGGGGCATCCGATGAGGGCCCGGACCTGGAATCTAAGGATGAACCTTGACACGTTCAACTCTGGTTATGCCGCACTGGACAATGACCAGGAACGGGCCGAATTCGTCTCAGGGCTCTACAAGGGCATGAATGGTGGCAAGATCAAGGACGATTGTTCTGACCCCATGTCGGTCGGTTTTGCCATTGGGCAAGAAATGAGACTAGAGGCGGAGGGGTTCCGTGAGCGGTCTGTCAAAAACGGCGGGAAGCGTAAGTCTAATAGAAATGACCAAATGGTAGACCATAAGGTATACCAAACGGTAGACCAAACATGCACCCAATCCACAATCCCCAATCCACAAACTACAAACCCACAACCAAAAACAACCTCGCCCTTACGGGCTCGCCAGTCTCGGAAGAAAGATGAATCTATTCCTCTCCCAGAGGATCTTGTCCCGGTTGTGGATTATCTCATCTCCAACTGGCCCCCTGTTTCCTATGAGAAGGGTTCCAGCCGGAGTGTCCAGATTTACATGCGCGAGGATCTGTGGGCAAGAGTTGCCCATCTTGCGAGCAGGTTCGGAAAGGTTCCTGGCGCGGTCCTGTTTTGTGGCTTACCCTATGTGCGTCGAATCCTGAAGGATTCCGAGGATACCAGGAAGCCGGTGTACGTTAAGAACATGAGCAATTTCTGGGGCATCAAGGAAGATAACAGGGCTTGGGAAGAAGCCTATAACCAAGGGTTGGTTGATTACAACAAGTTTAAGGAGAAGGATCTTGGTTGACAACCTTTGGGAAGGCACAGAGTTTGACGGAAAATCCAAACCCCAAGAGCCTACCAGGCTCCCGGAAGATATAGAATCCGAGGGTTCTCTGATCTCAACCTGTTGCGCCCCTGGGATCGGGCTAGCTGGAGTTGAAGCTGCATCCTTCCTCACCCCGGAAGACTTCGTCCATCCAGGCTACCGGATGATGTTCGTTGCGGTCAGGGCTATCCATTCCCGCGAAGAGGAACTGAACCTCCTAACTCTCAGGGCGGAAATGGAACGCCAAGGGACGCTGGCCCGCGCCGGGGGCATCATGACCCTCACAGAGACGCTTGCCCTCCCCGACGTAGAGCGCCCAATGGTTCTTGCCGAGATCATCAAGGAGAAATCAAGGCTCCGGGAATTGATCAAAGCGGGCCATAGGATCGTCGAAAGGGCTTCCGGGCATGGCGACTACCGGGAAATCGTTTCCGAGGCTTCAGAGGCCATTACGCGCCTAGCAATGGACAATCCCGGTAAGCAGATCATCACCGACCTGACAGACCTGTTGGATGATCTGGCAGAAGGGAAACGGATCACCACCGAGAATGGGGGCAGGGCAATGAGTTGGGGCGATCCCACGCTAGATGAATACTGCCCCATCCCGCGTGGTGAACCAACCATCGTTTGTGCGAGGCCCGGAGGGGGCAAGTCTGCCCTAGCCATACAGATACTCATTGCGACGGTAGAAGCCAGACTAGGGAAGCCCTTGTTCTTGAGCCTCGAAATGGGGCGCGAAAAGGTCAAGGCGCGGGTCGCTGCCCATTTGTCAGAGATCAACTCGAAGGCGTTCAGGGACGGGAATTACGATGGGGACGCTGTCGGGAGGATCCTAGATAGGAAACATGTTCTTTCCGGGATGAAGGTCATGTTCCCCATGCAGCAATGCCGGGTGGAGGAAATAGAATCCCTCGTGAAACATGCGGTCGAAGCTCATGGGATCACATGCGTTGTGCTTGACCAGTTCTCCCACGTAGGCCCTCCCCGCGAATCAGCAAAGGACACCTATGCCATTGTCAATGCTCAAATCTCCAAACATATCACCGCTTTGGCGAAGAACCTCAACCTGGGTTGGGTGACACTGGCGCAGATCAACAAGGATGGTGAGGACAGCAGGCGCCCTACCATGAAGGATCTGGCCGCTACTGACCGGCTCGTGCAGGATGCAGCCGTGATCTTCGGGCTGTGGAACAAGGGGAACGACGAGAACCAGGAAGTCTGGGGGACCATCATGAAGAACCGGGACGATGGCTGGAAGGGGTGGGCGAAGCAGCTTGCCAGTGATTATGGAACCTGCCGGTTCCGGGTTCATCAGTTCGAGACGTCCAGGACGCGGTTCTAGCTTGACGCGGGCCTGACTTGGATTATCTTGTTAGATGCGCCCATGGCGCGAATGGAGGTCGGAATGGGCAAATTGTCATACGACATCTGCCGATGCACCAGCGAGGTCTGCCCCGTGCGGAAGAACTGTCTCCGGGCACTCGATATGCCGGATGAAGATGACCGCAACTTGATCCCCTACGCGGATCTTTTCACTGAAGAACCTTGTCGTTTTCAAATCAGGATGGAGGAGTAGAAATGGGCGGATGGAATCATCGAGTCGTGCGTCATCGCACGAATGAGAGCAAAGACAGTGATTGGATGTATGGAATTTATGAGGTTTTTTACGATGAGGACAATGCTCCCATCGGATATAGCAAGGCATCCGCGATCCACACCAAGTTGGATGATGGTGAGCCCATTGAGTCCCTTCGGCTGCAAGTTGAGTGGATGATGGAGGCAACAGAAAAGCCCATCCTTAATCATCCCGACGATTTTACGGGGGAAATCGAATGAACTACATGACCGAAATCCAGGGCTGGGAGCCCGCACGTAGGACCATGGAAACCCGTGGTCGGAAGAATGTCTACCCATTCAGGGCCCTCCCGCTTGATGGGTCTTTCATCCACCCCAAGTTCAATACGGCAAAGACCCTTGCGTGGCACTACCACAAGCTGCTGGGGCATCGGTATGACGTGATGCAAATCGGGGTTGGGGCGCGGATTCGGAGGGTGGCGTAATGTATGACGGGCTTTCAAAGAACGATCTGAGGATCATCCTGGCGTTTTCTGTTTATCTGAGGACCGGAGCACCTGCGGAGATATCCGTTCCCAATTCCCTGATGGTGGCCGAACAATACCTGAACGCTGTCGAGGCCCTGAACGCCGAGTCGGAGTCGAGCGCCAAGCGAGACGATGGCGAGGGGGAAGGGGCGCGGGCATGAGGGACGGGATCGCCTACGTGCTTCGCCTCAAATACCTCCTGGAGCGGGATGAGCAGCCCTTGCCGGATGGAATTGTGGTGAGCCAAGAAATGTTTGAGGCCATTGAGCATGGGTATCCGGCGGTTTGCAGGTTCTCGGAAATCTTCGGGATGAAGGTGCACATGGCGACGATTAATGGCATTAAGGTTTATAGGGGGATGATGTGAGCGAAACCATTTATGTGAAGGTCGGGAGGCGCTATAAACCCATCTACGAATACGACCAAAAGGTTTGTGACAGTTTCCCTGTGGGATCTCATCTGGTTGTTTCAGAGCCTGGGCACCAAATCACGCGGTTCAACGTGAACCTGGACTTCGCGCCCGTATTGGCCGCACTTGCTAGCGGACGCGAGGCGTTTGTGAGTGCCATCCAGAAAGCAACGTTGCTGACGCCACAAAAGAAGCTCAACCCCAAGGAGCTTGCGGCCTTTGAGGCATGGAAAAGGGCCACGGGCGAGGAAACACTTATGCTTAGCTCGGCAAGCGCTAGCGATGTTTACGACGCCTTTGAGCGGGCCATAATCGAGGCTGCGAATCGCAGCGAGAAGCGAAGCGAACGCGAAGATTCGGGGACGCGGGCCACCAATGACTAAACCACTAGGAGAAGTAGTCTTCAACTTCAACGAAGCAAGAGAAGGATACGACGATGCCCGTAAGGAACTGGTAGAAAAAGCAATAGAGCTAGGGGCAAACGAAAAATCAATCAACGGCGATCATAGGATTGCCATGGCGTTTCTCATGGGATACAAGAGGGGTAAGCAATGAATCGGTGGCAAAAAGAAGGTTGTCTCTGGTTAAGCATTGGAGCATTAATTGGTTTTCTCCTAATCGTCTATATGACTACATGGGTAATAGCTCTTGCATGGAGGGGGTAATGGCTGGATTTGAGGTTGTTGACGGACCCGGTAAGCCCATCAAGGCGTGGGTGAAGGGGGTCCAGCTTGAAGAAGAAGCTAAACAGCAGCTTCGCAACCTATCGGGGATGCCATTCATCTATTCTCACGTCGCGGCCATGCCGGATGTGCATTGGGGGATGGGGGCTACGGTAGGTAGCGTCATTGCCACCAAGGGAGCAATTATCCCCGCTGCGGTTGGGGTTGATATTGGATGTGGCATGATGGCTTACCGGACCTCACTAGCGGCCTCTGATCTACCCGACAACCTTCACGGTATCCGTTCGGCCATTGAGGCGGCCGTTCCCCATGGACGGACCAACAATGGGGGGCCAGGAGATCGCGGAGCATGGGGGGAGATCCCGAAGGGTCACCACTGGGTATTGCGACCCGTGGTAGCCGATCTAGCGACCATCACTGCGAAGCACCCCAAGATCGCCCAAGCGGCGGAACGCGCCCCCCTTCATGCGGGGACACTGGGAACCGGCAACCACTTCATTGAGATTTGCCTGGATGAAGAACAGCGCGTGTGGATCATGCTGCACTCCGGTAGCCGGGGTATCGGGAACCGTATTGGATCCTACTTTATTGAGGCCGCGAAGAGGGACATGGAGCGGTGGTTCATCCATCTACCCGATAAGGATCTAGCCTACATTCCCCAAGGATCTGAGCTTTTCCATGATTATTTTGAAGCCCTAAACTGGGCCCAGAATTACGCCCGGTTGAATCGTGAACTAATTATGGATGCGGTTGTTGGCGCATTGCGGGCCTCTTTGCCCAAAAAGCCGTTCATTTGTGATTGTGAGTCCGTCAACTGCCATCATAATTACGTTTCGTGGGAGCGCCACTTCGGAGATAACGTCATGGTCACTCGCAAGGGGGCTGTGGACGCGCATGAAGGAGTCATGGGTATCATCCCCGGCTCAATGGGTGCCAAGAGCTTTATCGTGCGGGGTAAGGGCAACCGGGATTCCTTCTGTTCCTGCTCCCACGGAGCGGGTCGCTCAATGAGCCGTAACGAGGCCAAGAAGCGGTTCACGCTGGAAGATCATGCTGCGGCCACCGAGGGTGTAGAGTGCCGCAAGGATGCCGATGTTCTTGATGAAACTCCGGCTGCCTATAAGAGCATTGACGCGGTGATGGAGGCCCAGTCGGATTTGGTGGATATTGTTCATACCTTGAAACAGATTGTTTGTGTGAAGGGTTAATAATGGACGCAGAAATCAAATACTACAAGACTCTCTGCTCCCTCCAGCGGGAGCTGATCGAGAAGATACACAAGTACATCCACGACCAGAACCGACCCGAATCCATTGATGACGCCTCTCACCGGGAATGGAGCCTTGCTACGCAGCTTGGGTTCGCCCAGCAGGATAACAAGGCCCTCCGGGAACTGGCTGACGAATATAGGGAAGAACTGAGGGTTATCCGCAATGCCACGAACTGAGCTTGAAGATGAACTGGCCCGGCAGCTTGATCTGGCAAAGATCGAGTATATCCGGGAATACCAAGCCATTCAGGGGCGTAGATTCAGATGGGACTTCTACTTTCCTGTGGATTGCTGGATAATTGGGCTCCCGACGACTCCGATTCTTCTGGAGGTTCAGGGTGGTCTCTGGATTAAGGGAGCGCATTCTACTGGTACCGGGATTGAACGGGACATGGAAAAACTCAATACCGCGACCATCAACGGGTTCAGGCTACTTCAGGTAAGCGGGAAGCATATCAAAAGCGGAGAAGCCCTTCGGTGGGTCCAGGAGGCGGTGAAGAAATGAAATGTGTGAAGGAAGAAACCATCGTCCAGGACCAGAGCGGAGCCTGCCACATGATCCGCATCTACAAGGACGGAGAAACCCTTAAATACGGGACCGGGGCCTACTCGGATATTGGGGGATACCCGATGGAGAAGAAGGACATCAAGCCTTGGGACATCTCTATCCAGCGGAAGAAGATTGACGCGGAGATCGAGAGACAGACGGGCAAGAAGGTGGAAGACGATGACTTCGGCAACATCAGGCTGTTCACATGATTGATTGTATCTTACTCAAATTTGGAGACTTCATGCGGAGGATGTGATGATCTGGGAACCGACGGTTAGCCCCGAGGCTTACGCTATCGAGTCCCAATTAGTCCTCCCGGATGGGATAAAACTGTTCGACATTCACATTAATCCAAGCGGAGCCCTGTTGTTTTTTCTGGAAATCTTTGGCGAACGATCTACACTTGCTATTGCACCCGGAGATGACCCCGTTGGGCGTTTCCATAAACTACTGGAGGATACAATGAAGGAAAAGGGCATCCCCAAGGACGCTCCGAAGGCGATCAAGAGGGCCGATGAAGCCAAGGACAAAAAGCTTGGCATCAAGGAGGGGAGCAAGAAGGATCTTGCACTCGACAAGAAGCTATTTAACAAGAAGGGAAATAAGTAATGGCCAAGCCCAAGAGCAAGCCCGCGAAGAAGCCCACTAAGGTCGTCCCCAAGTTGCCGAAGATCCCCCCGATGCCCAAGACGCCGCCTAGCCGCGCCCCCCGTCAGACGCCGGGGATTCCTGGGATGCCGGGGAATGGCATGCCCGGAATGGGGGGGGGATTCTAATGAGCATCGTCGTTTCTTTTGCTGTCGGCTTTTTGGCTGGTATCAGCGTAAAGCGGTTTTGGTGGCAAAGAACAATCTGAGCAACGCCATCTCCACGATTACCAAGCTGTGAGGGGGTAATAATGGCCAAGAAGAATTGGATCTCCGGCGCCATCGGGAAGCCGGGTGCCCTGCACGAGGATCTGGGTGTCCCCAAGGGGAAGAAGATCCCAGAAAAGAAGTTGGAGGCCGCAGAGAAGAAACCAGGTATTGTGGGGAAACGAGCTCGGCTGGCTGAAACCTTGAAGGGCTTCAAAAAGAAGTAGCGCTTGCGCACCACAGAGAAAAGCGTAAACTTAGAGTATTGAGTTGATTTTTGAAATCGCTGGATGCCCGTGCCAAACGCGTAGCGCAAGGCTCGATATCGAAAGAGCGGGGCCATATTCCCAGGCGCGTGGATCGCGGGAGTCACTCCTGTCCACCATCCAGCAACTATCACCGGATGCGAATTGGGAAGGTTTGCAAGCCTCCCACCTGTGTTTCTAGGGCGCAGGATCGCAAGATAAGCCAAGGGCACATTAGCCCATGGTCTAGTGGGAGACCGCATTTTGTGTCCCACCATCCGGTATCAATTCCCTGGGCGGCCAGTGGATAGGTTGAACGCGACGGCGGGGCTATCCTAATTGTCGGGCATGACAGCCGAAACAACCAACAAGCCGGTTAGCCCGGCCCCAGGGATTCAGTTCACGCGGTGGCAACGGACCGCATAGCCACAATCCATGAGCGAGCAGCGGGCGAAACAGCGAATGGAGCCGCGTGATTCAAATCTAGGGTTAAAGGAGCGGCGGCTTTAGCCGCGCATCACCTGGACACCCTAGACCGATGGTGCGGGTTGGATTCCCGCTCGTTGACCGAGGCTTGTGAGCTGGGGAAGGGGCATGGCAGCCCTCGGACCCCTGATGCCATGGGGGATAAGGTCTGACAGCCGGGAAAGACCGGCACCTTCTCAACCCGCCAAGCCAATCGAAGAAGCTGGACGGGCCAATACGGGGGAAGCTGGACTCAACGGTTCCTTCCCCCGTTCTTTTATCTGGAGGGAGAGATGGACAAGGATGTTGTTTGGGGTTTTTGCGCGAACACGTATGGTCCGTGGTGGGTGAAACCTAAGCGGTTTAAGAAACAACACAATTTAGCCGGTTGGTGGGATGCGAGTGGAGATTATTGCGTAGAATTCATCGGGGTTGACTTGTCCCAAGATGGCGTCATCAAGTTCGCAAGTTACGACAAGAATGAAACCCGACGGTTTATTGATGGGTTTATGGCGTGCAGGCATTTGCTGTCTGTATTCTTCAAGGGCTAGCGATGCCATCTTTTCCCAAAGAGAAGAACTACCGCAACCCGCGTCTGCTCCGGTTGGCCGAGAAGTCGCCAATCTGCTGCATATGCGGTAAGCCCAATGATGGTACGGTCGTGGCTTGTCATTCCAATTGGGGCGCAGACGGCAAGGGGATTGGTGTCAAGGCTCACGATCTGCCAGCTTTCGGTTGCAAGTCCTGCCATGATCTTATTGACCAACGGGCCGGGGACTTGACCAGAGACGAGCGGGCCCTATTGTTCTACCGTGGGGTTTACAATACGTGGTTGCTTTGCATGAGGGAAGGATGGCTGAAATGAGTGACTTCGACGCCCATAGGGAGATTGTCCAGAACGAGCTTGACCGACTCGTGGAAAAGCAGGGGCGCATGGAAACTGATCCACATGCCACTCTGGCAGAATGGAGAGTTGTCCAGAGAGAAATTGAACAACTCCAGCACCGGCTGATCTTTTTCGATAGCCCGCTATCAAAACTGCACTTCAGAGACTAGATTCCCGAACGGGAACAAACTGTCATCCGACCTGAATATCTAGCCCAATCTTTCCCGATCAGGAAGTTTTGGGCTTTCGGGTTGTACGCTTCTCGAACTTGATGTCATAGCTTTTCAGGTCAGAGGGGCGCTTCCAGGGGAGGCCAGTGTTGGCATCAATCGGGCACTCCGAGAGGCTGAGACTTGCCATGCCAGACATGAACGCCTCGCGCCATTTGGCTGCATCCAGAAGCTCTTCGGCGTAGCGCTCATCGAAGCACTGGGCTACCAGTACGGCTCGCTGGCCCTCCTTCTTCAAAAGGTTCCAGGTATACCCGTCTTCCGGGTTCCCCTCTTCAGAAATAAACCAGTCAGACATAGGAACCCCCAAGATGAACCCATTATGGGCGCCCTTGGGGGTTGATTCAAGGCGACGAAAAGACTAAATAAATTAGGCGTTTCGTTTGCCAAAAGCAACAAAACGTGTTACTTTCTGGTATATCTTACCCCCCCAACAACTACGGCATTGTCGGAGAAAATGATGGGTTCCATGTTGGCGGTCTTGGTGTGCGTATCAACGTGGACAATCGTAAACCCATTCTGATTCCGGTTTCGGTCAGTGTAGGAGTTGTCCACACGGGCCATGCATCCGTTTGTCACGCCCCACACGGAGCCTAGAACTTCGTTACAGTGAGTGAAAACCTGAGGCTTATGGGTATGCCCAGCTATCCAGTTGGTCCCGAACGTAAACTTGGGATCAGGGTAATGGTCAATCGTGACGCAACCGAAATAGGTTTTCCGGTTCTTCCGGATCTCGTTACGAATATCAGATGGTTTGAAGGCTGATAGATCATGCTGGCAAACAAGATTGATCTCAAACGCCTTGAGACCCAGGAGGTCTGCTAGCGTTAGCCCCATAAAGTCTGAAAGGATGGCCCGCATCTCGGGCGTCCGTTCGCTCATGTGTCTGAGCAGGTGAAATTCGTGGTTGCCCGCCAGAAGATCTATTTGGCAAGATGGGAGGGATGCCCGGAGAGGCCCAAACAGGTTGTCCCGAACCCAACTGAGGCGTCCCGCCGCGTCCCATCCACGGGGGTCTTTGTCAAACCTGGAGAACTCGTAGTTGTCGTAAACGTCACCCGCCAAGCAAATGACGGAAGGGTTAATGCGCTTGCACGTTTCAAGGAAAACCTCCAGAGCAAAAGGGTCTGTGTCCTTATCGTGAAAATCAGAGGCAACGATCATGGTCTGCCAGCGGCCCGAGAAGTCCCTCTCGTACTTCCCGTTCCAAGGGAGAACCTCAACCTCCATGAAACCCCGCCGCGCATCGAGGCTGGCGTGTTTGGCAATCTGCTTCTCAAGCGCCTGCTGGCCCCTGGAAAGCTCAAGACGGGCCTGCCTGCGGAACTCATGGAATGTCCCGAAACGGCTGTCCCAAGTCGAGTCTGAATACTTCCCGTGCTTACGGTAGACCTTGCGTGTGATGTAGGTCTCGGGCTTCTGCTCCTGAACCCGCCTGAGGTCCGCGATCAGATCTTCGGTGGTCGCAGTCGGATCATATTTCTTGGGCTCTTCAGAGAGCAGTGATTCCTCTGCTAAGGAGTGCTGGGATCTGTATTCCTGCTTTGCTTGCCAACGTTTCTTCTTACTTTGACTTTCAGCCATCAAACCTCCACAAAAGAAGTTCTTCCAGAGAGTAGAGGACGGGAATGCCCAACTCATGGGCTCTCGCCTCTTCCTTGTCGGCCCCCAGAGATTCTCCGGGAAGCCTTAGAACCGCATCACAGACCTGAAGCCATTCATCGTCATAACCCATCCACCAATCATAATCATGGGGCCAGAGTAGATCCCAGAAATGGGAGAGATGGGGAACGAACGGGACGAACCCATAACCCGCAAGCACGTTCGCGGCGTCTATGGCATTACGGACATTAGTCGCTTGGTTGCCCTTGGTGTAACTCGACGCCACGTAGATTTTCTTCTTCAATGGCCCTCCACTTGGTAGGTAGTTTACGCATGATCCCAGAACGTGCAAGGAAAAGGGCTCCGAAGAGCCCCTTCCTTGGCGGGTTGCGGCCTCAACCGCTGCCGGCAACTCAGCACTATCCCTTCCTCACCTAATCTGGGTTAAAGGGGAATGTAGGTTGATCTTCCCGCCTAGAACTTCTTGGCTACTGCATAACCAGCAGCTAACGCGCCAATCGAATAAAGTAGCCTTTTCTTCCGCTCTGCCTTCAACGCCTCCTGTGTATCCTTCACCACTACCCGGAGGGAATCGGCTTCGTTTCTGGAGGCATCTGCGGCCTTGTGATAGCCATCTGCTTCAAGAGTCCGTTGGGCGGCATATGCGGTAGCAATGTTCTTCGCATCCACCAACCCGCCAATCAGATTGTTCTGGGTCTGGATCTTCATCTCAAGGGATGGTACCCGAAGCGCCTGCATCGTGTTCGTCCACATCAATCCTGCGTCCTTCTCTGTTACCCCGAAATAAGCAGATGCGGTTGTGGAAGGCTTGAGAACCAACTCGAACCCATTGGCCTGGAGGTCCGCAACCAACTGTTTCTTCTTGGCAGGGACAGGGCCAGGAGCCGGGAGAACGTGGACTGCATCATTGACTTCCCGGAGCTTCGCCAGATCCTTGTTGGCCTTCACCAACTGCTTCTTGTAATCCTCGGCAACGGCATGGGCAGCGGCAGCATCGGCTCGCGCTTCCTCGGCCTGCTTCCTCAATCCATCTGCCTCCCGCATCTTTTCATTGGCCTGATGAAGATTGTAGCGGGAAACGAGGGTGAGGCCAGCAGACACGGGCACTCCAAGGATGGACACCAATGCTAACGCCTTCACTGGCTTAGTCAAGGAGGCAAAATATTCCTTAATCATTTCCTCATCCCCCGCGGAAATTGTCCTGGATCGAACCGCTGCTTCCCGTCCTTGTCCATTGTCCAAGGATCAGTCACTTCATAGCTCTTTTGGGGCATACTGTCTGGATCGTTCACGGTCTTGGCCAGTCGCCTGAACTTGCGGTTGTGGATGCGCTTGTCCTTATTCTCGGATTCGGCTGTGGTGTGCCCGCAAACTGGCGTCTTGCGTCTCGATCGGCTCATTGCCACCTCGTTCTATTGTTCATCGGGAATACATGGCCACAATCGCAGGCGCACCAGATCCTCGAAGTATCCTGCTCTAGAGAAGTGTAATGCTCTCTCCCGCACACCCTGCAAATCTCCCTGAATACAGAGAGATTCGCAAGCGGGTCGTTACTGTGCATCAGTTCCATTTTCAGGCATGATTCTGTTCTTGATGCTCGCAATCGCCTCGGTGGCCTTGGACGATCCGTAGCCACCCATAGCAACTGTAATCCAAGCCTTCGTGTGGTCAAGGTCCATGCCGGTCCAGTTGCCAATCACGGCCATGCAGATGCCCACGAACGAAACCACCCGCCCCCAACTAAGCTGTCCCCGCCAGTCGTGGAAAAGCGTTTTCCAATTCATTCTTCTTCTCCCGTAACCACCTTCAGCCAATGGGGGTGAAGCTGGTGGAACCGCTCTCGGATGGGGCGCGGGCTCACTACGCATCCCTTCGATTCTTCCCCATAATGTTCGGGGTCGCGTGCCGGTCCATGGATCAGGAATGCATCCCGCCCATACATCTTGTTGCCCTCGTGGGGCGCGAGGCGCATCGAAAATGGTCCAGTCGCGGGGTTCATGAACGGCTCACCAACCTCATACCATCCCGGAGGAAGTGGACCAATATCCCGGATGGCACACATGTCCGGGTTGTTTTTCCCAGCATGGTTCCCAGACCACGCCACGCCAAGCTCAGTGTCTCCGTCCTCATCGTGGTAGTAGAGCTTCCCGGCCTTGATGTTGAAAAGGCCGTACTCCGTAATGGTAGAAACGTCAATACTTTCGGACATGAATCCTTCCAGAAAAGGTTATAGAAAGGTTATATTACTTCCAAGCCTTGGTAATGATCCCACCGACGATAGCGGCTATGACCAGCATGGCCAACTGCATGAACCAGTTTACATTGCCCTTCGTATGGTTCAACTGTTCCTCCTGGACGCCCTTGATTTCGTCTCGCAAATTAGCTACTTCCGTCTCCTGGAGGCGTCTGAGTTCCGAGGTCTCGCGCTCCTGACGCTCAAGGCGTTGGTTGATCGCCCTGATTTCGCTAGAAATCTCACCAATCACGCGCGCCTCCGATACTCTGCTATTAACAAGGGTATCAAGTTTTACGGAGACCTGCGTCAAATTCTCCTGGAGCCTGTTAAAGCCGTCCTGAACGGTCTTGGAGAACCCGTCGAACTCGCGCTTGGTCAGAAAATCTTCAGGCATAGATCACCCTATCTTCCAGGAAGAAGCCCCACCATCGTAGTAAACCGGGACGTGGTTCGTCCCGCCCCCAGCTACCACAGAGGCGAACGTGGTAGCAGTTGCATCGGTCACAAAGGCCCTCATGCCATCAACCCCGGCAGGTAGCGTTGCCACCGTATAAACACTGGTTTTCGTGGTTGTGGCAGTTAGGGCGCCGATGGACAAATCCCCAACCCCCGTGTCACCGGCCTTGTTGATAGGAGTGAATCCAAGGGCGGTTGTAACATCAGCCGACGATAGAACCACGGCTCCGGTCCTGGTGTTAAATGAATCTACCTTAGTTCCGCTTAAATATGCGGTGGTATCATATGAGAATACTCCTGTCCCATCATTACGTAAAAGACCAGCGGCATTGGCTAGCGAGCCGATTGAGGTGAGATTAGTATATGGTGCCTGATAGAAAGAAAACCCACCGATATTCCCTGAAGTCAGCACAGTGGACCCGGACCACTGAAGACTGCCCGTGGCGATGGAATAGAGCTTGCTGGTGGTAACTCCCGGAGCGCCGTCCGCGATGGCTAGGCCGTAATTGGCGGCGAGGGAAAGGCCAGCATTGAAGGTGCCTAAACCGCTAAATGTTCCTGTGGTAGCTGATAGGGCTTGTGTGGATACCGGACCACCAAAAGAGGTAATATTGTTGCTTAAAGTAGTAACACTGGTTACACTGGATGCAGAAAACACCTGGGGGACATTGAAAGATGAAAGAAGATCACCCTTGTAATAAACACTTCTTAGAGATGCCTTAGGAACATATAAAGCTACATAGAGTGTTCCACTGTAAATACAGGTTACAAGGCTACCAACACTAATGGCTGCTCTTGAAGTGATAAAACCAGTGTTAGAATTATATGCTGTTGAGGTTTTAATGTCATAGGTATCTGTTATATTAGAACCGCCCGTATCACCTCTTTGAAAGGTAATTTCACCATCGAAAGCATATTTCTGAATCAATGTTCCATTATAAGCCGGATGGAGTAGAACTACTGTATCTGTAACACCATCATCTGTTACACCAAGATAACAATAGTTTATGTATGAAGATTGATTTGTAAACTGAGATTTAGCTTGTAATAGACCGCCTAATATGGTCTGACCGCCACCATAATTTATATAAACCGGAGAATTATCACCAGATTCAATCCATAAGGGACTGCTGGAAGCATGAAAGTGAACATTTCCATCATCATATATGCTTGCTTTACCAGTAGAGATTGTACCGCTGAATGTTCCTGCGGTAGCTGTTAATGCTCCCATAGAGACAGGATTACTCTGAAAGCTAAAGACATTACTTCCAGATATAGAAAAAGGAATGGTGGAGTTTAGCCCATTATAGAAATATAAATCACCACCACCATTAACATTAAGATCATTTCCAATACCCCAAAGGCTGGTCCCTCCTGTGGTACCTAAACTGATTAGTCCTGATTGGTTCCCAGTAGTAGCACCTCTATGGATAACCAAAGATGACCTATAACCACCAACAGAATATGTGCCCGTTCCTTTTATCTCAACAGTGGCATAATTAATTCCGCTTGAAGTGCCAAAGGTGCCACTGGTAGCAGTTAAATCTCCCATAGACAGAGCGCCTATGCCAGAATCACCCGCTTTATTTATTGGTGTATAACCTAATGCTGTAGTTACATCGGATGAAGTTAGAGTTACAGCACCAGTTCTAGTATTAAATGAATCTACCTTAGTTCCACTGAGATACGCAGTCGTATCATAGGTGAACGTGCCAGATCCGTTATTCCGCAGCAACCCGGCAGCGTTGGCAAGCGAACCGATGGAGGTCAGGTTTGTATAAGCGGCCTGTCGGCTGGTATCAGTCGGGTGAACATGGTCTTGTCTGGCCACCGCCGTAGCTGTTCCGACCGCAGCAGCACCATCCATTAGGGGGGTGACTGAGGCTAGTCCTGTCATAAAATTGAACGATGTGGAGCTTACATTCCCAGTCAGGGTTGGCGCATTAAGCCTAACGAAATTACCAGTTCCGGTCCCCGTGTATTCAGCGCTGGTGAGATGGTAATACTCATTCGCCGTGCCGCCCTGGAGGTTTGCAAGTGAGTTATGGTCTACTGCTGCCGTCGGCGTAAATTGGGTGCTAAAAGCGGAGTCAATCTGGGTGGCCGTGGATGCACCGGCATTCACGATAATCCGGCCCACTAGAATACAGTGGGACGAAATAACGGGGGGCAGGCTACCGGGAGGCTGTGCCACCTGAGCAGCACCGAGCGAATAGGCCTGATTGCCAAGAATGTAAAACGCGTCCGTGTCCTGACTAACACCCCGGTAAATGAAGTTCACTACATACTTACCTCCCGGCGTGGTCTGGAGGTTGGTCCCATCATCGTACTGGGTATTGTTGTATTGCGTCACGGTGGACAGCGTCCACGCACCGGCGGAGTGATAGACAAAAATGAGTGGGTTAGTGGATGAGTTGAACGCCGACAATACCGTTGGGACGGCCCCAGACCACACCTTGCCGGATCCAATAGTTACAATCCGAGTAGCGGCCTCACCGAGCCCAAAACCACCCGGTTCTGCTCGGTATCTTTGGGTTTTGATAATGCTCTGCTGGAGCTTGTTGGTAAGTCCATCTCCAAGCTGGTCCCACTCGAAGTCGTAAAGCGTGGTTCCGCTGCGGTAGATAGTAAATACTGGCACTACATCCAGGTTGGTAATTAGAGAGACATCTGTAATGACCTGTAGTGTGGGTGATCCATTATTGTAGTTGGCAACAATATAGTTTGTCACACCATCCGTCATGGTGTATGTTCCGCCGACAATAGAATATGCCTTGATTTTACCGCGCCCATAAGGGTTGGTGAACAGCGCATATGTCCCCGTTCCGATGGTCACAGAACCAGTTCCGAGATCCGTAAAGCTAGGCTGAGCCTGCATACCCGCCGATAGATTCGGATTAGGGTTGGTCATTACAACCCATCTACCATTACCACCATTTTCAATCCCCAAAGCTCCGTAGGGGTAATTGATTATGCGCGATGGTGAAATCTCGATACTATCTGTTCCATTGGCAATAATTGTAATCGTATTTGTAAGGTTGCAGTTCCCAGATTCGTCAACGATTTCAATGACTTGTCCTGGCGAAAGGCCAGACGCAGGGAGATTCACTACCCTAGGTGCGGTAAGAGACGTATAGGCAATCAGAAGCCCATTGGTCTGGGTGACTGTATAGTTGGCATCAGCGACCTCTACCCTCGTGGGGAAAAGCGGGGAGGCATTGGTCACTAGCTGTGTCATTTGTTGCCCTTCAATCGTCCATATGCTTCATTATACTGATTTTCCATAGCCTTGCGTGCATCGGGTGTCAACTTGTAATTCATCTTCCTTCTGACTGAATCCATCCTGTTGACAAGGATACCTAATTCCTTGGGGTCATCCGTGAGTTTGGATGCATTGTAAAGATCGTCGAAAGGCGTTCTCGGATCAGAAATCACATTCTCAAGAACCGTCTTACCCTTCATCTGGCGGGCACGGTTGATGATTTTTACACGCTGGGAAGCAGTGATTTTCCCCTGCTTCTGTGCATCGTAAACGGCCTGCGTGTCCCCGTTTAAATACTTGGCCCTCAGGTCAGCTTCTTCCCGGTACAGTTCGCTTTGCTCCGGGGTGGAAGAGCCCATGCGATCATTCCGCCTCTGGAGTAGGTATGTCGTGGCAGGGGTGTCAACCAGTGAATCCTTTGCAGGCGGGAGTCCTATGAACTGACGGGCCGCATCAGAGATGCCTGAGTACCCTGGACGCTTATCAACCAGAGTTTGTGCCGAGATGGGTGTGAATTGGCGTCCGAGATACCCGAGCCTATTCCCCTCAATGTTGCGCCCAAGTTCATCCTTGCCTCGCAATAGGTTAACTGCCGTCACAGGGGTAGGGTTGAGTGCTGAAGTTATATATTTGTAGGCGTCATCAGGCTTTCCAGAGAACAGACCTTTCTCTGCTTGCCAAATCTCGGGAACATCACGGCTCATGTACCCAGGGACCGCAACGCGCCTGTTCCTACCCATCGAATCCTTCCCGCCGATACGGGGATAAAGGACATCCTTCTTGTCCTGCGGCAACGCTGGGACATCCGGGTGAATCGCGTGGACAACGAACCTGATGGCCTGAGAAGCCATCATCCCCATGACTAAACTGGCAATAGGGAATGTGACACGGCTGCCAGCCCACGGGTGCGGGAGGCCCTCTGGGTTAGGCATCCTGTAATCGAGCGCCTTTGGAGCCAACCTAGAAACACCCTCAGCAGCACCTCTCGCAAGATCAACCTGCGGGGAAAGCGCGACACTGGCACTTCCCCATTTCCACCCCGTAGCCTGGAGCGACATCCAAGCAATCTGTTTGAGTGTCTTGTTCCAATTCAGGTTGTCATACGAAACCTGCCCCATCCTGGCCTGGATCCGGTTGGCGATACTTCTTGCGGCGGCGGAACGCTCTTCGGGCGTGGCGTTAGGGTTCCTGCGTAAGAACTCAGCCGCCTCGTCGGCGAATACACCAGCCTTGGCCAGCGGGATGTAATATTTCATGAGGGGCGCTGAAATAGCTTCAACCGTCGCCAACGCGGTATCAATGGGGTGCAAGATGGGCGTAGCGAGTAGTCCTTCATCTCCCATCTTGGCTCTAAGTTCACCAGCCTCCTGCGCTAACTTTGAGATCGCATTGACATTGTTCTCGTGCTCAATCGAAAGATCACCACCGGACCGCTCGAACATATCGAGGAGGGGAGCCCAAGCCTTCGATTCCTCCGGGGTCATGTTGCCCAAGATGGCATCGCTCATCTTCATGCCGCCCCTTACCGCATTATATGGGGAGGAGAGCGTGTCCAGGAACATCTTGAAACTGCCCACAGGATCATGGTCCTGGAGAAGCCTCTGGATAGACATGTTCAACTTATTCGCCATGATGTCATTGGTCACGAAAGAACCGTGGAACGCAGAAAGACCCAATTTCATCGCGACCTGGGCATTCTGTGTGATTCTAATCATGTCATAGGCTGATTTTACGTTGGGGTTGCGCTCAAAAATGCTAGGGTCAATGTAGTTATTGATTACCCGTGCGGCTTCCGGGGATGCATAATAGCGACCAGCAACATTCTTGCCATTAAGATTCCGCGTCTCGCTGAACAACTTGTCATTTACCTGAACCATCCCATTTGGCTGTTTATCGTTGGGATACCAGGTGGCAACACCATCCTTCTCGTATTGGCGTAGAAGTTGCTGCGTTGCAAGCATCTTGTTCTTGTTTGTTAGATCCTGGATGGCAGAACGGTAAGGGTTGGTATCTACCAGTTCGACGCCATACTTTTCCATAGCTTCACGGGCCGTCATGTTCCAGACGCGGCTATTGGTATAACTTGTATTTCCGCTGAGGCTACGCTTCAGATCGGCAACGTATTTGTCTCTTCCGGGAGAAGGCTTCCAGCGTCTCCTCATGTAATCTTCGAGGTAGTCCTTAATGATGCCATTTTCTTGCAGTTTCTTGCCCATTTCAAGGTTCTTATCGGCAAGAGCCTTGATGTTGTCATAGGCTGGACCATCCCCGTTCACGAGCTTCCTCTTGCCTTCGAGGAAGTCCATGAGGTCGAGCCGATCACTCATGGGGAGTGCATCAGTGGCCTTGGTAGCTGCCTTGAAGGCCGCTCTCAGCCTGAACCTCTCGGATGCCTGCTGGCCCAGTGAATGGGAGAGCCCGAGAGCCGCCTTCATGGCATCGTCTGAAGCGCCGGATGGGTTGAGACCGTCAACGGCACCCTTGATGACCCTGAAGGCATGGCCTGCGGCAGTATCACTGGAAGAAAGGTGCGCCTTGACAGAGTTGGCCCATTTATTGATTGTTGCGGTCTGCGATTCCTCTTGACCCGCAGACGCACCCGCAGAAATCTCTTTGGCGCCCAATTCGCGCTTCCAGGGGGGCTGATAATTCTTCCACATCTTAGCCCGTTCGGCTTTCGCTTCTGGGGTGTCGCCGGGGACGAAGTCCCGCAGCATGTCTCCATATTTAGCCCTGTCGGCCTTTTCAGCTTCGATCTGTTCGGGGGTGAGGAAGTCTCTAGCCTTGGGCTTTACATCACTACCGATAGCACCAAGCTGGCCCTCTGGCGTCCCGGAGATGGCCTTGTGGAAATGTTCGGCCAAAGCAGTTGCCATTTCACGCCCGATCCCCTTCACTTTGGACATGATCCTGACAACGGTTTCCTTGACGGAAGAGCCCAACTTCCCAATTCGGCTCCTGACCTCACTGGCTAGATCGGCGTCCGTAGCGCCTTCAGGCAGGCCGAGCTCTTTCTTGGCGGCTTCTGCGGCATCTCTCATTGCCTCGAACGGGTTCAACCCTGCATGGAGTTGCCCTATGGCGGCCATGCTCTCGCGTAGGGCTTGCCCTTCGTCGCTTCTTACTGCGTTTTCGGAACCCACTTCTGGGAACTTGCCGCCCTTTTCTTGTGCTAGACGGTAAAGCATCGAAGCGATTCCGCGCCTACGGTTCGCTTCATCCACAAAGACATTCGGGTTCTCGTTATCAAGGTAAGAGAAGTCCAAATCCCCAACGGGTTGGTTTCTGCTGTTGAAAGCAAGAAGCCTACCGTTTAACCCATCAGGTGAATCCATATGAAGGACTTTGAGGCTTCCACCGTCGGGTAGTGTCTCGGCAGTATATTTGCCGCCCCTGAGAGCCCTGGTGATGTCACCAGACTCATTCCATGCCTTCGATTTCCACCCAGCACTTTCTCTGGAAAGGATGGTATTTTTTGCGATCTCGGCTTGGCGTGGCGTTATATCTGTCTGGTTGGCCCAGATACTATGCGCACCCTGCACCCCGCCAACGGCATTATAGAACCTTGCAAAATCCTCATCTGATAGCTGCTTCTTCATGGCAGCAACCCAGTCAGATGCGTTCCTTGCACCGTCCTTCGCGGCGGCATTTGCTAATTCTACAAGTCTCTGCGGGATGTCAGCGGTTCCCTCTTCGCGTGGAAGATTGGGACCGATTGCACCGCGTTGAGATCCTGGTTTCTTGAGTTCTTCCTTGAAATTATTCCATGCGTTCTTGGTGTTCTCCCAGCCAAGTTCTTGCGGGGTTTTGCCTGTATTTTCGGAAATGCGCCGTTCAACCTCTGCAAGCTCCCCCCTCAAACCGTCAGCGATCTTTTGGGCAAAACGGCTTCCTCCCGGACCTCGCTTGCGCCGCGCCTGCTGGACCTGCTCATCAGCACTCTGAATGTCAGAAAGCAACTGCTCGCGCCGCTGATTCAGGGATTCGATAGTGTCCTGCTGTTCCGTAAGTGCCTGCTGTAAATCGCCTTGTTTCTTGACATTTGGCTGCATCTTCCCGGTAATGTCCTCAGCCGGATTGACCTGTTCCCCTCTGCTGTTAAGCAGTGACTCACCCAATAGATTGGGTTTAAGGGAACTTGTCGTGACGGGTTCCCGGATCCCCTCCCAAGGGGCAGGAGTCCCCTTCGGGCGAAGTGCATCCTGGAATGCCTGCTCGACATCTGGTGTGATTTCATTCCGGGTAAGAGGTGAAAATTTGCCCAGTCTCGCTGCTTCTTCAGGAGTAGCCTCACGAAAGACATTGGGCTTCGGACCCATCGCCTTGGCAAGTTCTTCTTGTAGTGCAGTTGCCTTTGCAATATCCCCAGCACGAAGGGCCTGGAGCCCTTCCTGCCGGATAACATCAGGAGTGCGCTGTGTGGTGCCAGCGTTGGGTTCTGCCGACCCGCTCGTATTCCCGGACTCGGGTGAAGCAGAATTGATTGTAGCAATGCCAGTTTTCAGCGTTTCACCATAGCGCTTCGCAAAGGCAACAGGGTTCTCTTTGGCAAACCTGGCAAGGGAAGTAGCCTCTTCCTCTGTGACGGGATGACCGGACGCATGGGCAGCCCCGAAGATACCCATCATCAGTCCGTTCTCGCCAACCCCATCCGCAACATTCTTGTCCGGGTTGTAGAGCAGCTTCTCAAGCATGTTCATGCCAGCCGTGATGCCACCGCCGACATTGAAGGCAGTTGCAGCACTCGCAGCACGTTCGGCCAGGGTAGGGGCTACACCACCCAGTCCTCCTGTCCCGGTCCCGAATACCCCCATGATCCCACCACCGAGCGACCCGGCGGCTTCCATGAGTTTCTGATCGGCAGGGGAGGCACCGCCTGCCTTGGCAGCCTCTCTGGCCTGATTGCCCATCGAGGTTCCGAACAACGCCGCCCCGGCGGTAGGGTTGAGGGACGCAAGCGCTACGGGACCAGCCATCCCGAGCGTCTTGCCCAAAAGTCCCGGCTGGTAGCCCTGCGGAGCCCAACTCTGAGCTTGCTGAGCCAACCCCTGTTCATAGTTCTGGACATGCTCAAGGGCTCTTTGGGCAATGGCATCGCTATCCAGCTTGGGGCTGATGGATTTTAGGACATTCTTCATGATGGATAGGGAAGGCACGGCCTGATTCAGGGTGCTGGATCCAAGAGAACTCTGCATATCCTTGAATCGCTCGGCAAGCCAACCTGCGGAATTGGCCAACGTATTGTCCATATTTGAAACAATATTGGCGGCCATCGCCTTAGGGTTCCAATCGCCCCAACCCTTTCCCTTGTCAGACCCCACCAGGAATTGGGCTGTCTTTTGAAGGGCGCTTTTAGGGTTGACTTGATGCGCAGCAAACATGGGCATAGGCGCCTCTGTCGGCTGATGACTGGGCATCATCTGGGCCTGTTGGGCTGCGAATTGACGCGCCTGCGGTGTCTGCGCGGATTCGTCCTGCCAGAATTTAATAGCCTGATTCGCTTCCTGCGGGGTGCTGAACACACCCATTGCCTTGCCCGTCTTGTGATATTGGTCAATGGCTTCTTGCGGGGACATGATCCTACCAGACACATCCTGGGTCGGGATCATTGCAATCCTTTGATCTTGAGTAGGATAAGCCATCAAGCCTGAATTCATCACCTCCTGCGGGATGTCGTACTGGACATCGGGGGTTGGGTAGCCCATGATGCCAGGGCTTGGCACAGGCTTCGCCGGGGTAGCTTCCTTGAGGGGATCGTTTGCCAATGGAGTAGCACCCGCGAGCGGGTCATTTGCTACCGGCGTTGCTCCTTCAAGGGGGTCGGAGGCCACTGATTACTCCTCTGAGACGATCTTACCGCCCTTAACTGTAACAGTTTTGCCATTAAGACGATATGCCCCATCCGGCTTCGAGGTGGTTTGACCCACCAGCCCAGATGGCGTTACCGTCTTGGGCTGCGTGGCTGACTCCTTCCCCTTCCCCTTGCCTTCAGCCATCGTCTGGGCCAATATCCCCATCTGTGCCTGGTTCTTCATGTAGGTGTTGTAATCATCTACTTCGTGCGGGTCGGGTGATTTGGGGTCGGGCATGGAATTATTATATTGCTTCAAAATACCAGCATTGACGAGGGACAATCCGTGTAGCGCCTGGGCCATTGTCGCGCTATCCTGTTTATTCGCGGGACGCATGAACATATCCTGGGCATCCCTAAGCGTGACCTCTGGGTGTTCCCTGACATACAGAATGGCGTTCTTTTGACCAACCGGGAGATGTGCAAAATCATTCCCGAAAGCCTTCTGTGCGCGAGCATCCATGTTCTTGTAGTGCTGGCTCAGTTCTTGCACATGCTGTTGGTAGGCGGCGGTGCGATTCTGCTGGTTCTCAAGGGCTCCCTGACGGACTCCCATCATGGCATTCCGATAATTCACCATAGACATGACTTCCGCCCCGCGCGACGGATCCGCTGCAACCAAGCCTGCGGCAATGCGGGGAACAACGCTTTCGGAGCCATCGGGATGGGTCATGATTAGATCGTCTGGATTGTTGGGATCGTCCTGGATGCTTTTGACGTCCATCCCAACGGATTTCAGATAGGGGATGGCAGAATCATAAGAGCCGGACAGGATGGATCTACCCGCCATCTGGAGGGCTGCGTTCTGGTGCATCTGAGAAGCCTGCATCGCCTGCTGCTGAAGCCGCATAGCCGGTTCCGTCTGCCCCTGTTTGAATAGATAATCTGCCATCGCACCATAACGATATGCTGCCTGCTGGTATGGAGTCGTATAAGTCTTTGCACGTGTCACAATTTGGTTTGGCCTCTGGACGGCGGCCACCTGAGAAGCGTTTGGAGCATTAGGGATAGCACCGGCAACAGGCAGATTGAGTCCCTTCATGGACTCCTGAACGTCTGGGCTTATGGCTGACATTCCCAGTTGCGGGGAAGGGTTGGTTTCTACTGTTTCCGTTTCAGGCTGAACCGACTGACCAGCCTGTTGAAGCGCCTCCTGCTGGGCCTCTTGGCGCTGCATCTGCTGAAGCTGAAGGCCCCGCATCTGGGTCATAAGCGCCTCATTCTGGCGCTGATTCATCTGGGTCGGGATCGCGTTTGCCGCTACTCCAATACCATAACCTAGTCCAAACGGGGAAGTGGGCATCTGTTCACCTCAATACGGGGAAGGTCCGTTAAGTAGCGATGTATCAACCGTAGTGTTATTTGTCCCCATCATCCCAGACATACCCAATCCACCATTGTTGAGATACAAATTAGGGTTCGTCATTGTTGGATCGGCGGGTGGACGTTTCATCATGGCAAGTCCGTAAGCCATATTCCCCAATCCCTGACCGACTCCAGCCCACCCCTGTTGTGCGGCCTGTCCATATTGGTTAGCCCAATTCCCATACATATTCGAGAGGCCCTGGAACCCACCGGGCACCTGAGAACCAGCCTGCATGATCTGATTGCGACCAGTCAGCCCCATGCCCAAGTTCTGACGGTTAATAAGCCCCTGAGCATAGGCATTGCTTAGATCACCTGCCTGACCAAGTGCGGCACCTCTCATGGCCCCCACATCTAGACCGCTTCCCGCAATACCACGCATCCCCATGTTGGTAGAGATGTTCCGCAAGGCATTACCATATTGCTGCTTGATCTGAGCCTGATTCTGTTCGTAATTGAGGGGCTGGCTGGACTGAGCCTGAGCCGAAAGTTGCTGTTCGATAGGACCATAAAGCCCAAGGTAGCGATTATACATACCCTGGCGGAAGGCAAGATCCTGCTGGGCCATCTGCTGCTGTTGAGCCATCGCAGAGGACTGGGCTTTGGAATTCTTGTTGGCACCGTATAGTGAACCGGCGGTACCAACTGCGGCTGCCCCCATCATAACACCACTCATATCACACCCCCGCTACAAGTATAGTATCTTCATTCAATAGATGGTCCAATTCCTCGTATGAACCAGCATAAATCTCTCGCTCTGCATCCTCTACATTGGTTGCCTTTACCGATGTGAGACAGGTCCAAACAACATCCGTATGGCAATATCCGAATCGCTTGGCTCCAACGGGTGATTCATAGATATGAGGGCCACGAATCCTGCCATTGAAGAACTCGGAACGGATCGTAATTTCACCGGCGTTTAGGATAATCATCTGGGGAACCTTGTAGATCTTACCCGTCAGAACCGTTCCCCTAGGTGCAATCATCGTTCTTGCGTAGATTCCAGCGGCAAAATGATGCTCAATGGGGATCTCAACCTGCGGGAGTTCCGCGAGCCGAGTTTCCAGCGCCATAATCCGCTCACGGAATGGCATACTCATATCATCAAAATCAGCCAACCCAGTCAGATCCCGCTGATTCGCAAGATGAATCAATTCCTTGCTTTTCTCGGGGTTCCTAGGCCGTAAGATCAATGATTGCTCCATCATTCACAAATACCGGGAGTTCAGGATGGGCAGGGAGGATGGGGGGAATGTCCTCGATCCTGCTCTTAATCCCCCACCAGTAGAGCGCCTTCCCGCTCCATCCGGCTTTTGCAGTGTCCTTGAACATTTCCTCGTCCAGAAGGTCAAGATAGTCAATATGGCCCGTTATGCGATTGCCCGTATGTTGGACCTCCTTGAACCCCAAGCCGATCAGGTTCCTACCGGCCCTGGGGTTATTGGGCTTGACCGATCCATAAAGCCGGTTGCAATCGGTATCTGTAAAAATCTTCCGAATGGCCCTCCGCATCTCTGTCACCGCACTTAGGCCCCAATGTTCGGGCAGAAAGGCGGTCAACCCGAGATACTGCCCGTCCCCAAGGGCTTCAGCCATCATCACGCCCTTGCCTGGAACCACCAGTGTCCACATCAGGTCAATGGATTCAGAGCAATCAAGCTCATGGTCACCAAACCAGATATGAGGACGAACCTTGGGATGGTTCACAATCGAATTGATGAATGGCACATCAGCCTTGGTTGCAAGGTGCATTTTTAAGCCTTGATCTCTGTAAGACGCAGGGAAGAAGTGGCGGTTCCACCGAAAACGGAAACACCAGCATTGCCATTGAGCGTAAAGGTTCCGGCTGTCGAACCGCCGATGTTCAACTTGATGGTCGTTGTAGTGGTCGCAGCGGCAACAAACTGATAGACCAGAGTCAGGTGAACGTCCTGATTCGTGGTCGTAGTCTGCATGGAAACCGCCGCCAAGGCGTTCGCGTTCGCATCCTGGAAGATAGCAGCAATAACGTGAGCCGCAACGGAATAGGCACCAAAAATGTTGAGTTCTACCCGGATCTTATTCCCGATTGCGGTAGGGGTGATAGAGGCAGACAGGAAATTGGTCCCCTCGGTTGACTGGGGGATCGTATTGTCGAATGGGATGGTAGTCGTGCCGGTAGCCGTGGACTGATTGAGGGTCGTGATTGTCTGGATAATAGACCCGCTTCCGCCTGTGGCCGGGCTCTGGAACGTTGCCGTCCCGCTTCCCGTTGCGGTCAATACCTGACCAGCGGTAGCGGTAGAGGCACCCTTGGCCTCATGGAGATAGGGATCAGTCTGGGTAGCATGATTAGGAAGCATTTAACACCCCAATAGATACAGTATCAGCACCCGTAATAATAGTGCTAGTGACATTCACGCCCATAAGAGCCAAACCCCAATTATCGGTCAATACATCGCCATTAGGCCCTACCAGAACCTCAACCTGATGATTGGCACCAACCAATAGGTCCGCAGCAGACCCATCTGCACCAGCGGGCCCTTGTGGCCCAGTAGGTCCAGTAGGTCCAGTCTGACCGGCTGAAGATGCCCCAATCACAGTCCCACCGCCAGAAGGGGCGTTATTGATGATTGTTTGTGTCTGGATCTGCTTAGCCGATTCCTGCTGGATCAACTCCAGAACGCGGTTCAACTCGGGGATGGAATTACCTAGAACCTTGTGGATCGTCATGACGGACTCGGCATATGGTCATACGTGAACTCAAGTGCCCGAATATCGGCGTCTCCGCAAAACTCAACATCTACCGTATAACCGCGTGTCCCGGTTGGAAGGCCCATGCGCCTGTCCTTACTGGGCGTTTCGGTCATTGTCACGGAACCATCAGCAACCCAACTCCCATCCACATAGACGCGGACATAAATCGTCCCCTTGCCGTGGAACTCAAGCTGCTGAAACTTCTTCCGCACAACGGGGTCAGCAGCATCATACTGCCTGAAATCGTGCATGTTCTGGAGGGTCTGAGAGCCGGTCCTGATATGCAATGGGATCCGAGTCGCGCCGTAGGGAGGGTTGAAACGATAGATGGAACGGCCATTGATGGTGGTAGGAGAAGCATCGGAAAGCGTTGATTCCGCTGCGTAGAAGAGGTTGAAGTTGTCTTGGGCGCTAGTCATGTC
>JAEHJW020003598.1_pt1 | contig 30355 bp, 33 predicted proteins | sample 9271431 | NCBI WGS metagenome assembly JAEHJW02 | reverse complement strand
CAAAACTTCACGAGTTCCTCTGTTACTTATCCTTCAGGTGCCGGCAGCCCGTATCAGATTCTCCTAGAAAATAGCTTGCTGGGTGGAAGTGATACGCCAGGGTGGATTCAAACAATCACGCCATCGTCTACGACGACTACTGCTCTGGTTCCTCCATCGTCGGATGCAACATGCACGATGAGCGCATCGACTACCTGCACGGCAACGGTTAGCACGGCTGCGACAAAGTGCAGCGCAACAGTGCAAGGATCAACACCTCTCTATGCGGCTGTTGCGTATTCGTCGGGGACTGTGACTGTGACGGCATCCGCCTCAAACTCTGATGCTTGGAACGTTCTTTGTATGCAGTGATTCGCGCTCGGGCTTGTACGCAAACTCAATCTTTAACCAAAAAGGGGAAGTGGAATGGCTAACTCTGAAAGCGCAATTGACTGCGTGCTCGGTCTGGAAGACGCGCGCATGACGGGAGCAGTGACCACACTGTCGGGAGACAGCGGAGGCGCAACTCGGTATGGCTTGGCCAGCCGCTGGCATCCGGAGCTGGTGCAGTCCGGATTCTTTGAGGTTGGCGCATCCGGAGAGCCGCAAATGCCCAATGACAAGGCGCTTCCGATTGCTCGCAGTGTCTACCAGCGCGAGTACTGCTCGAGCCTCGGCGTGGTCGACATCCAGTCGCAATCCGTCGCAGACTACCTGCTTGGCTTCGCCGTCAATGGCGGCATTCGCGAAGCGCAGTTGCTGCTCCAGCGCGCGCTCTTCTCGCTGGGAAAGGGCGGCGACGTCGTCGACGGACTCGTCTCTTCTCGACTCGTTGGAGACGTGAACCTGTGCAAGCCGAAGTCTCTCCTGGCTGAACTCAAGGCACAGGAAGATACGTTCTACCGCGATCTGGCAGCGCGTCGGCCGCAGATGCAGCCTCTCCTGCATGGGCTGCTTGATCGAGCAGACAATCTTCCGCCTGATGATCCTGCCGTGGCATCTCCAGCAGCTCAGGATGTGAGTGCTCAAGCACCGCTCGAAACCGCTCCAGTTACCGCAGGACAGCTTATGGAGCCTCCAGCAGGGGAACATGACCAATCCGAATCGCCGACGGCCAAGGGGGTGTAATATGCGCGAATTACAAGCACTCTGGGCGCATCGGGATGTGATTCAGGGTACGTGGCTCTTCGCGCTCGCTATCTCGCTTGTGCAGCACTGTCCCACCTCGATTCCGCGCACTCCGCAGGATTGGTGGAAATGGATCCGAGAATCGGTCCTCACATCCCTTCCACTCAGCCCAGCCGCACGCTCAGTCATTTCTTCCTTGCAGGGAAATCAGCAAAACCCTGCGAAATGAACACACGCCGCGCAAGTGGCGCACAACCCCGCGCTCGCGCGGAGAAAGAGCATCCCATGAACGTTTTTTCAGCATTCAAAGGTTATGAAAAAAGCTTTTGCGCCTGGGCCGCAAAGGAATGGCAGCGTCTGTACGGCGAAGTCCCCGCCGTCACAGACTTTGTGGATACGGCTGCAAAGTATCTGATTCCGGCTGCGCAGACGCTTGTCGATCTCACGTGTGGAACCGCAGCAGGCGAGATCGTCGCAGTCGTAGGCGCTGACATCGTTAAAGGAATTACGGCGGTCAGCGGACTCGTGCATGACATCGGCCCTTCCCCGCACGTGGCGCAGTCGGTGAGTGTGTTGCAGAACGATCTCGGTGGCATCCTCGCGGCTGGTCACATCACGGATGTGAAGTCTGTTGCTCTGGCCACGCGAATCGTCGGCGAGCTTGGAGCGCTTTCTAACGTATTGTCGCAAGAGTCGCCGTCCAAGGCTCCGCTGGCCACTGCCGCCTAGACGGGCACAAAGATTCTCTTCGAGCGCGCGTGCAAACGCGCTCGAAGAGCATTCCCGCAAGGAGATATCCATGGAAACAATTAGGGGCTTGCTCTGGATCGCGACGGCCTCGGTGCTGGCTTTTTGGGTGATCGACGAGGCTGCGCACTGGTTTTACTCGCGGCATGCCAAAAATCGAGATCGACATCATCGCTCCGCTTGATGGGTCGAACGGAAAGGATATTGCAATGTCAAAACTCTGTATTGGTTTCCTCGGTAAATCGGGTGTCGGAAAAACGACCGCTGCATCGCGCATCGCCGATAGGCTGCCGATGGTGTCGGTAATCGGATTTGCCGATCCTCTCCGGGATCTTATTGGGGACGTGTTCACGCGGCCAGAAAAAGTGCAGCAGGCCAAAGCGATGCGTGGTCTTCTCTTTCCGTCGAAATATAGCATCGAAAAACACTGCATCGGGGATTGGAAGCGCTTTGCAATGGAAGCAATCGGACACAACCTCAAGAGCTGGCGTGGAGAAAGCTTGCTGGTCGATTACGTCATCCACTCGGAGGATGATATGCAAGCGTCCGCGATGATCGATGAAGATGACTACTCGATGCCGGAAGTTTTCATACATCCGGACGTGCGTTATCCAGCGGAGTTGAGTCACTGCGATCTGGTTATCGCCATGATTCTCGACGGCGACTCTTCTGCCGATGCCGCGATATCTCCACTGGTCGAGAAGATGTTGAGCGAAGAATCTGGCTTTGTCGATCACTGCGCGGACGTGATGCGTCCGGGGACTGAGTTGCATATGGCGCGAATGGGCACACGCGAGGAACTGTCGACGGTCGTCGAAGAGATAGTGATGCAGTTCCTCACGAACAAACAGAGTCGTCTGTCGCGAGCATTTCAAGAGCAGGTGCAGGGATGAGGCGCTTGGATGTGCTCGCAATGGCATGCACATGCCTGCGTGGTCTGCTGCTTGCGTTGCTTTGCGCGGGAGTCATCGTCTGCACGCTCGCGGTGCGCGCAGTGCTGCTCAAGGTGTCTTCGGCCGCAGACGAAGCGCTTGCGATTGAAAGGCGCATCAACGGCCAGAACGGAACCATTGCTGAGGTAGACAAGTTGCTCCTTGCTGCTCGATCAACAACGGTCCATGTGGACATCGCGGCGCGTCACGAGGATCGCCAACTCGGCAAGCTCGATGAGCAGGAAACGCAGCTATTCCGCGATCTGCACGGGGTTGCTCTCCGGGCCGGGCGCGACGAAGAGGCACTCGGTGGCACGCTGGAGGCTCTGCGCGGGAACCTTGATGCCATGCAACCTATCGAAAAGGATGCACACGCTGCAATGGCGCAAGTGCCTGCCGTCGAGCGTGCGGCCGAGCTGACTCTCGACCGATCTAGCCAGGTCGCTTCCGAGCTGCATCGGGTGCTCAGCGATCCGGAGATACACGCGACCGCCGCGCAGCTCTCAAGCGCTTCGGCGAGCGCTGCCGGCATCCTCGCAGATGGAAAAAAGGTTGCGGACAGGTTCTCGTCTCCACCGAAAAAGCACTGGTATCAGAAGATTCTGACCGCTCTTGAAACAAGCGGAAAAATCGCTTTTGACGTGATAACGCTGGGGGGAATGTGATAGTAGGCACCTACAACGGATGGAATATCATTGCGCTGCCATCGGATCAATGGCCGAACGTCGCGCCTCCAAGTATGCTCGAGTTTGCGCCCGTAGACAGCGTGGCCGTTAGCACGTCTCCCTATACTGGACAGACTCAGGTCTACGATTGGCAGAACGCGCGCTGGATGGGCACGATCAACTTTGCTCCGATGTCGGCCGTTTCCGCCGCTTACTGGCAGGCCTGGCTGCTGGAGGCTCGCGCAGGCCTCAACGTCTTCCAGCTCGGCAACCCGCAGTTCGCATCTCCGGCCGGGACGGGCCTCGGTCAACCGGTCGTAAACGGCAATTTTCAGGCCGGATTTTCGGTTGCGACAAGAGGCTGGCTGCCGAGCATGTTTGGTCTTCTGCTTCCGGGCGACAGGATCCAGATCGGATATTACCTCTACCGCATCTGTTCCCCCGTAAATTCGGACGCGAACGGTGATGCCGTCCTGAGCATCTGGCCAAATCTGCGCGCTCAGCCAGGCGATTCCACACCGATCCAGTTAGCCAATCCGATGGGCCTGTGGCGTCTCGCGCCGAACAGCAAAAACAAATGGACGGAGCATGCTGCGAACCACGGCATGTCGCCCGTACAGATTGTGGAGGCGATCTGATGCCGCGAGTTATGTCATCGGCAATGCAGGCCGCGTTTGCGGGCAGCGTCCTGCGCCCTCAGATGCTTTGCACGATCAATTTCCGGTCGGGACCGGTGAATGTCTGGAGCGGAATGGTCCCGCTCACCTGGAATGGTGTCACATTCACCGGACTTGGCGATCTGGGCAGCGTGCAAACGATCGAGGAGTCGTCGGCAGTGCAGGCGCAGCCCGTCAGCCTTGGCCTCAGTGGAATCCCTGCAACGACGGTCGGCGACGTGCTCAATGAGATCGAGATATTTGCACCGATGAGCCTCTATCTCGCGCTGTTTGACGATACGGGAGCGCTGATTCCCGATCCGATACAGATCTACGCGGGCTTGGTCGACCAGCCAAAACTCATCGATGATCCCGCGTCGCCGAAGGTTACGATCGCGTGTCAGAACATCTTTGTAGACCTGAACAGGAATGTCGCACGGCGCTATACGCAGCAGGATCAGGAATGGGATATCAGTACCGTTCTCGCGTCTCTTGGCCTGCCAGCATCAACCTCTGATACCGGATTTCGCTTCGTGCCTGGGCTGCAGGAAGAGAACACGTTCTGGGGCCGCATGCCGAGCAGCTCGAACAACGTTTAGGAGCAAGCATGTACAGATTTTCACGTCCTCGTCCTGACGGCTGGGAAGGCCGACTTGTGGCCTACATCGAGGCGAATTCGCAGTCGAAGTTCGCGTGGGGAAAATGGGATTGCGGAGAGTTTGCGGCTGGAGCAATCGATGTTATGCGGTGCATCCGAATTGATCGAAGTGTGCTGGCCACCGCGCGTGGCTCGATAGGCTTTCGATCGAGGAGAAAACCTGGGCAGTTTCGGGAGATTGTTTCGATTGTGTGTCCCATGGTCGAGGTTCCAGGGGCAATGCGTCAGCGCGGCGACATCGTTTTGCTTCAATCCGACATCGGATTCGCCCTTGGCCTCGTCGATCCACGCCATAGTCGCATCGCTGCGCTCTCTCGCAGCGGTATCATCTACGTCCTAAACCCGCGCGTCGTCTGCGCATGGAGAGCCTAATGGCTAAGGCGGTCACAGAAATAGCAGTAGGCGCGGCGCTGATTACCACGGCCGTTGCGACGGGCGGCATGAGTGCGATTCTCGCTGGCACTGCGGGGCCGTGGATCATGGCAGCTTTCAGCGCGGGCACCAGCTTCGCATTAGCTGGAGTCACCGGCGGCATCTCTGATCTGATGGGCATGAATGCTGGACTTGCTGTTGGACAGCGAAACCCGGTGGGACCATGGAGCATTGTGTATGGCCTACAGAAAGTCGGCGGAATCAAGATATTCGAGGCGTCGAATAGCAATACAGGCACAACCCAGACCTCCAACGACAAGCAGTTGCATCGGGTATACGTGCTCGCGTCGCATCCTTGCGAGATTGGTGCCTACGGCGTCTGGCAGGTGCTGGTCAACGGCAAGCAAGTGCTGATGCAGGCAAATCCGAACGGGGTAGGCTACAACAGCTACTCGCCCATCCAGAGCACATCCGCGATTGTCTCCGCGAGCTGCACGAATGGCTTGGCGACGATCGTCCTCGCGCAGCCGATCTTCCAGGTGGACGGAGCTACCCTGTTCATCAAGGGGATTTCCGATAACACGTTCAACGGAATCTTTGTGGTCACTCAGCCCGACCCGACAAATAATCTCATCCTCAACTATCCCGTCGGCGGACCGGACCGCTCAGCTCTGAACGATACTGGCTATGTCGAGACGACCTACGCGGATTACAGAGACAAGATTTATGTGGAGTTTCTCGACGGCAATCACACTCAGACTTTCCCTACTCTGCTCGCTGCGCAGACCGCATGGAGCGCATCTGATCTGTGCCTTGGCCACACGCTTGCGTATGTCCAACTTGGCTATGACCCGAACATTTTCCCGAGTTCGATCCCGATTATCAGCTTCATTATCCAAGGGAAAAACGACATCTACGATCCGCGAACGGGTCAGACCGGATGGACGGATAATGCAGCGCTTTGCGTGGCGGACTACATGGCTCTCCCGGTCCTGCGCGGGGGCTTTGGATTGTCGCTGGGGACTGATATTCCATATCTCCAGCTCGCGACTGCGGCCAACATTTGCGATGAGCAGGTGGCGCTTGAGGCCGGAGGAAGTCAGGCGAGATATACCTGCGACACAACGATCGTGCTCACGCAATCGCGCGGCGTTATCCTGCAGAATCTCCTGACAAGCTGCGCTGGGCGAATCAGCTATCAGGGTGGCGAGTACATGATATTCCCGGGCGTTTACAACGCTCCAACACTCGCCATTAACGACGGCATGATCGTATCGCCAATTGAGTGGACCGGCCCTACTGCGCGGACACTCGCCAATGCAGTGAAGGGCAAATATACCAGTGTCGAGAACAACTGGCAGCCAAGCGACTATCCACCTTACGCGCAGGATCAGGAGCACGGATACTCGACGGACGTCAACCTGGCGGCCGATAACAACGTTCGCCTGGTGATGGATTTCAACCAGCCGTGTGCTTCGACGGCCGCCCAGGCGCAGCGCGTGGCGAAGATCGTCATGCTGCGCACGCGCTTCTGGGATAGAATCCGCCTGCAATGCAATATGTCTGCTTATACGGCCGTCGCGCTCGATGTCGTCACGGTCACGCATGCGCGTTTCGGATGGCTCAACAAGACCTTCGAGGTATTGTCGCTGCGAGTCGTACAGCAATCTAGCCACGGCGAGAACGTCGCGCTGGTCTGCGAGCTCGAGTTGCAGGCGACCGACCCGAGTGTCTATGACTGGAGCACGACAGAGCAGCTTAGCCCGTTTGGATTCGCATTTCCCCCTGGCGGGGCGGATGGGTTCTGTAATCCGCCAGAAAACGTGATGGGATACAGCGGTCCTGGCGCGACCATTAACGGGCAGACATTCCCGTCAACGCTCAACGCTACAGCCGACGGCACGATCAATAATTCGATTTATCTTTCGTGGACCCCTCCGAACGATCCCAACGTGATTGGCGGAGGCCACTTCGAGGTGCAATTCCAGCGTACTGCCTACCTTGCGCATAACGAGATCGCGCTCCCCCCTGGAATCGGCGGTTCGACCGGAAACAACTCTTCTCCGTGGTCGTCTCTTCCGAATATCGCGCCTTCCAGCTCCAACTGTTTCATTGGCCCGGTGTCTGACAATAGCGAGTACAGCGTACAGATCCAGTCCGTGAACAACGTCGGCGTGAGAAGCGGATGGGTTGTCGTGACGGGCATTCGCGTTGCTTCGTCTGTCGGAACGCTATCCTATGGCAATAGCGAAGTGGCTCCGAGCGGCACGCTGCAGGCATCGTTCGCAAACGGTAGCGCGGAAATTGTCGTTCCGCCATTCACGGCTACGATGGGAGCTTTCAGCGTCTATTGCAGCCCCGTTCCCGAGACGATTACTGGATTGACTTCAGGGCAGCTCTATTTCGTCTACTACGTCGATCCGGACCTGATAGGCGGGAACATCCTACCCATCGCCACACTTAACCCGACCGATTTTCAGGGTAAATATGGGTATTTTCTGATCGGCCAGATCCTCACGCCTTTTCCATCCGCAGGTTACCTCCCTAATCAGTTTGTTGACGAGGGTACAGCGAGCACTCAAGGCGGAACTTCCCTTTTCGCAGCGAATCCGAATTCCCTGGCGACCGTCAATGCGTCGTGGTCATCGACCTACGCAAATGGGGTCTACACCTACAAGCAATCGGCAGGATCCGCTTCCTGGGCTGGATTCATCCCACGCATTCTGACGTCAAACAAGGTGCTGTCTGTCACGCTCTCGACCGTCGATAAAAGTAACTCGACGGCTAGCTTCACCGTCGAAGCGAGCTACGGAGGTCAGCTTTATTCGCTCGCTGCTCTCGCTGGAGGCAATGGAGTGAATACCTACACGTCAAGCATTCCGTCTGGGACGGACCTTTCTAGTGTCGTCGTCACGGTCACCGCGCTCACTACCACTGTCGCGAGCCAGACGGTGACCGGAGGGACGGCTCAGGCGCTCGTGAAATCGATATTGGTGAACTAAATGCGCTCAAGAGACAATTTTAGCCGCCGATGTTCTTTCCATGAAACACACGTGGGATCACCTTGATTGCCCAGCCTGCTCGGCGTGGCTTTCTTCACGGTCGGATGCTCTGTTGCCGACCGAACGCTTTCATGAAGCATCTGAAAAATGGCTCGAATCGAAGCGTACCCTTCGCCCGTCGTCGTGGAATGATCTGAGATGCTGCGTAGTCGCGCTCAATAAATTCTTTGCGCATATCCCGCTCGCAACGATCCATGCTGGTCACTTGCGTTCCTACGCGGCTGCGCGCCGTGCAGGCGACTCTGCCGTCGCATCATGGGCAGCGCCGGCCGGGGAGCGCCGCACAGCCCGCGAGCTGCACGTCATTCGCTCGATCATGCGCTGCGCGCAGCTCTGGACAGAGGATCTTCAGGAAGCTACGCCTTCAGCGCCGGTACTTTGGTCGCCAGTTCCTCGCGTCATCGCTTCCGCGTCCCTCGCGCGCCTGGCGAATGTTGCAAAGAATGGAGACGCACTGCTCGCATCTTGGATCACGCTCGCGGCTGCAACCACGGCATCGACCTACGAACTACGGTCACTCAAGATGGGAGATATCGCCTCCGACGCGTCGTCGATCTCGATCCGCCGAGAGACGGCCAAGAACAGGTATAGAGTGCGCGATATTCCGATTGTCGGAGACAGACCGCGACAAGCGCTTCTCCATCTCATGCACCGGGCGCAAGGCATGGGTGCGAGCTGCCCATCGCATTACCTATTCCCATTCCGAGTGAAACGCGGGGTATATGATCCGACGCGATGTATGTCGGCTAGCGGACTGAAACGAGCGTGGAGCGCGGCGAGAAAGGAAGCGGGAATCCCGAAAGCGAGGCTCTATGACCTGCGCCACACTGCAATAACTCGCCTTGCCGAAACCGGAGCGCCGCAGCAGGTGATCATGGCCTTCGCCGGGCACGTCACCGAGTCGATGCAAAGGCACTACACGGCGATTGGAATGGCATCGAAGCGCGATTGGGCCTCGCGCATCCAAGAATTAGAGTAACTTTCTTGATTACCTGTGGAAAACTATACAGACTCTAGGTGTAATGTGCATGTAGGCGGAAACGCCGGAATTTTTGGGGGCTAACGAACGCGGTTTTCATCGTAGTGGCGCCAGCGGTTTCCTAAACCGGAGGTCGCAGGTTCAAATCCTGCCGGGGTCACCACTCTTTGTAACTTCCTTCGTTAGCTGCTCTTGGAGCAGCGCGTGCGATCACCGATCAAAATTGCAGAGCGAGCCACGGTCGTAAACACCGTGCGCCGCTTCACGCGCCCTCGGCGGCCTTGGCTTCAGGCCAAGAGAAGGAGGGTGCGCCTATGATTCTGGGGAGAATTGGTCGCACTGTCACTGTCAATGTCACGGCCCGGTGCCGATTCTGTGGATGCACGGGCAATAGCTGTCCGACTGCACAGGGTGAAATGTGCGTGTGGGCAACAAAGGCGCGCAATCTATGCACAGCCCCGCGATGTCTGGCGCGTGCGCACTGGGAAAAGAAGCGCGGGCAGATGCTGATATCCCGTGCTCGGCGCAGGGCCATGGATACTCTGCCGGAGCATAGCCGATGAGTAATCCTTCTCATTGTCTTTCGTGTGACGTGCCGATCAAGTACGGATTTTTTTGCGATATATGCGAGGTTGCAGTCAGCTCCTACGGCGCGAATTTGACGCGGCGTGAGCATGAGCGTTCCAAGCTTGAGAGGACAGCGCAATTCTCGCGAGGCATGCTGATAGTCATTCTGGGAGCGAGCATGCTGCAGTTTTTCCTGATTCTCTTCGTCCTCTTGCGGGGTGCGAAGTGAACTCAGGAAGAACTGAACAACGCTGGAGGCTCTCACGATCCGTGCTCGTTGTCGGCAGATATGCGATGAGGACTCGTATTGATCTCGACGTGCTTCAATACCAGCTACGCGTGTGGGGGCGCGGCGCTGCAATCGAGCTGATCGACAGGTCGAACCCTGAGCTGCGGGTCGAAGCAGTTCAGAGTGCTGGAACACTTATCGGCATTGGCATGCCGATCGCAGCAGAAGAGTCGATTGCGTTGAGTCTAGACGCCTTTAAGTGGCCAGGAGTTCCCGTCTTCATCTGTCCGGGCGATTTTCCGCTCACAAAGTTTGGCATCGCCTGGAGGATGGGTAGTGCTAGGGATTGGCAGCGCATTCTGGGGCGCTTGGTGCGTGATCGAGCGGTTCATCCGCGCGAGTAGATGTGAAAGGGGATCGGAAGATGACGGATTGTGAGATGGAGTTCGCATGTGCCTTGAGCGAGGACGAGCTGCGCGCTCGCGGGAGAATGCTGGGCGAGACGATTTACGCGATTGATGAGACGAACGCGGAGCGCGCAGAGACGATGCGGAAGTTCAAAGATACCCTGACCGGATTGAATGAGCGCCAGCGTAAGCTGGCGGCTGCGATCAGAAGCCGGACCGAAACTCGCCTCGTGAATTGCGTCGTGTATTATCACACGCCCGATGAAGGGATCAAGCTCGTCGTGCGCACAGATACGGGCGAAGTCGTTGGCGAAATGCCGATGACGAATGCCGAGAAGCAACTGAATCTTTTTGCTCCGGATGTATCCGCGTCTTCGGAGTCGATTCCAACCAAAAAGCGATAAGCCGCCAAGGGTCCAAAAATACAATGACGAGACGGAATCCTGATTGGACGCGAACGGGAACGATTGCAGGGTACGCAGAATATCTCCGCAAAAATGCAGGGGCGTTTGCGGTGCTTATCGTGAGACGCGACGACGCTGTGCTCGCCTGCTGCGAGCAGATGCGGCCGAGTGACCTGTGCGAGCGCATCCTTTCAGACGTACCGGCGTTGATGGTGGATATTCCCAATGCGCGGGCTGAGCGAAGGCCAGCAAGAGTTGAGCACGGCGAGCTGCGCGAGTAGCGAGCAAGTATCCGGGATCGAGCAAAGTCATCGCTCGCGAATGATCATTCAGAAAATCAAAGGTGGATTTGTATGAGCGCAAAGGCAAGTGCATATGCGCACGAGCTTGTCGTGTGTCCAAACGGTGAGCTGATCTCTCGGGGCGAGAAGATCGCGCTGATGGTCCTGGCGGATTCGCATCAGTCTGCGGCTGGTCGTTTCACCTATCCTTCGATTGACACCATGGCTCCGCTGGCTCTGTGTGACCGCAGGACGTTTCAGCGCCACATGGACGGCCTGGAGCGCAAGGGTGTGATACGCCGATTGCGCCCACCCAAGCAGGGTCGCGGCCATCAGGTGTTCTATTTTTTTACCGCTCTCGACGATGTTCCAGAAGGGTGGCAAAATGCCACCCTTCTGTGGATGGAACAGGCGCGCGAAAAGGGCGGCAAAAGGGCGGCAAAAGGGCGGCAAAAGGGTGACATTTTGAGCGATGTGTATCATACAGCGCGCGCGCAGGAACGGGAACTAGAACAAGAACAAATACTCCCCCTTAGCGCGTGCGCAGACGATTCGCGAACGGAGGGCCGATCGACTCCAGCTTCGACGCTCAAAGAGCCTGCGCCTATGGAATCCGTCGCGCCTCATCCTGACGCGGGCGCGCTCGAACTAGCGCAAGCGCTGACGGCGCGTCGCGGTCTTGTGGGCGGCTTGCGAATGAGGGACCGCGTTGCCGAGACGCTGCGGGCTGTTGCAATTACTGAAAACTGCACGCTGCATGAAGCCTTTGGTCGCCTCGACGGAAGAGTCGAGGAAGCGGTCAAGCGCCGCGAAAAGGTGAACGCCTTCTGGTTTGAAGATCGAAAGTGGGGACCAACGCCTTTGTGTGTCGTGGCGAGCGCCGCAGATAGGGATACCTTATCCGATCGCGAGAATGAGGTGGAGAGGCTGAAGATCGCAATTCACCATCTGCGCGAATTGAAGCCTCCAAGTGCCATTTTGATTCCTTTGATCGATGAATTGATTGAGGCATATCAGGCGGGAATCGATGGCACAGAAAGATGGGAAGAGCGTGTAAAAGACGCGGACCGACAACTGGACCAAGGAGTCTACGAAAGCGATTTTTTGCGTGAAAAATTTAGCCGCGAGATATTCAAAGACGAAATTTTCAAGCGTCTACCGAAACGCGATGTTCCACGCGCCTGGTCGAGGCGATTTCGGGAAATGCACAACATAAAAGCCTTCCAATTCCCTTGGATTACAGACGATGAAAAGCGCAACGAATAAGCGGCTGAGCGAGCACTCATCATCACGAGCGCATCCAAATCGAATGGCTTTTCGGGGAGTGATCGGAGAGGTAGGACGATCCAGCCAGAAGTCACCATCAGGCGCTATGGGGCATCGTGTGAAGTTGCCGAAGGCATCCGTCGTGGACTCGATACATGGACTCGTCGGCATGAGCGTCAACTGCCGCGAAGATTTTTCTGGTCACGATCCGAGGCGAAAAATCGGAGTGATCGAAGACGCCTTCATTTCGGGCCGGAAGATCGTTGTCGTGGGATACATCTTTGCCCTTGATTTTGCGGATGTGATACGAAAAATACAATGCGAAGCATCCGATGGCCTCGGCATGAGCGTAGAGTTTTGCAATGCTCGTGTGATGAATCCTGAAATCGACGTGTGGATTCTCTCGAATATGATTTTCACTGGAGCGGCCATCGTTCTTCGGGAGAAAGCAGCCTTCGCAGGTACACAATTTCGTTTGCTTGAGCATGGTAATAAAGCTTTTGGAGCAGTGCAACCTGTGCTCCGATAGACGTCTAAAAGATATTTTGAAATATCTGAGTTGGCGTCAGAGCGTGTTCTTGTATTATTTGGATGCACTCCCCAGAGTTGCAGGGCCGATGTGATTCCGGCGTGGTCCCCTAATGGGTCAGTACCATGATGGTGTGTTCCATCATGGGAGATTGTCTGAATCGTCGTGTCTGAAAATAGGCGCTCAACAGCGCTTGCGAAAAAAAGAAAACACTGAAACTTACATCCTGTATTGGCACGGCGGCGGCTGGGTGCGAATGCGCTCTATTAGCCGTCGAGACGCATCGCGGCAAGTGGCTCAGGGTCATCTTCGCTCTATTATGCGCAACGGATTTCTTTTGGGCTATGTCGAGATTGCTAGAAAAGCGTCGGACACACCCTGGACGCCGTCAGCGCTGACCGTGTCTGACTCGATGACTGCAGCGGGCACTGCATTTTCGGGCGGATCAAGTCGAACCGCCTGTCTCACCGAACGTCAGAAGAGGGAGCGGCAAGCAATGATGCTTCGTCGTTTCGGCTATCGTGTGGATCTCGAAGACAGGGTTGAAGCCGTTCTGGCGAGGATTGAGAGCTGGAGGAACACCTGAATGCGATGGGACGTTAACGCTAACACTCTCATGCTGTCACTTTCTATTTTGCTTGCATCGTGGAGATTGGCTTCGGTGCTTCGTCGTCTGGTTCATCCATTTCTTCTCCGCGTCGAAGAGCACGACGTCCTGTGGGAAGATTATGCGCTTAGGACCGGTGGAAGCTTCCGCAGGCGCGTAGGAAGAGGGCAATCCCTCATTCGAAGCGAGGACGAGGAAAGGAAAGCCTGATGCCGTTCCTGCCGCGCAGTCGGTGTCCTCGATGTGGATCGACGTATCAGGGGAAATGCTCTTGTACTCGCGGGACAACCGCCGGTCGTCATCACTCAATGTATGGGTACAGATGGCAGTTGGCGTCACGTAGCTTTCTTCAAATGCACCGATGGTGTGTAGACCCGTATAAGGTCCACCAGCGAAAGATGTTTGCTCAGTGCGTAGACCACATTGTGCCTCATCGAGGCGACCTGAATCTCTTCTGGGATCTGGACAACTGGCAATCGCTGTGCAATCAGTGTCACAGTCGCAAAACTCGTGACGGGGGATAGGGGTGCAAAATCCTGCGCGCCTTTTGTTTCCAGACCGTCCATCAGCGCAATTCGCACATCCACATAATTGGGCAAATGGCTTAATCTAAGCCATTTCCTAAAAACCAGCGTCGTGCTTTTTTGACGAAAAAGGATTTCCCATGCGTGGAAGGCCGCCCAAACCGACAGCGGTGCTTGAAATGAGCGGTGCATACAAGCGCAACCCATCGCGTCGAGCAGCTCGTTCGGATGAGCCGCGCGTGGAGTCTGCGGTGGGGAATCCACCTGAGCGATGGTTAATTCCCGCTGACGCGGTTGGTGGGCCGCGCGCGGCCAGGCTGTGCGCGATATGGCATGAGATCGCTGAGGTTGCTCCGTGGCTTACGCGGTCCGACCGGATGATTGTCGAAGACATCTGCGAGCTGCGCCTGCGCGCGCGGGAAGGATCATGCAAAACGGCTGACCGCGCTCTGCTCGCGAAGCTTATGTCGCAGTGCGGCCTCGACCCGTCGTCGCGCACTCGCATTCGAACTCCCGATGACTCCACGCGCGCCGACAACCCGCTCGACAAGTATCTGAAGAATGCCTGATCTTCACCCAGCAGAACGGTATCTGTGCGCTGTCCACAAGGGCGATATACCCGTCTCGCCTCAGGTGCGCAAACAGGTCGCGCGACACTTCGCCGATCTGCTCGCACCCGACTCTGGCGATTTTGTTTTTGACCGCACCCAGGCAGAGCGCGTCATCGCATTCTTTTCGGACTGCCTGGCTCACCTGGAGGGCGAGTGGGCTGGTCAGCCGTTCGATCTCCTCCCCTGGCAGCAAGGGATGCTGTGGATTCTTTACGGCTGGCGTCGACGCGACACCGGGACGCGCAGGTATCGCTTCGCGTATGTTCTGGTCGGACGTGGAAATGGCAAGACTGGCCTGGCAAGTGGCCTGTGCCTATACGAGATGATCGCGAGCGGCGAGGCAGGAGCGCAGGTCTACAGCGCAGCAACAGACCGAAAGACGGCGAAGATCCTGTTTGATTCGGCGCAGCTCATGGTGCTCAACAGTCCATGGCTGAGATCTGTGGTCACAAGCTCGGTCAACAACCTTTGCATCCAAGGCACGGCCAGCAAATTCGAACCGTGCGCGGCTGAAGATTCGAACCTGATGGGATTGCGTCCATCGTTCGTCGTCCTGGATGAGCTGCACGCGCACGCATCCGCAGGAGTCTGGAATGCCTTTTACTCGGCCATGGGCAAGCGTCGATCATCCTTGCTCTTGGCCATCACCAATGCGGGGTACGACCGCAACTCGGTTTGCTGGCGCCAGCAGGAATACTCGGAAAAAGTCCTCGACGGCGTCGTCGAGGATCCAACGTGGTTTAGCTGGATCTGCACGATCGGTCAGGACGACAACTGGGAAGATGAGTCGTGCTGGATCAAGTCCAATCCAAGCCTAGGAGAGCTGATACAGATCGAAGAAATGCGACAGCAGGCCAAGAAAGCGCGGGAAGATCCAAGCTCGCTCAACGCTTTCCTGCGCTTCAGGCTCAGCATCTGGACAACCTCTCACACGGCCTGGATACCTCTCGACAAATGGGACGCATGCGGAATTGACGAAGGCGAGTTACTCCGGCTTGCTTCTACGCGCAGATGTTCGGCTGCGTTGGACCTTTCGACCACCACCGATATCTCGGCTCTTGTTCTGCTCTTCGAGCCGACGCCGGAAGATGATCGATATCTTGTGCTCCCGCGATTTTTTTTGCCGCGCGAAAACATCGCGGCGCGGGTCAAGCGCGACCGCGTCCCGTATGACGTCTGGGAGCGACAGGGCCGATTTGTTTTGACTGATGGAAATGTCATCGACTACAGAGCTATTCGGCAGGATCTGCTCGCCTTGCGAGAGAGCTATGAAATACGCGAGGTCAGCTTCGACCGTTGGAACTCTTCCGAGCTTGTCACGGAGTTGTCAGAAGACGGATTCGAGATGGTGCGCGTCGGCCAGGGATTCGCAGACATGCAAGCGCCGACAAAGCGGCTGATGGAGTTGGTTCTCGGAGGCCGCATCGCGCACGGAAGATGTCCGGTGCTCCGCTGGATGGCATCGAACGTGATCGTCAAAGTTGACCCGGCCGGGAACATCAAGCCAGACAAAGGCCGCAGCAGAGAGAAGATCGACGGCATTGTCGCAATCATCATGGCGCTCAGCGGCGTCATTAACACGGAAGCGCCGGCGACGGTGGGAATGGAATTCTTCGCATGAGTCTGATTTCGCGCATTCTTTCGTTTGCAGGCGGCAAGAGAGACATTCTCAACCAGCAGGGCATGCCGTTCAACTCGCCAGCCGTCTGGCAGGCTCTCTTTGACGGCGTGCAGACGGACTCCGGCGAGCGCATCACCGAGATGGTCGCAATGCAGATCTCGACGGTCTACGCGTGCGTCAGGGTTATCTCGGAAAGCATTGCATCGCTGCCGGCAGCTCTGTACCAGGTCACGCCTACAGGACGCGTTGCTGTGCCAGACCATAATCTCGCCTGGATGCTCCAGAGTGAGCCGAACCCTGAACAGTCGGCATTCACATTTTGGGATACATTCGCAGGCTGTTGCGCGCTCACTGGCAACGCCTACGCTGAGATCGTGCGAGACGCCTTCGGCAGGCCTGCTGCGCTCTGGCCGCTGAACCCGCGCAAGACGAAACCGGAGCGCGAACCGAACGGGACGCTCGTATATAAAACCTATGTCGGCGTCAATGGAGAGAATGGGCCAGCTCGGACGATTCAGGCTGACGATGTATTCCACGTTCCGCTCTTCAGCCTTGACGGGATCTACGGCTACTCGCCCGTCCAGCTCATGCGCCAGTCGCTTGGCCTTGCGCGAGCGGCTGAGAAGTTCGGCGCGCGCTTCTTCGGAAACGGCTCACGTCCAGGCGGCATCCTCAGCACGAAAGGAATGCCGGACAAGACGGTGCGAGCCGAGATCCGCGACAGTTGGGAGCAGCAGCACGGCGGAGTCAATCAGGGGCGCACGGCGGTTCTGTTCGGCGACTGGACCTGGCAGCAGATCGGGCTGTCTCCGGAGGAAAGTCAGTTCCTCGCTACTCGGCAGTTTCAGCGGTCGGATATCTGCGGCATGTGGCGCGTTCCGCCGCAGATGGTCGGCGACACCACGCGCCTGAGCAACTCTAACCATGAGCAGCAGGCGCTCTCGTTCGTGTCAGACACGTTGCGGCCTTACCTGTCACGCATCGAGCAGGAAGCGAACCGCAAGCTCCTGCGGCCGATTGGATCGGGCCAGCGCATCGTGCTCAGTTTCGACGTCACGGAACGGACGCGTGGCGATTTTGCAACGCTGCTCAAAGCCTACGCGGTCGGCCGACAGTGGGGATGGTACTCGGCCAACGATGTTCGCCGCGACCTCGGTCTTCCTCTGGGCGGCCCGGAGCTGGATGTCTACCTGGTGCCGGTCAACATGGAGAACGCCGAGCGCACGCTCGATACAATGCCGATCGCAGACGAGCCGCTGCCGCCCACAGTAAATGACGACCCGGACGCTGTGCCAGCGCCCGATCCTGAATCCGAACCGGCACCGGCGGCGGGCGATGAGGATCCGTCGAGCGATTCAGCAAGCGACCCGGAAGGGCGTATGGCGACGGCCATCGAACATGCAACCAGCTCGCAGAACATGCGCCGCATCTCCGATCTTTTCCTTCCGAGCGTGGTAGACGCTCACCGGATCACGATCTCGCGCCCGCTGCTCAATGATCGACACCTTGCGGGCGTCGTCGATCGCGAGTGGAGTGGACTGCTCGACGAGCTGGAGGAAATCGCCTGCGAATCCGCGCAGGCCTCGTTCTCGATCGACTCGGAAACGTGGCGAAAATCATGGCGCGCGCCACAGGTGCGCAAGCGCTGCCTCCGCTCCATCGCGTCACGTTATCAGCGCAACCGTCGCCTCATGGAAGACAGTGAGGCGGAACTTCGGCGCATCTTTCGGCAGATGCTCACGGAGGCATACTCTCACGCCGGAGCGCTGCGAGCAGCGCAGGAGACGAACGCATGAAAAACCGCAATCCAAATGCGCCTGAGCGGCGCAGTTTCCCCGGCGTCGTCCGGGCTGAGCAGCGCGATGGCGCGTGGCATGTCGTAGGCACAGCCGTCGTCTTCGGTCAGCGCTCACTTGACATGGGCGGCTGGGTCGAGGTCATTGCGCCATCCGTGGCCACTTGTCTGAACTCAAGCCCGGACGTGCGCTGCCTGCGCGATCACGATCCGAGTCTGATTCTTGGCAGGACCGTAAGCGGCACGCTTACACTCCGGGCAGACGAAACAGGAATCCACTACGATGCTGTCGCGCCGGAAACTCAGTATGCGCGCGACCTGGCCACTGTGATGGAGCGCGGTGACGTCACGCAGTCGTCGTTCAGCTTCGTGTGTGTCGATGACACCTGGAACTATGACGAGGTAAGCGGATACTATGTCCGCACGGTCCAGCAGATCGAGCTGTACGACGTCTCCCCGGTCACCTTCCCCGCGTACACACAAACGACCTCCGGCATGCGCAGTGCGCCCTCCACGATGCCCGGCGAAGTGCGATCACGCCTTGGATTCGGGGGCGCGCGCCGTGATGATGGATTCGACGCAACCGGCGACAATCTCGGTTTTTTGCAGGCTCTTTCAGAGTGCAGTTGCGATTGCGCGCAGTGCGCTGCAGGCTCGTGCGGCATATGCAGCAATGACGACTGCATTGACCCCAACTGTGCCTGCCAGGCATTTCGGAGCGCAGCGCGAAATGCGCTGCTGCTGCTCCGGGCAGAAGAGGCTGCGCTCTGACGTTCTGATCCATGGCGAGCCGAGCGACTACGCATCCCTTGATTGGGAATCGGCCACGTCCAAAGTTAACCCTGCCGCGCCCTGCGCTCCCTTGAATGGGATGGCACAACGTCTATTCATCGGAGAAAACCATGACTCTTGAAGAAATCCTCGCAGCCCGCGAACGGCTGCTCACGGAAGCACGTGCGCTGCTGACCACGGGCACCGTCACCAACGAGACGCGCACCCGGGCAGAGCAGATGATCGCCGATGCCGAGACGATGCGACGAGATGCGCAGAACCTGCGCGCCATCGATGAAGCGCAGAGAGCGGCGCAGCGGCAATCCGTCGCGGCTCCGCGTGACCCTGTCACCAGCTCGAACACGAACACGGATTTGAGCAATGATCCGGCCGAGCGCAGACAGCAACTCCGCGAGATCGCGAACCGCGAGGTCCGGGCTGTCTTTGCTGCGGCTTCCAATCGCACAGCGATGCCGACCGAAACACGCGCCCTCACGCTCTCAGCCGATGGCACGTTTTTCGTACCGCAGACCATCGGCACGCCTGCCATCGCGCGCATGAGCTACGGATATGTCTACTCGATGGTGGATCGCATCCGGACTTCCGACGGCGCTCCGATGCGTCCTCCGCTCATCGATGACGTCAACAACGGCTTCGTGCTCAACTCGACGGCCATCGCCACAACTGATCCGACCATCGGCCAGGCGCAGCTTCTGGTCGACGATCTGCGCATGAATCCCATCCTGCTTGATAACTCGCTCATCCAGGACACGCAGTACGACATCGTATCGTTCCTGCGGAAGGCTTCGGCGTCGCGCTACCTGCGCTCTGTGTCGAAAGCGATCTCCCAGGGCAACGGCTCGAACATCGGAGGCTTGTCGGGTTTCATCGGCGGCGTCCTCACCGGAACAATCGGCGTCATCAAGTACGCCGATCTCGTCGCTCTCTACACCGGCCTCGATCCTGCGTACCTCACAAATGCCGTGTGGCGCATGTCACAGGCGACCCTGGGCGTGATCATGAACATCGTCGATAGCTACGGTCGACCGATCTTCCTTCCGTTTACCGACGGCGCAAATACCGGATTTCCGGGCGCACTCTTCGGATTCCCGGTCAAGATCGACCCGTATCTTCCGGCAGTCGCGAGCGGCAACTATCCCATCCAGTTTGGCGATCACGAGCTTGGCTACCAGCTTCGTGAAGTGTCGCGCAATCCGGATGTCCCCAACGATGGTTCGCCGATCGACAACATCAACTTCCGCGTCCTTAACGAGCTGTACGCTACGACGAACCAGACGGCCGTCGTCGCCTTCGCTCGCGTCGGCGGCACCATCCTGAATCCGGGCGGTCTGGTCGCGGGCAACCCCGCGCCGATCACCGCGCTGAAGGTTCAGTAATCAGCTTCCTGGGTGGGGCTGCGCGCAGCTCATCGAGCGCAGCCCTCTTTTTTGAACGGGAGATACCATGCCTCATACACCAATCCTGATTCAGGGGCCAGCCGCCGAGCCGGTGAGCCTGGCTCTCGCCAAGCAGCACCTGAACGTCAGCTCGACCTTTACCGACGACGATACGTACATCGGATCGCTGATTACTGCGGCGCGGAGCTACGCTGAGCGGCGCATGAGCCGCCCGATTTTCAATCAGACCTGGCAAATATCCATGGACACGTTTCCGTGGCCTTTTTCGGGCCGAACAGTCAATCCGGCTGACCGACATCTGCTCTTTGGCAGCTTCTGGCCGGAGATCGCCATCTACCTTCCGTCCCCCTCGGTTCCTTCCGTCAACTGGATCAAATACTTTGACCTGACCGACACGCTCCAGACGCTCGCTGCCACGGCGTACCAACTTGATTCGACTTCCATGCCTGCGCGCATATTCCCGGTCGGTTCTGGCGGCCTTTACTGGCCATACGTGCGCACGTGGATCCCCGGCAGCGTAACAGTTGAGTATGTATCCGGCAGTTACGGCGATGGAGTCATCGTCAATAACTGCCCGGAGGATCTGGTCATCGCGATCATGCAGATCGTGGCGGACTGGTATCAGAGCCGAGAAGCAACCTCCACCGTCCTTCGTCGTGAGCTTCCGCACGGCGTCACTGCGATTCTCGCTCAATACGAGTTCAACAGCTTCCGCACGTTCGGATGATCCCATGCCTAAATCCAGTCCATTTGACGTTCCTGCCGGATCGCTGCGACTCAGCGCGCAGATCCAGACAGCATCCATCCAGCGCGACCCCTACGGCCAGCAGACGGCCACGTGGAGCACGATCGCAACCGTCCGGTGCAGTCTGGAGTGCGTCGAAGGCGTAGCCACTGCGGAAAAAACGACAGGGGAAACGCTGAGCAGCCGCAACATGTGGAACGCGACGCTGCGCTGGCCCGGGTCGTCTGTCACCATCGCGCCTGGCCAACGCTTCGTTGTAGGCGACCAGACCTACCTGATCCAAACGGTCGACAACGTGCTCTTTCGCAATCGTTTCATCCGCTGCAATCTCCTGCAGATCGATGGAGGCTCCAATTGAGCGATGGCATCACCCTCGAAATGGACACGACGGAGCTTGAGCGCAAACTGAACGCTCTCACGATCCCGCAGGAAAGCGAGATTGTTGAGCAGTCGATGCGCGCGGCGGCTGAGCCGATGCTGGCATCCGTTCAGGCTCTCACGCCGGTGCGTACAAGCGAGCTGACGCCGCACACGGATTCTGCGCCCTCCGGAGCGCTGCTGCGCGACATGCATATCGAATATCGTCCCGGACCCGTGTCGCGCGTCCGCGTCGGACCATCGCACAGGTATGGATATCTCGCGCGCTGGATCAACCATGGCTTTGAGCTGAAGACACACCGTAAATCCGGGCGCAAGATGATCGGCCGTGTACCAGGCAGACATTTCCTCGAACAGGCGTTCGATGCCTCGATCTCGGAGGCGACCGAAAAGCTGCTCAGCGGTATCGCCGAGCAACTCAGCGACAAGATCGACGGGGTGAGCGCATGAGCGCGCCTCTGCTCGCTGGCCTCGTGGCGCAGCTCAACGCCACGGTGGCGCTGACGGCGGTCTGCGGTCAAAGCATTATGCCGCCGCCTGCTCCCGACAATCTTTCGGAATATCCGGCGCTCACCTATGAGCGGATCACCTGGAAAGAGCAGTACGACCTCGCGGGCCAGGTGAGTCTTTGCGATTCGACTGTGGTGCTCACCTGCATCGCCGCGCAGTACTCGCAGTGCGAAGCAATGGTGCTTGCCATCCGAAACGCGTTCAGCGGTTTCCGTGGGACTCTTCCCAACGGAGTCGTCGTCTATCTCACGCAGATCGTTGCGATGCACGATCTGTGGGAGCCGAACAATCAAATGCAGAGCATCGCGGTCCATCTGCAGATAACCTTCGCCGCATAAGGAGATTCCATCATGGCCACACCCGCAGCAGCTTTCATCGGTGCCGGAGCAACGCTCTCGCTCACGGCGCACGGAGGAACGGTCTTCACCTCGATCGCCGGAATCACGGCCATCGATCCATCCAACATCAAGTGGAGCTTCGACGACTCGACCACGCTTGGCAGCACAAAGGCCGGCGGCGGCGTCATCAAGCAGTTTCTGCCCTCGGAAGTGGACCCCGGTCTGCTCAGCATCTCTGGACTCTACTACGCTGACGATCCCGGACAGCAGGCTTTGGCCGCAGCCTTTGCGAACGGAGCGTTGCAGGATTTTCAGCTCCAGCTCCCCGAAGCGCCGGGGCAGATCGCGAAGGGCAATCTGTACGCATTCAGCGCCTATGTGGAAGAGGCTCCGATGCCCTCCACGCAGACCGCAAAGGCTCAGAGCTTCAAGTGCCAGCTCAAGCTCACCACGCTGGCGACGCTTACCCTAGGCAGCTAATGCGCGGTGCAGTAACACGCGCAAAACTCAACCATCAAAAGAAAGGATGATGAACGATGAAATCCATCGTCAAGCCGCGCGAATGCACGATCGGGGGCGTCACCTACAGCCTCCGATTCACCTTTGACGCGATCGACACAGTCGAGGAAGAGATCGGGCGCGGCCTCGTCCTCGGAATGACCATTGCGGAGATCAACCGTCCCCCGCTGCGCCTGGTCCGCGCGCTGTTCCGGGCCTGCGCGATGGAGGCACACCCCGATCTGACGCCGGAGCGGGTCAGGCAGATCATCGCATCCCCGCAAGGGGCTTCGGCGGCGTGGGGCGGATGTGTGCAGGCATATGTCGACGGGATGCCGCAGCAGGACGAAGAGCAGAAGACAAAAAAAAACTGACCGACCCGCGCGAGGCCTGGGAGCGCGCATGGGCCTTCGGTCGCTATGATCTACGGCTCTCGCAGGCGGAATTCTTCCAGCTCACCCCTCGTGAGCTGGATCTGCTTCGTCGTCAGCACCTGCATGCGAACCGGAGCCAGGAAGCCATCGGCGCGCAGATACAGGCGGCTGTGGCCAACTTTGGATTCCGTTCGGGCGAGCGTGTCTTCTGCGCGGCGGACTTTCTGCCCTGGGCCAAGCCGCAACCGGAAGAGGTCGGCTACAAGAACGATGCGGAGCTGGCTGTCGACTTCGCGCGCAAACTCGCGCCGATCTCGGTCATCAAAAAGGAAAAGTGAGGGAAAATGTCAATCCGAGAATACCCCGTGATCCCACGCGAGCGTGCTACACTGCCGCTGTCAGGAGCGCACTACCATGTATCAACCGCCCGCATCGCCAGAGGAATTCCAGATAAAACCGGACCCCTCCCTGGAACGGCTACCGTCAGCCGTCCAGCGGTCAACGTCCAGCCAGCCGCAGCCCGTCACCAGCTCGACGATCGCTAAAGGGGTCGCCGGAGGAATCGCTATCTTTCTTGGCTGCGTTCTCGGAGTCGGAATACTCGGCACAGTGGTTTACGAGGTCGTTCGGGCGATACCTCAGTCAATCCCCGATGAAGCCAATCGGACCTTGAATGCAGATGTAAAACCTGCTCCGTCACCAGCAATACATGATCCAGATGACGGCAAGACGGATGCTGAGTATGCGGAGGATTTTGAGGGTCAACGGCTCGATTCGGAGATAGCCGAAGATGTGCGCGAGGATCATTCCCCGGCGCCATGCTTCCTGCTCGATACAGATCGGGCGATGGCAAACTGCGCGATCCTGAAAGCCCCGTCAGCGCGGCTGGCGTTCGTGCGCGCGCATCCGCATCACGGCCTGGAAGCGTGGCTTCATTCCCGCAAAGTGCCCGCTCCGGCAACCGATCCGGGAACAGCCGACCAGGAGACGGCTGACGACAATCTCGATCCAAAGGCTCTCCCGTCGGCGACAGGCGTTCCACTCGCCTGCGCCGATCGTCCGGGGTCAGAGACGCTCGCGCAGTGCGAGGCTCGTCTGCATCTGGCTCCGCAATAGCAGTTGATAGAAACCCGAAACCGACCCCGGCCATGGCCGGGGTTTTTGATTGGAGAAAAAATGTCCGTCGATCCTAGGGTCATGTCGGCTTACATCGAGCTTTCGATGAAGACTGAGCGCATCCAGGCTGGCGTCGAGGATGCCAAGCGCTCGATTCGCAAGATGAACCGGGAGATGAAAGAGCAGATGCGCGAATCGCAGGGCGCAATCGCGCTGCTTGGCGACCAGATCGGTGTTGCGATGCCCCGGCATCTGCGCGAGTTTGTCTCAAAACTGCCTGGAGTCAGCCGAGCGGTCAGCGCCGCCTTTGACTCGATAGCGGTGATCGCCCTGGCGGATTACGTGGTGGAGGCGACTGAGAAGATGGCTAAGTTCTACGAAAAATCTCAGGAAGCAACCCGAGAAGGGCGAGAGGCCTGGGGAAAGCTCCAAAGCTCTCTACGTGACACCAGCGACGAGCTTGCGCTGCAGAATGACAAGCTGGATGAGTCCATCGCCAAGATCGACAAAAAACCGTACAACGGCATCAAGGAAGCCATCGACGAGGCCAAGGTGGCGAGCGATCAACTTCTCGCTTCCCTCTCGGAATCGGTCGACAAGATCGGCGACGTCGTCAGCAAGTCGAAGGTGGGGATGATCTCGAAGGTCGTCGATGGGGCGGAGGGGGTAGGCGATATTCGCGATAAATTCGACGACTATCAACAGGCGATCCATCAAGCGCGTGCCGATAATAAGCCTGAGGCCGCGAAAAAAGCGATGGATGATTTCTCTGCGTGGATCAAGGGTCAGCGCGAAGAGGCAGCGAAGGTACAGGCTAAGAATGCGAGTATTTTGGATAGAACGAATTCTGACCCTGTCTTTTCTGTAGCTCAAGGGGGCACTCCTCTTGAGAAGGACTTTGGAGGGTATGACGATATCAATAAGCGCCTCGATATCCTTAACCAGGTTTCCGCCGCAGTGGATGATGCTCGCCGTCAGTGGGATGAGCGTGAGGATCAGTACAAGAAGAAGAACTACCTCAAAGAGCGTGATCGCACAAAAAGAGAGGAAGAGGACAAGCGCCAGCGGCAACTGCGTTACCAGCAGGAGCAGATCAAAAGCGACGAGCTGAAGTACTCGCAGATGCAACGCGCTGCGGAGCAGATCAAGGCAGGAGGAAAAGATTCGACATTTGCTCTCCAGCAGTTCTGGCTGGATCGGCAGAGCGTATTCAAGAAAGGCTCTCACGCATATGATCAGGTGCAGCAGCAGTCGCTGACCGCGCAGCGCGAATGGGCCAAGCAGAGCGCACAAATACTTGCGCAATTTCACGCCGCGCAGGGACAGACCCGCGTAGATAGCCTGGGAAACACCCGCGCCTACGCTTTGCCGCCTGCGACCACGACTCACGCTGGAAGCGACTGGCTTATCGCCCAGACCGAGAAGAATCAGCAGATCATTCAGCAGGCTGCGCAGAAGATAGCTGAGGTCCAACTCCGCTGGCAGCAGGCGACAGGTGCGGTGAGCGAGTATCGCGCCATCGTCGAGGGTGCGGCGCTCTCCCAGCAGCAGCTCGAAGAGCGCGTCGTATCGCTCAAGAATGTTCTTGCACAGCTCCGGCAGGAGTCCTGGCAAACCTTGGCAGGCAACAACATGGATCCGCAGAACGCTGCCAAGCAGGCCGCTGTGCAGTCGCAGATTCTGCAAACGCAGACCAGCATGTATCTGAACCAGATGGTCGCTGCGCAGCAGGAGATGGAGAATACCCTTCTCGGATCGTTCAAGCGCATCTTTTCCGGACTCGAAAGCGACGCGGCGAATGCCTCGGAAAGCATCGCAAGCATCGCCAATAACATGGTGAATAGCATGAACGCGGCGCTCGGACAGTTTGCCGTCGGGCACAAGACAAACTTTCAGGGCATCCTGCAGGACGCGGGCGCGCAGCTCACGCAGCTTGGTGCAAGCAGCACGGAAGGGATGCTTGCGCACCTCTTCCACCTCGGCCTGGGCGACAAGGCACCGAAGCACGTCATTGTCGATAACATGCCGCAAGGAACTATGGGTGGGATCAGCTCGCTGGCGCGCATCGGCGTCCCGCAGTCGACCATCGATGCCTTCACCGCAAAGGGCGGCGCGAACATGGCCACGTCCTGGATGCAGAACATCCCCGGCCTAAGTGCTCTCTTTGGAGCGATGAATAACTCCAACTTTTTCGGCGGATTGGCTGGCGGAAGCCTCTTCGGTTCGGGTGGACTCTTCCAGCACTTCGCCACCGGTGGAAGCGTTCGGGCCGGAGTCCCAGTCAACGTGGGAGAGATGGGTCCAGAGGTCTTCGTTCCGCATACCGGCGGATCGATCATCCCGAACAACAGGATTGGCCACGGCCACACCTACAATATCGACGCCCGTGGCACAGATCCTGTCGCAGTGCAGCAAGCCATTGTCCACGCAATGACGGTCACGCACCAGCGCGCCGTCAGTGATGCGGTCAACATCATTCACCAGCACCACGTCAGCACACCCCGCGGCTAAAACTCTCACCGCAATCTCCGGAGGAAATATCATGCGCATCATCCTACGCGTCGCCGCGCTGGCGGCGTTGCTCGCCTTCGTGCGTCTCTCGGCTCAGACGGCTGGCCAGGTCGTCGTCAGTTCGTCGCACACCACGGACGCAACCGGTGCCCCGGTGGCTTCGGCCACGTTGACGATTACGCCGGCCGCAAATACCGGATTACCCATCAGCTTCCGGTCACCGAGCGGGAATGTAATCGTTCGGCCGGTGCAGGTGAATGTAGTAAACGGTGCGTGGAGTGTCGATCTCTACGACTCGGCGCTGACGACACCTGCAAACGTGTGCTACTCCCTGTCGATGACGGATAACGTGACGGGTAGATCGCTGCTGGGGCCTGGCTACGCATGCCTGCAGCCGAGTGGTTATCCCGCGCAGGTAAGCGGATCTTCGAGCTGGTGCACGGCGGCCGTCAACAATGTTTCGAGCTGCAACTTCGACAACTTTGCTCCAAACCTCGCAGGCATCGCAGTCGTTCAGAGCGGTCCACCCGGACCTTTTGGAACGCTGAACTGGCGCGGCCCTTGGAATCCAAACACGGCCTATGCGAAAAACGATGCGTACATCGAGGCTGGGACAGGATACGTCGTTTATCAGGCTTACAGCTCAGGATCGAGCTTTGGTTCGCTGGATACCGCGAGCGCGACGCCGATCGGCCTGGTGACACCCGGATCAAACGGAGAGGTGCTTTACAACGCAAACGGGATTACGGCAGGCGCTCCTTTGCAGGTTGCAAACGGCCAGAGTAACGCAGCGTCGGCTCAAGCGTCCGCAACTTGCTACACGAATCTGAACGGAACGCTGTCGGTTATCCCTCAGACCTATGGCGCTGGCTATTCCAGCTCTCCGACAGTAACGCTGTCAAATGTTCCTTCGGGATCCTCAGCCACCGTGGTTGCGAATGCCCCTGTCAATGGTCAGATCACCAGCTACACTGTTTCCTCATCTTCTGGATGGTATGGACAGATGGCCGCTTATGGCCATGCTGCTTGTCCGGCGACGATCACGGTTTCAGCTCCGCCTGCGGCATCTGCGCCGACGCCAGTTATCAATCCAGCGAACGTTATGACCACACTGTCTCCGGTAATTCGTGTAGACGATTTCGGTGCTGTCGGAAACGGGACCACTGACGACACTGCGGCAATTCAAAAAGCGATGAATTATGCAGCCACCTTTACAGGCGTTCAGAATCCAGTCGTGGCATTCACGGCAGGTAAGACCTACTATTTGGGATCGGTAAGTGGCACATATTCAGGTGCCGGAGACGATGGAACTGTTCCAGTAGCTGCCACGCTCAATTGCACCGCAACAAGTGGTGTGGTATCAGGCTGCACTATCGGCACCGGTGGCTACTGGATGCAGAACGGAGTCGATGGTTATATCACGCTGGCATCCGGAACTTCGGGTTCGGGAGCTTCATTTAGCCCGACGTTCTCAGCTTGCACGACGGCTGAATGCCCTACAGCGGTCGGAAGTTATCTTTCATCGATCAGTGCCAGCGGCGGCACAGGTTACCCATCAACTTTCACTGTGTATGTAGGTCCAACCTGTAAAGGAATTCCCTGCACGGTGCTTGTCCCCGAGCCGCCAACTCAGATTGGGTACTCGGTGCAAATTCCAACTGCGGTGATCGTAGAAGGGAACGGCGCTGAGATTCTTGGGGGTTTCTTAGGTAGCTATGTCGGAGCTTCCAGCTATAACAACTCTTGGCCTTACGTGGCCGCTTTTGCGATGGGAACACACATTATAGTGCGCGATTTGAATTTGGCTGGCACATTCATCGGATTCGGAAACTACCAGTCATACGATCAGCTTATTAATGTAAGCGCTGGCTCGGCTGTAATCGCGCAAGGCGAGAATGTTCAGATGTCCAAGATCGACACAATCAACATCAATCAGCAGAACAGTTCAGAGGCGGGTTTTTTCTTTGGCGGACAATGGGCGACTAGAGCGCCCAAAACCGGAACTAACGGAGGCACCATTGCAAATACCTTTGATCTTGTAGATGGCACCATTTTTAACTTTGTTGACCTCTACTTGAGCATGGAGTACTCACTCAGAAAACCCCTTGATTGCTGGTTTGACGTAAACTTTTTTCACATCGAGGATCAAGGAATCACAAACAGCGACAACTGCTACACACCTCCAGGTGGCGTCGTTCGGATGCCAGATCAGGACGTCGCCGCGCAGGACGAGCCAGACGATCTTTGGCGAGGTATTTTTGGAGTCGGGGTCGGAGCCTACAATCGTTATGGTCGTCCTATCAATGGTCTAAGTATCAACGGTCTTGACCTAAAGCTCGGTCTAAGCTACGGAGTAGTGATCGGACCTATCGCATCCGGTACAACGATTGAAAACATAAGTTCAGAAGGTCAAGGAAACTGCAATAGCAACGCATCGTATTATGGTTCGTCAGCATGCCCTAACCCATACGAGCCGCAGTACCCACAACTGCAAGGATTGATCGAAACCGATGCTCAGGTGGAGCTGACTAACGCTGTAACGAATTGGCCGATCTTGGGCGTCTTGTCTAAACCATGGCAGAAAATGAATTTCAGTAATCTACAAGCAGCTTCGCAAGGAAATTTGCCAGCAGTGCTTACAACTGATCTATCTTCAGTTGCGCAGATGGGAAGTGTAAACTGGGTAGCGGCGCTGGCGAGTCCCGTGAATAACTATGCAAATCAAAGGACGAGTAGTGGCGCACTCAATTCTGATTCGCAAAGTGTCATTTTTTCCGGGTCTAATGATTACGCTTCGCCGGGTCGCAGCGATTTTTGGGATATTCGAGTCGCCGACTCTCTCGTGCCGTGGGGTGGAAACTATAACGCCGCGCCAGAGTCTGTGCTTGAGTTTCGCTCTCGAACAACGAACGCGGTGTACCAATCTTCGGCTGTAAAAGTGCCTGCACTGTATGTGGATAACTTTCCCACAGCGAACGGTTCAGTGTCGAATCTTACGATCACAAACGGTGGTTCCGGGTACACTCCTTGGGCCTATGTTCCGTGCTCGATGAGTCAGAGCACTTCAACTCTGTACATGCCGGCAACATCTACGCCTTACACGGCAACATGCGAGGCTGAAGCGAACGGCTCGGGCGTGGTCAGTGGAATCATTCTCACGCAGCCCGCTCTCGGGTACACAGCCGCGCCAACAGTCACTCTTGGGCCCCCTAATTCGGGCGGTGTCCAAGCTACAGCGACCGCAACACTGTTGCAAGGTTCAGTTCCGCCCGATGCTCAGGGATTGGAAGACTACCTGCCACTCAACAAGATGTATGCGTACACATTTTATCTTCCGTCCGCTGTGACAGTTCCCGCCTATTCGCAATCAGCAATTACAGGTTACTTCTGTCCTGGAGGAGATGTTAATGACCACGCGACTCTACTTTCGCTTGGATCGACATTACCAGTCGGAACAGTCTCCACAGTCTCCACGACCAACGGATCAACTTGCACAATCACACTGCAAAACTTCACGAGTTCCTCTGTTACTTATCCTTCAGGTGCCGGCAGCCCGTATCAGATTCTCCTAGAAAATAGCTTGCTGGGTGGAAGTGATACGCCATGGTGGATTCAAACAATCACGCCATCGTCTACGACGACTACTGCTCTGGTTCCTCCATCGTCGGATGCAACAT
>JAEHJW020004030.1_pt1 | contig 30383 bp, 37 predicted proteins | sample 9271431 | NCBI WGS metagenome assembly JAEHJW02 | reverse complement strand
ATGGACAACAACACCCCAACCCCATCCGATATGGAGGGGCTTGAAGAGAGCTTCTTTTCCGACATTGACTCGGCAGATGTCAGCGGAATCCAATTCGCCGGCGTTTCCGAGGCGCTTGCCGATCTCGACCTCAACGACCCGGAGGCCATGTGGAAGGCCATGGACAGCGGCATGTTTGGCATCTTGCCTTCTCATGTCGAGGGAGAGTCCGTGCCAACCATGGCCGTTGCCGAAGATCGACCTCCATCGGAGCGTGGCAACCCCAGCTTCGACTGGTTCGATTTTGACCGCACGGAGGAGCAGCTGGCCTTCATGGTCATCAAGCAGCACATCACCTCGTTCTGCCGACGCAACGCGAAATTTGCCGAGCGCGACAGAGCCGCGCAGTTCTTGTTCGTCAGGAACCAAACAAGCACGGTCCTCCACCCGAAAGAGTATGCCGTCCTCGGGCTCGACCGAGATGGCGTGACGGCGGCCGTGCAAGACCTCACACTAGCTGATTTTTGCCGGACCCTGAACGCACGCCCTCACGTTCTGCAGGTCCGATGCCAGTACCAGCTCTATCAGGCTCAAATCACGATGGATGGCCCGCTTCCGATGTTGGCGACGAACGTGCCAGACGTGCTTGCCAACGAGATCGTCTATCACTTGGACGAGGAAGCTCTGGATGTCGCCCAGGAGGTTTGGCGTTGGCCTGGATTGCGGGCTGACTTACTTCTGCAGGAAATCCACAAGCGGCGCGGCATCGCACTCGATAAGGCCAAGCTGATCCTTCAGCGCCTTGAAGAGCGCAACCATGTGGCACTTTGGGGTGCCTACTGGTGGTTCACGGGCCGCAACCCATCCCTGATGTCCGCAGCAAAGCGGGCGGCATTTCGCTGGTCTGAGCGCCTTTGAGGAATCCCCATGCGATCTAGAGTCATCGCAGCGATGCTGCAGGTGCTGGTCTTCTGGTATGTCGTGCTCTTGGTGATTCACCAGGAGCCTTTGGCGAACTATGTTCCGACCGCTGTTTCGAGCATTCTCGCAGTTGGCATTGGGTTCGTTATCGGGTATTTGCTGTTGAGGCTACTGAGGGCTCTCCATCTCCAGCGCAAACGTTCGGCACTTACCAGAGGAGGCTCACTTCGCGGTGCATCGATCAGCCTCGGGCGCATGCCGCCCGGCCGCGAACTTCCAGCGAAGGCCAAGCTCGGTCCGAACCTTGCTCCCCTTCTGCCGGAGGACGTGCGCACCTGGTATGCGAACTACAAGGTTTCACATCCCTCGTTTTCCGTTCTCTTCGACAGTCTGTTCGCCATGTACCTTGCCAACAAGCGCATGCCGGCATCGCCGGTGCCTGGCGGGCATGGCGGAGCGAGTCTGCTTCAGCATTCGTTCAATGTGATGGCCACGATCATGACTATGGCTCCGACCTGGGAGTACGTCGGTCACAAGGACGAAAAGGATCGCCTGGCGTTCAAGTTGATCGACCAAGCCTACAAATTCGATCCGAAAGACCCGTTGATCCCCCTGCTGGGATTCGCTCATGATGTGGGGAAATTGATTGCTTTCAATCTCGGCAAGGATGGTCTTGTCACGCAGGTCAGCAAGACACACGACAAGGAAGGTGGGTTGATCCTGACGCAGATGCCGGAGTTCTGGGCGCTCGAAGAGCGCGACTCCCAGGCCTTGAACTTGGCAGTGTCGTTCTATCACAGGATTTGGCAAATTCCTGACTGGGTGGACGACCGCACGCGAGCGCTCGCAGAGCTGCTGATTGCTGCTGACATCCGTGCAGGCGAGGCCGAGGGCGAGAGCAAGGAGGCTATGCGAGCCATGTATGGCTCGTTTCAGATGAGCGATGAGGATCGCGTCAAGGCGGCAGTCGAGGAGGCCGTCAAATCCATCGACGCGGAAGCCGATAGCCAAGACGCCAAAGAGCAACCCGTACTGTCAAACCGTGTTGTCGATCTTGGCGCCGATGAGATGTTGCTGCAGATGATGCTGGACTTCCTGGCAGAGCCCAATCGCACGAATGGCGGGAATGGCGACATGCGCGTCGCCCTCAAATACGATGATCTCGTTTACGTGAATGAAGCCAAGCTGCGCGAGGAGATGAAGGCCGATACTGGGCGGGCAACGCTCTTCGACCTGAAAGGCAAGGGGCAACTGGCAGGGTTCACGGCGAAAGTCATGGAGATACTTTCCAGGCGTGGGCTCTTGCTGCAAGACTTCGAGGGTCTGCACTTCACGGAGAAGAGCGCCCTGTTCTCCACAGTGATGCACGGCGATCACGACAAGGTGGTTGGTGACTGGAAGTTCACGTTGATTTTCAAAGCAAGCGCAACCGATGCCCTAGCAGCGATGCCGAGCTGCAAGCGCCCACCGAAGATCGTGAGGTGCGCTTTCGGCAACCAAAGAGCGCTGCGACGCGGGCCTGACGCAGCCGCTGTCGTCGATAGTGCCTTGGACGACGCGGATGGGAAGAACGATGCAGAAAGCGATCCGCATGGCGCACGGATTGCGCCGGAGGCTGTAGTGGCTGAGCTTGGCGAATTCGCCGCGCTGGGCGCTTCCTCGCCAGTGCCGTTTGTCCGCCGCGATGGCGACGACGGAACGGCCTATGCCTTGTTTTACTTCAACGATCTAAAGGCTCGCTATGCGCTGGGCTGTGGTTGGGATGCAGCAGAGACGCTGACCTGGCCGAACAACGTCACGATTGTCGCCGGCAAACAAGATCGACTCCTCAAGGTGCGAATTCCACTGGCGTCTTCGTCAGATCCATCGCCCAATTCTGCGTTGCCTGCAACAGAATCTATTCCGCCGAACGACAGCGATGCCGCCTCCATCATTCAGCCTTTGCCCGAAGGCTGCAATGAAGACAAGTCGGCGCCGAACGCCGTAGACATCCTAGATTTGGTGGAGACCGTCGCGGGCTCGATGTTGGACGACTCTCAAATCCATGGGCAGTCCGTTCCAGTAAACAATCAGCCGGCGCACGAAAACCATTTCAAACACACAGAGGACAAACATGAGTACCCATTTTGAGGTCGATCCTTGCGTATTTTTGCGGTCTGTCGATGAGGTTCCGTACTTCGTCGCTGTGGCGCACGAGACGATGATCGTCAATCCGAGCCAAGGCCCAATGTCGGCTGACGCCTTCACAGCAAAATCACTGGAAGCAATCCGGCGCATGCCTGGCCATGCCCACGAGACGGCGATGGCAAGCGTTGCCATGATGGCTTTGTCGCTCATGCCAGATGAACGCATGAAGGCGGCGTTTCAGAACCATCTTCGATTGCTGGACGAAGAAATTAACCGCGCTGACTGGCTGGGGACGGACCAAGCCGGGGGCGGCGTCGTCCCGAGGAAACGGCTGTGAGTCCGTCCGAAGCCATCACGTCGTTCCGCCAGGGCGGCATCAACAGAGACGATCTGGCTCGGTGCGTCTACCCACTCCTGCAGCGGATCGCCAAGACAGTTGTCTGGAAGATCGGCACGGCGCGAATGGAGTCCGACGATTTGGCCCAACAGCTCTGGGCTCGATTCGAGAGCCGGATTTTGCCGGTCTATGACGCTTCGCAGCCTTTGGAGCCATTTCTTTACGTCCACGCTCGGCATGAGTGTTTGCACATGCTCCGCGACCTGAACAAAGAGCCGCTGGCCGATGACGAAGAACTGGAGTCGAAGCTGGACGCCTCCCACGACCACGAGGATGAAGATGCAAGTGTTGATAGACGCATCGGGATAGACAAAGTAAAATCTGTTCTACGTCAACACATCCGTGGATACGGAGAACGCGACATGAGAACGGAGAATCAAAACTTAATCGTCCCCATCGTTTCGGGGAATCCTGAAATGCTGGCACAAGACTATGCTGACCCGACGCTTCCGCAGTTGGATCAACCCGCCTATCCGCGCTCGCACGGCACGGATTTGTCTAAGCGCAAGATGTCAGACAGTGCAAGGGAGCTTTTGACTATTCGGCTTGAGTTGGACATGTCCATGCCGAGCTTCGCACTCAACCTTGAGATTGGAACGTCGCGCCTGAATTCGTACTTCTACCGAGAAAACCAGGTCGTGCCCGAATTCATCATGCAGCGGGCGCGTGAACTCTTGGCGGGGAAAAAAAGCAAGATCGAGTTCTACGGAAAACAGCCGGCCAGCTACTGGATCGATAAGTGGAAGGACGAACTCAAGTTGCCGAGTCGAACCGCGCTTTCGGCGTACATCGACTGCACCGGGCCGACCATTTCGCGTTGGGCTGCGGGTAAGTCGAAGTTGACCGTCCCCAACATCATCCGAATCCAAAGCATGGTGGACCGAGCGAAGAAGCTGATGGAGTCGCAAGAAATGGCGATCTCCGCTCCTAAGAAGCCGCGTGGCCGTCCTACCGTCAAGAATGATGCAGCGGATGCGTCGGTTCGGGTTTCGGGATGAGTCCAGAATCTGGGGATGACACGATCGCACCGGGAGCAATCCCCGCGTCCCTGAAACGAGCGCTACTTGCTCGGCAAGAGCGTGCGAGGAAACGCCCAGCTCAGATCGAGGCTGCGAAGCAGCTTTGGTCTGTCGCTCAGAGCGACACTGGACAATCGCAGGTGGCCGCCCGCTTTCTTCTTGGCCTGTACAACGGTGATCGATTCCCCTTCGACCTCACAGAATTTCGCCGCCTAGACACCGATCTGTTCGAGAAGTGCCTTCAAGTGCTGGAGATGGACGCAACGCCTGAGCGAGAGATCCACGACGCCATGGGAATCCCTGGCGAGGCGTTCGAGCGGCTTGCGCGGGACTGGGGCTGGGTGTAGCGCCGACAGGCGCGAGAACGGGGCAAGCCCGTTCCACTGCCAGCTCTTTGTTTGGCCAGGAGCGAAAGCGATGGCACAAGCGATCAGGCTTGCAGAAGATCGCGCAATCTCGATACGCGGCGCATTGCCTGGTCGTTCTTGACGGCAATCCCGATGGCTTTCCATTGCCCCACCAGGACGACCAGGCGTTTCGCACGAGTGACCCCGGTGTAGATCAGATTCCTCTGCAACATCGTGAAATGCTGTGTGGTTACGGGGATCACAATTGCCGGGGCCTCTGACCCTTGTGACTTGTGGATCGTCATTGCGTAGGCAAGGCGCAGTTCGCCGATGTCATCGAACGGAATAGAGACGGGCTTACCGTCGAACTCCACGGTGATGACCTTCTCTTCTTCGTCGATGGCCGAAACGATCCCCATGTCACCGTTAAAAATGCCCAGGTCGTAATTGTTCCTGGTCTGGATGACTTTATCTCCGAGCCCATATCGGGTTCCGAACAAGGTGATCGCTTTCGCGGGGGTCGCGTTCAGCTGCTGCTGAAGCACGGTGTTCAGATTGCTCACCCCAGTCGTTGTCCGGGACATCGGGCTGAGCACCTGGATGTCCCGGATCGGGTCGAATCCATATCGTTTTGGAAGCCGATGCGCGACCAGCTCGCCGATGGTTTCTACCACGTGCTCCGCGATGGTTGCTGTGGCCAGTTGGTTTCCTTCGTCGTCGCGTTCCTTCATGGGTATGACGAAGAAGTCATCGCTCATGCCGCCTTGCTCAGGAATGCCGCCTGTGTTGATCCGGTGCGCGTTGCGAATAATGAGGCTGCCGGCGGCTTGACGGAACACCTCGGTGAGCTTGACCACCGGGATGATGCCGGAGGCAATGACATCCGCAAGAACTTGGCCAGGCCCCACGGATGGAAGCTGATCGACATCGCCGACGAACACAAGCGCGGCATGTTTTCGTAAAGCACCCAGGAGGTTCTTCGTCAAGCTGACATCGAGCATGGATGTTTCATCGGCCACGATGACATCTGCATCGACCTCTTCGCCGCTGGTATTGCCGGGCTTCAGCCCGATCATTCTGTGGATGGTCTGCGCATGAATTCCGGTGGCTTCCGATGCACGCTTGGCGGCTTTGCCTGTCGGTGCGCAAAGTGCGAGGCTCACGCGATTGGTTTGTAGAACATGAAGGGCGACACGCAAGGTTGTCGTTTTCCCGGTCCCTGGCCCACCTGTCATGACGCAAACTCTGTTGGACAAAATGGTCCGCACAGCATCGCGCTGGTGTTTGGCCAATTGAACCGAAAGGTTGTGCTCCGCTTTAGCGATCTCAGCTTCGATGTCGAACTTGGCTTGCCACGGCGCAGGTTTCCCAGCCATAGCTTTGAGCTTGTGGGCGATGATCTCCTCCGCCGTGGCAAGCCAAGCCAAGTAAATCACGCTGTCATACTCGACCAGCGTGTTGCGATCTTCCATGTCCCTTCCAACAAGGGCCAGATCGTGCGCAAGACCTGCTACAACGGAGGACTCATCGATCCCAAGCAGATCCATCCCTTGCGAGATGAGATCGGACCTAGCCATGCCGCAGTGACCGCTACTTGCCGCCTGCTGCATCAGGTACACAAGCCCGGCGCGGACACGTTGCAATGATGTTTTCGGGACTTGCAGTTTCGTGGCAATCGCGTCGGCCGACTTGAATCCAATGCCGGACACTTCAACAGCGAGCCTATATGGGTCTTCCCGGATAACGTGGATCGCCTTGTCCTCGTAGCGCTTGTAGATCCGCCTGCATAGATGCGGTGCGATGTCCTGCTCATTCAGAAAGAGCATGATCTCCGCAACCGCCTTTTGCTCATTCCAGGCGGCGATGATTTTCGCCGCCTTTTTCTTCCCGATGCCGGGGGCTTCCGTCAGTCGTTCGGGTGTTTCATCGAGTACGGCAATCGTGCCTTCTCCAAAGGTTTCTACCATGGCTTTGGCTGCCGCTGGCCCGATGCCTGCGATTAGACCCGACCCAAGGTAGCGGACGATGCCATCCGTCGAAGACGGTTTGGTCGCAGTGATTCGCTGTGCGACGAACTGCATTCCAAAGGATGGATTGTTCTTCCAGTCGCCGTGGGCCGTGATCTCCTGGCCAGGCTGCGCGTGGGTATGCCCAACAATGACCTGGTGTTCCTGTCGGCGCGGTGCGGTCAACTTGACACGCAAAACCGCCCAGTCGGAATCGGCGTTACGGAACAAAATGCGATCCACTGTTCCTTGAACCGTTTCCGACTGGGGCTCGCTGCTGATCAGCGCGGGTTCCATGATGGTGTCACAGAGAATGATCGACTTCGATGCTGACGGATGCCTGCGCTGTCTTCTGCGCCGCTTGCGCCGTAGCCTCGGCGGCTCGCATGCGTGCTGCGGCTTTGCGCTCGGCTTCCTCGGCTGCCCGTCGCTTCACCATCTCCGGCCACCAGGCAGGGATGCCCTTGATGTCCACCTCACGATCCACGATGAGCAGACCGTCGGCGCGTACATAGTTGAGGCGGCTGACGATTTTCGGTGGCTTGCCTTGCTCGTCCGGGTCTTCGAGGTTGAGCTTGATGCGGCCCTGACCGATGACCTTGATGGCGCCCCCGACAGACACGTTGGAGAGAAATTTCTGTGGCGTGTTCGTATAGATGCGAACGGGAATGCTGCGATCTGCTTCCTTATGTTGACGCAACAGGATGCCGATGTAGCCGTTGCGTTCCGTTTTTTTTGCCGGGATGAAGGCCGCACCTTCCAGCACGCCGGCCAACATCACGCGGTTCGCGTTTGCGCCGAGCCGGTCGCTTGTCGCATCGAGCACAGATGCCACGATGCTCTCAGCGCTTTCTTGCAGATCGCTGCTCAACTCGGGGCGCAACGCACCGTCTCGGCCGAAGGGCTTGAAATCTTCTTCGCTAAGGCCTTCCGGGCGAGGTGCGTTCCAAGCGACGGATTGCGGCATGGACAAAGGCGACGCGGGGCCAATGCGAATCGCCTTAAAAACGGCATTGCGCATTCCCGTTTCTGGATCTTTCTCGGCGTACACGTGCGCGGTGACCTCGACCGTCGAATACTCCCTAGGCAGACGGACAGACGAGTCTACGGTGATGGGCACGGCCAAGTCTAGGTTGTTGGTCTGCTGGACGTAGAACTTGCCGTTGGCAGGTTTTCGGACGAAGCCGGTGAACCATGCGACATTGAGCATGTCGTTCACGTACCGGACAAAAGTGGTTGATCTCTGATTGCTCGACAACATAAGGCCTCCTGCGGCTGTGGTTAATGTGTAACGTTCTGAAACTTTGTCTTGGATTCTTCGTATACTTTGAATACTGTTGCGAACATGCGCAACGAGAGAGGTGTGGTTCTGTCAGAATCGTGAAATAATTCACATTTTTGGTGTTCTGTTTTTGAGTTTTCCATGACCGTTTTGGCGTGTCTGACGCCGTATTGAAGGAGTGACCATGAAGCAATCGAATGCAAGCTCGGGCTCGGCAAGAAAAGAAGGGGTTCCTGGTGCTGCTCTGATGAACGCGCTTTGGACGAAGGCGCGAATCAAAGGGGACAGCCAGCAGGACTTGGCGAGGGCTCTGGACATCTCGTACCCGTACTTGATTGCCCTGGCCAGCGGGATCAAACCCGTTCCGCAGATGTCGCACGACAAACTGCGCAACGCTGCCCAGTACATCGGCGTGCCGGTGATCCAGGCATTCCTCATGGCCAACGTCCTGCAGCCATCGGATTTCGTGATGAGTCTGTCGATGGATGACAGACTGCAGCGAGTGTTGGAGGCCATGCGTGCTGATCCCATGTGGTGTGGATTCGCGCCTACAGTGGCAGTGTGGAATCAGATGCCGAAGGACGCGCAGATCGCTCTGTGCGGGATGTACGAGCACGCGGCTCAGACCCATTGGTTGAGCGCCCCTGACCACGAGGTTTCCGTCCCCCCGCCGTCGAAGAACGCCCGTCGCGGACGGGCGTTAGCGGCGTAATCGCTCCGACTTTTCCTTGAAGCGAACGCAGATCGTCAAGGCGTGAGCGCACGAAGCTCTCGATCTTGAGCATGAATTCCGAGGGGCTGTAGCGCCCCTCGGCAATCCGGTCCAGCGCCTCTTCCCAAGCGGCAGTCAGGCCGGGGTCTTTGACCTGTCTAGGGAGATGGCGGATCACGGCGCGGCCGAACTCCGTCGAACGCAGCTTGTCTTTCTCCGGGGCGCAAAAGCCGCGATTTTTCAGCACCTCGATGATGTTGGCCCGCGTTGCCGGCGTCCCGATTCCCTTGCTGTCCTTCAGGATCTGCTTGAGTCGGTCATCCGTAACGAACTTGGCCACGTTTCTCATATCCTCGGTCAGCGTGCCTTCTGTATAGGGCTCTGGCGGAGTGGTCTTTCCTTTGATGACCTTAACCGACAGTACCTTGCCGCCATCGCCGTCATTCAGTGAGGGCAACTGCGTGGCTTCTTGCTTCTCGGATGACAGCGCACGCCAGGACTTTTCGGTATTGAGCGGAGCCTTTCCATTGACAGCAAACGTCGCACCGTTGTGCTCGAAGCTCGCAGTGGTCTGCTGGTACTGATAGTCGGGCAGCAGTGACATGGCGAAGTGCGTCGCCACCAAGCGCCAGGCCGCCGCAAGGTCGCGGTTGAGGCCCCCGAGGTCAGGACGGCGCTCTGTCACCACAATGGCGTGATGCTCGATGACCTTCGCCGAGTTGTAGATGTAGTCGCGGGGCTTGAGCAGCGGCACGAGTGGAGCACCGCCTGTACCGAGCAGACAGTCCAACGCCTGCGTTCCCAGCGGAACTGCGTCAGGCTTCTGCTCTTCTGGCAGGTACTCGATTTCGGTGCGCGGGTAACTGAGCAGCTTCTGCTCGTAGAGCTGCTGCAGCACTTCCAGCGACTTGGCCACCTTCCACTTCAGCACCTTGGATGCGTGCGACTGGAAGGTGGTCAGCGTGTAGAGGGATGGGGGCCGCTCGCTGACCAGTTTTGACTCGACTCGCAGGGACATGGACTTGCCCTTTAGCCCTTCGAGCATGGCTTCGGCCTTCGCGCGATCCCACAGGCGATTTTCGCCCTGCGGCGCATAGGTCAGGGTCAGCTCACCCTTCGCGGTCTGGACGGTGACCTCAAGGTTGTAGAAGTGCTTGGAGACGAAGGAGTCGATGGTCAGATCTCGATGCACAACCATGGCCAGGGCTACGGTTTGTACGCGACCGATGGACACGAGCTGGTCATTGAAGACCAGCTTGGTCGCCGCGACAGTGAGGTTCATGCCGACCAGCCAGTCAGCGAACGATCTGCATTTGGCTGCTTCGTACAGGTTGCGGAAATTCGCGTTCGGCGACATCTTGGCCAGCGCTTTGCGGGCGGACGCAGGATCGGTTGCGTTCAGGAGTAGCCGCAGGACGGTTTTGCCGCTTGTGCCGAATCGCTCCAGCACCTCATCGACGAGCATCTGTCCTTCACGGTCCGGGTCACCGGCGTTGACAACGCAATCGGCCTGGTCGAGGAGCATCTGAATCGCAGCCAACTGCTTTCGGACACCCTGATCGTTCTTGGGTTCGAGCTTCCATTGGCCAGCCGGGATGATGTAGGGGAGGTGCGCCGCATCCCACTTCGACCACAGCGGGTTGTAGGCCTTCGGTTCCGCCAGTTCCAGCATGTGTCCGAAACACCAGGTCACGCAGTCGTCGCCAACACGGATATAGCCGTCTCCGCCAGGCATGCGTTTTCCGGGTAGGACATCGGCAATTGCCTTGGCCAGGGACGGTTTTTCAGCGATGAAGAGTCGCATGGATCAGAGCCCAAGAAATTCCTGCAGGCCGGACGAGAGGTTCGGGTTCGCCGGCAACGCGCGTTCTTGGCACCTCACAGCATTCCAGAGGGCCGCCACGTCCTTTTGAAGCCGTTCGCCGGCGCTGGCTCCGCGCTGTCTTGCCACGCTGGCGATGTAGTCGTCGCGTGCAGTGTGGTCTGGATATGTGCTTCGCACGACCGTCCGAACCTCACACCAATGGCGATAGGCCTCGCTCGTTCTGTCCAGCGGGCAGGGGATGGCGTCGGGTAGGTGCATCGTTGGATCAGAAGTCGCGGCCATAGCTCAGCATCAGATCGGCAACCTCAGCGGTCATTTCTGGAGCCGGGGCTGGGCGCAATGAGGGTGAATCGGGGGGATGGTCGGCTGCAGGAGTTGGCGAGGGCGATGGCTTCGCATCGGCGGGCCGAATCGGAGCGGGGGTTGCGGCCACGGCCTCGTGACGGGGGCGCTCGGCGGAGGAGGGCTGTAACGTCTCTTGCGAGACAGCCGAAGATGTTGATGTGCTGCCTCGTCGTGGCTTTGAAGACACGCGCCTGGCCGCTTCATTGAGGATGCCGCGCACTTCGGTGGACGCGCGACGATAGGGCAGGCCCCACAGCCACTGGACCAATTCCGGGTACTCCTCCTTTTTCACGACAAACGCGACACGGATTTCGTCGGGAGGTACGGAGCTTCGGACCCATCCGGTGTGTTTCTTGGCGGCCATGTCGCGTCCTCAAGCTGACGCCATTTGCATGGCGCGTTGGATTGAAAGCCCGAGGCGGCGCATGCCTTCGGCAACCGCGAACCGAGTGTTCATCGCCATGACCGCGTGCGGCCATTTGTCCTGGATGGACTTGAAGACCAGGGAAGCGCCACCGCCGGCGATCACCACGCCGTTGAGCTTGCGCGCGAACGGCTCCATCAGGCGGGTGGCGGTTTCCACGACTTCCGTGACGATCAGGGAGCCCGCCTGATCCACATCAGCGCCCACATCGACGCGCCGCCCGAAATCAAGAATGCTGCGAGAACGCAGTGCCTCCTCGCACTCGGGCAGATCAGCCGTGATGCCCCTCTGGGAAAGCAAGCGGGCCAACTGCTCCGCAGCGACACGCACCCCCGAGCAGGAGCCTGCAGCCTTTTCGACCCATCGTCCCCGTTGCGCAAGCATGAAGTCGGTGGTGAAGTACCCGACCTCGACAACAGCCCATGACTCTTCGGTGATGGTGCGGCCGTGCTGAGGCAGGCCAGATTCGTCCAGCATCAGGCCTTGGTATGGCGCAAACGGTTGCGGGATGACCTTGATGTCGCCAGGAAATACCTGCGCTGCCAACGCTCGCATGCGCTCCTTTTGGCGTCCGAACAGCGAAGCCGGGAGGCCCACGGCGATCATGGATGCGTCGGTCAGAGTGCCGTGTCTTTCCAGGACACGCAGCGCTCCGCGCAAGAGTGCTTCGTGTTCGGGTGACTCAATCCAGTCCTCGGACAACCCAGTCACGCCGCCACCTTGAGCGCGTGCTGTGTCGCCGAAGAAGTATTGCCGCCCGCGCACCGTGACGGTTTCCCGTGCGGCACGGCGAGCCTCGGCTTCATCGCTGATGGCGAAGGCCGGGATGGCAATGGACGGGAAGAGTTCGAGAACGGGAGACCGTGATGCCGCGTCGGGTCGGGTGATGGCGAGCTTCACAGCAGAGTGGCCGATGTCGATACCGGCCGATGGGATGACAGGCATTACTAATGCTCCATGCGAGTGGGTGTGTAGGGCAAAGTTCTTTGTGCTTATTGCTTTGTGCTTATTGCTTTGTGCTTATTGCTTTGTGCTTTGTGCTTTGTGCTTTGTGCTTTGTGCTTTTGCATAAGTGCTAAGCAACATGTGGCGATCTTTGGCTGATCATAGATGCAAAACTATCCCTTTGCAAGAAAGCACACTTCATCGGTATTATTCAGCGCAAGAAAGACGACAACGACCATCCCCTCAGACCACATGAACCATTTCTGCAACGACCATCCCCCCGATCCCGCCTCCGACCGAGCGAAAGCTGTCATCGAACTTGCCGACCGCGTGTTGGGCAGAGGGGCAGAGAGCCCCAGCCAGCAAAGCTGTCTGGAGCACAACAGTTCCTTGCGTTTGAGTGCTGAAAAGTTGTGCCGCTGCATGCTGCTGATTGAGCGACAACTGGCTCTGTGCGAGCAGCTTTTCTACAGGTGGCAACCGGCGCAGGACTCCAAGCTGGGGATTCAGTTCTGGAAGCGCGGGAGGGCAGGGCGTGTCATTCCTGTCCCGGTGATCTGGAAGCGACCCGGAGGCCGGTGGGCGAAGGGGGAAGCATCGAAGTTCTACCCGGTGGAGATTTCGGCGAGCGAACTGACACGCAGGGTGAAAACCCATGGTGCGTTCGGGGAGCACAGCGAACGGGTGCGTGCGGTAGCTGAGTTGGCTGCGAAACTCTTCAAGGCTCGCCGGGTTGTCGCGCAAAGCATTGCCAATCTACAGAGGTCGGCGGATGCCCTGTCGCGGGTGCATCTGGAGATCGAAGGCCCAGTGCGCGATGCCTGGTTGGCAGAGATGGATCGCCTCGCTCCGATCATCAAAGGAGATGACGGCCAAGACGAAGATGGCGGCTGAGATGCGTGAACGGCAGAGTTGGCAGAGCGGGAGAGTCAGCTTCGCTGCCTCACCCAGAACAGTCGTTTCAGTCTTGTGGTTGTGTGGGTGGCTGCGTCTTGGTGGTTTGATAGCAGAGAATGCCACCATCCGCCCGGCGTTCTGCGGGCATGGGTAGCAGAGGGACCGTGGCCATGTCCAGCAGACCGAGCCAGTCGTCCCGCGTCGCCCGCGCCCGGCGGGCATTCCTCCGCGACGCGAGCGGCCCCATTTCCCCGAAAGGCCCGCAACCCGCACGTGGCGCCCGCCCATCGGCAGGGACTGGGAAGTTCACAGACAGAGCAGCCCACCGCTTGAAGATCGCAGGGATGCTTCTGCAGAGCACGAATCAGCCTGGGGGCAAAGTCCACATCAAACCGATGGACGGCGAGAACTACTTGGAGGCCGTTCTGCGGATCGTCCAGACACTCCCGCCTGACGAACAGAGTCGGCTGCGCGAACACGTCGATTGGGTCGAGGACTACGACAACGCAGAGTCTGCGGTCGAAGCGGCAGCCCGCGAAACACAGAACCGCGCCGGTTGAACCATCAGGCTTCACTCCGGCACCCCTGGGCAGAGCCTCGACATTCCCGCACTTCCTTGCCGCTATTGCCTCCTGTCTCGCATAAATCCTTGCGGCATTTTCCACAGACAACCCGAACCCATCAACGCCCCCGATGCGCATAAATCCTTGCATCATCCGCACGCCGAATCACGCAAAAACTCCGCCCCAAAAACCCTTCAACTGGCCCGCTCAACGCATAAATCCTTGCAGCATTCTCAACGCATCTCGCCCATGTCCCGCGCAAACGCATCCAGCATAAATCCTTGCGGCAGACCAATCATCTGCGCCACAGAAACCCATCATCTCCGCCCGCTCTCAACGCATAAATCCTTGCGGCATTCAACGCGCCCCGCCCATCGCCCCAATCAAGGATTCCGCCTGCGTATCCTCCACGGATGCTCCCTCATCTTCGGATGCATCCAACCCCACGATCTGCGTTGCTTCCTCCTAGACTGCCCAGGCTCCGTTCTCGACACCGAACTGGCCACGCTCGCCGGCGCTTCCATCGCCATCGGAACACCGCTCGACCTGGATGCCTTAAAGACGCAGCTCCGCGAAAGCACCCCAGTCTTCCAGCCACTCAACCCCGTCGCGTGATCCCCCGTCCCGCAATCATCCATGGGCAGAGCGCCGCCGCTTCTCGCCGAATTCCACACCAACCCAGGCCTGGTCTCTTGCGCATCCAACACACGTCCCGCCCCTACTCTCGTCCAACCGCCACTGGGCAGAGCCTCCGGTATCCCCGCCAGGCACCCGCACCCGACAACAGCCTCCCCACGTCTTCCACCACCCCTGGGCAGAGCCTCCAGCGCCGACAGGCGCACGGTCGGAACCTCCCAACATCACCAGCCCCCCAGCTCAACCCGACCCATTGCCCGCCCAGTCCTTCACGCCGCCGACAGGCGAGCGAACTCCCCCCAGACGCTGCATCCAGTACGACACATCCCCTGGGCAGAGTCTCACTGCATCTACCGCACAAGACGCTGGCTTCACACCAAACCCCGCCACAATCAGGCGCGTCAGATCGGCAGGACCAACTGGGCATGGCACTCCGTGTTCAGGCTTTCTCCTGCCGATCTTTCGCGCCCGCAGACGCCATACACCCAGCCAGCAATCGGCGGGCCTCCCGGAGCGAAAATGGACTGCACAATCCATTTTCTTGATGGGCCTTCGCGTGCGCTTCGGCCCCGCAAAGGCCGCCAATTCTGTGGCGATATTTCATCGAAACATGGGCGCCGACAGGCGCAGGGGCGGGCGAATTTCTGCGTTGAAATGCCCCCCAACCCTTGGCCGCCCCCTTGCACGCCTGGGGTTGCTTTTGCGCCCGCGACAGCGGGGTGGCGAGCCGCAGGCACGTCGCTCCTGTGTTTGTGTTTCCCTAGGCGTTTTCACGCACCCTTGGCTTGGCAAGGAGGGGGGTTGGATGCCGCAAGAACCGGGGCGCTTTGCGTGTCGCCCGATGCTTTGTCGTTGCTAGTCGTGCCGGATCAGGATCGTTTTTTTGTGCCGTTAGCACATGGACACCCAACCCGAAGCCCAGCTTCTCTTTCTCACTTCTCCATCATTCCTGAAAGGGTTCATCATGAAAAAAGCATTCCCGTTTCTCGTGCTTCTTGTTTCCCTGCTGAGTGGCTGTGCCTCCAGCAGCATGTTCCGCCAGCTTCCGCCCACATCTCAGCTGGATGCGAAGACGTTCCTGTCTTGCGGATCGAACTGTGGCCCGGCGCTGAAGGCTGACGAACACCTGAAACCGATCCAGGCGTCGTGGCTGGCCTCCTGGCCGGGGATGGCGTTGGCTCTGTCGCAGGAGTACAAGCAGCCGATCTCGCATCAGCAGTATGTCGGCCCGGCGGTTGATCCCACCACGGCCAACGTCAACTCCATGCTCAACGTCTCTTCGGCCGGCATCGCGTCCGGTGCCGGAACGCCTGGGCTTGGCGGCGTGATGATCGGGGCGGACCTGTTGCAACGGCTGTTTTCCTCGACACCCATCGACTACATGAACGTGGCGCAGGTGGACTTCTTCCGCCCGTACACGGAGCAGGAAGCGCATGAGCCGTTGAGTGCCATGGCCCCGATCCTGCAACAGCAGATGCAGATTCTGGCCGCCATGCACGAAGGCACGTTCTACGCACCCCTGGCGTTCAAGGGCAAGGTCTACATGGCTCGCAAGCCGCAGACGGAGCGTCCGTTCGACTTCAACATGAATGCGGCGAGCTTCTTCACGTCGCCGGGCTTCTATCGGATCACCTGGGTTCACGCGCTGAACATGGCGGCCGACGAGGACAAGACAGGCGACCAGGGCAACATCGTGGTCGGCTTGAGGAGCAGCATGCACAACTTCTACGTGCGTGTTGGCGGTCTGCCCGGCAACAAGATGTTGAGCGTCAGCGACATCAGCGATTTGCAGCGCAAGCTGCCGTTCCTGAAGGACTGGTACGCCGTGTTCAACACCTATTCCGATGACAACGGCCCCGAGTGGGTGATCGTCAAGGATGGCAAGGTTCTGGACAGCATTTCGATGGCCGAATAATTGAGCCAATCCACCTCTGTTTCCCAGCCCGCCACGGTCTCTGACCTGGCGGGCTTTTTTATGGTCGGGCAGATAGACACCCTGGCAAAGCGATTGCCCGCATCCGCAGGCGGCTTCTTTCAAGGAGTGACACCATGACGCAGCGTAGTACCGCAGTAAAGATTGACAAGATCCGCATCAAGCCTTCCAGCGTTTATTTGCTCGACGGTCAAGAATGTGTTTGCCGACCTGTGGCGGATGAAAAACCTGCTTTTTTCTCGGCATACCTTCAGCGCAGCGACGGGACGGAAGATCACATCATCGACTTCTGGCCTCTCGATGCGGGTGAGGACTTTGTGCAAGAGCGATTCTCGGTTGTGTTTGATCAGGATTCGATGGGGAGACCGGGCGCATCGAGCCGCAGCCCGCGCCTGAACAGCCTCTTTGCAAGTCACACGGGCATCAATGTCATGCACGGGGAGGTTGCACCAGACTATCTGCACGCGGTACTGAACTCGGCCCCCGGCGTTGATGATCGTGTGATTGCCTGGGATGAGATGCCACCTCCGTTTCAGCGGTTTGTTCTCAATGAAATCGCCGGCAGTTTCGCGGCGCACGTGTGACTTTCACAATGACAGGAGAGATGAGCATGCCCTACGAAGTTGTTGCCCACCCAGGCACGGATCGACAATTTATTGTGATCGGATTCAACCTGGCGAGGCAGGCTTATGGTTATGTACGAAGCCATCCCGACGATGATCTTGACGTGATGAAGCGTCTGCCAGATGGCACGCTGACCACCGAGTTTTGATTACCCCTACGACCCAACCGCCTTGCTCCCTGAGCTGGCGGTTTTTTCTTGGGCTCCGCTGATGGACACCTCGAATGAAGCGACAGCCAGCATCCAGCTGGCGGCACATCTGAAGGAGCATTCCATGAGCATCATGAGCTATCCCGAGCGTGGTAACTGGGGCGACGCCAAATGGCGGGGAAACTGTTCTGGGCACGTCTACAAAAATCTGTTCGAGCAATTGCAGCCGAAGGTGTTCATCGACCCGATGGTGGGCTCTGGCACCTCTGTTGAGGTCGCCCGCGAGTTGGACATTGAAGCGTTTGGCCTCGATCTTCACAGCGGCTTCAATGCTGTGCGTGATTCGATTCTGCAGACCACCGGAAAGGAGGCCGACCTGGTAGTCAGTCATCCTCCTTATGGGGGCATGATCGTCTATTCGGGAAAGGTGTGGGGTCAGGCGCACCCGGATGATTTGTCTCGGTGTGTGGATGACGAAGAGTTTCACGCCAAGATGCAGCTTGTGTTGCTCAACCAACGTGAGGCGACGAAAGCGGGCGGTTTCTACGGCACGATCATCGGTGACTGGCGGCGTGATGGGATTTACACCTCCTATCAAGCCGAGATGATCGCGCGCATGCCGCGTGATGAGCTGGCCGCTGTCTTGATCAAAGCCCAGCACAACACGATGTCTTCGACGAAGAGCTACGGCCGCATGCGCCTGCCGTTCATCCTTCACGAGTACATCCTGCTATGGCAAAAGCGCGGGAGCAGTTTGTTGGTGTTGCTGCACAACCTGGCCAGAGATCAATATCGGCGGCTTACCGGGACGTGGAAGAACATCGTGAAACTGGCACTTGTGCAGCTTGGCGGGCAATCCGATCTGGCCGCGCTGTATCGTCTTATCGGGGAGCAGGCTGCCGACCGCTTGAAGACCAATCCACATTGGAAAGACAAGGTGCGGCAGACGTTGAACAGCAACCCGGACTTGTTCCGGCCTTGCGAGCGCGGCGTGTGGTCGATTGCCTGAACGTTGAGAAGGAGCACAGCGATGAGCAATGGACATTGGCCATCGTCTTTTACGCCCGTTATGGCTTCGAGCAGATGGCCGATCACCTGCGCGACCTTTTCCTGTCTCTTTAACCGATCCGCCGCGCTCTCTGAGCCGGTGGATTTTTTTCGTCAAGCATGGAAGGACACCTGGCACGAAGCCACCGAGCGATGTGGCAGGCCTGATGCCTGATTCGTCGTGCGTTCAAGATCGCGTATTTTTGTGACGTTCTGCACTGGACACCTTTTTCGCTTTACCTCTGCCGGATAACGGCAACTGGAGGGCTTTCGCTTTTCATTTCATTCAACCTCTCTTTGGAGTTCATCATGTTCAAGAAAATCGCAGTGGCCGCCATCATGGCGGTTGGATTTGTGGCGAGCGCGCAGGCTCGTATGGAGGGCTATCAGTGTTTCACACCTGGGAACACGGCGGTCTACACGTGCAATGACGCCCCGAGTTCCTTGCGCAATGTGACTGTGCCGCAGCTCTACAGCGCTGGCTGGCATGTTGTCGGCATGACTGGCGGAGTCGTCGTCGTTGGTGAAACGACTTCGATCCGAACCTACATCATCATCGAGAAGGACACATCCGCACCTGCCGCCCCGGCTCAATCAGCCTCCACCCCCTAAGCAACATCTCACCGCTCTGCGCCCCCACAGCCTCTGGCCTGGGGGCGTTTTTTATGGCCGCCGCCGCCGGACACCTTGGCCGAAGTTCTTGTGCGGACTTTTGGCGGTCTGCACTCTCCCCACATCACTTTTCACGGAGGTTCTTATGGCAGTTCGACTTGTTTTGGAGATTCTTTGCGAGGATGACCTGGCTGCGGAGTTGAAAGACTCTGGCTCGGTTGCATCAGTCTTTCTGCGCTCATTGGTCGGGCATCTTGATCATTCGGTGGTTTCGGCAGAGCCAACAACTGAGCGCGTCCTTGGAGGCAATGTTTCTAGTTCCGATTTGACGTGGCTGGATGTTTGGCTGACCGAACAACTCGGCCCTCGGGTCGTTCATTGAAAAGACCATCTACGAAGCACTTTTCAGGAGATCATCATGAATGAATGGGTTTTACAGCCTGCGGGCAACTACACGAAGCGGCTTGAAGACGGTCGGATCTTGTTCGTTCAGCAGCGAGTCGAGTCATCTGGCTTATGGCGTGCCGAGGTGTTTTTCTGCGGCGGAACCAAGGTTGGTGATTTCAAGACCAAGGACAGGGCGATGCGTGCCTGCGAGGCATTCGCAGGCGTCAAGCGTGATGGTCGCTCGCCGCAGATAGAGCGAATTGGCGATGGTCGATGGATGGTGCGGACGCCTGAAGGGATTCGGGTTGCCGAGGTTTTCGGCGGCGGATGCAACTACCAGGTCCAGACGCTTCGCGGCATATTGATCGGGTTGGCCAAGACTTTGCGCAAGGCGTGCCAATTGGCGCTTTCATCTACTACTCGCTAAGCAGACCACAAGCCGCCCCTCTGGGCGGGTGTCCGGCACTCTGCGATGGGCGCGTGGCTTGCAAGCTCCAGCCGAAAGATTGATTATGCGCAGGCCGCGCTCGAACTCGCATAGAGCATCAAACTCGCCAATGACCCGCCTTGCTCTCTGAGCTTGGCGGGTTTTTCTTGGTCGCGCAGAAGGACACCTTGACTGAAGCGACAGCCGGCACCCAGTCGGCGGCTATCTTCAAGGAGTTCATCATGAGCACGTTTTTTGAAAAGCAAGTGGATCGCCGCAGCCGTCAGTCGATGGTGTCGTTCTTGACCAATCATTTCCGCTATTCGACGATGAATTCGTTGAACCGGATGTCGAGCTACGCGAACTGCATCAAAATCCATCGGCTTGGCTTGACCTCCGAGCAGATTGATGGTGCCTTCGAGTTGATGTCCGCTGACGACAACAGCTACATGGACGAGCTGGAGTCGTACATCGAGGAGTTCACCGCCGCGCACAGCGATGCGTACACGATCGGGACCAATGGCCGCTCCGGTGGTTACCTGGTGCTGTACGAAAGCTCTCGCAAAGACACGGGCTACAAGTCGCGCTGCCGCAGTTGCGGCCAGCTTAACTACAAGAGCGTGGCGCAAATGCCATCCGACCCGGATGAGGCCATCATCGCTGCAGAGATTCTGAAGAACAACGTTCTTTGGACCGATACGGTCTATCTGGGGCAAAGTTCCATCGCTGCGCTGGCCATTCCTGAAGATCGCAAACTCGCTTTGGTTCGGCGTTTCAAAGTTGCGCTGAAGGACTGCACGCCAGGCAATGCCTGCGGTCGTTGCAACGCGACTGGGGATGGTGGCCGGGAGAATCTTTTCAGGCCGTTGACGACGCTCTCAGTGTCAAGCCAAGGCATCGACGCAGACCGTGATTTTTCCGATTGGTCGATGTCGCGCTTGCGTGATCGGGTTGACTTGATCGTAGATTTTGACCGCACCTGCGACCTTATGCGCTCAGAATTCGTCGAAATGTGCCTCTCATGCAAAGTGGTCGAGGAAATCATCATGGTTCCCAAGACTGTTCGTCGGGTTGTGTGTGCGCACGCGAACTGACAGCTTGTAACCCAACCCGCCGGCTCTCTGATCTGGCGGGTTTTTCTTTTCCGGGCAACGGGACACCTTACCCGAAGCAACGCCCGGTCCTTGCCGGTAATCTTTACTTCAACCATTGGAGAAATTTCATGTTCAAACTCAAAGTTGCACTGCTGTCTGGCATCACCCTGAGCTACGGCGTGGCTCTGGGCCTCGGGAAGAAACCAACAATCGAAGGTCAATCGAACTCGTGTGGCAAACGTACCTGTTCCGTGGTGGCCGAAGGATCTGTTTTCCAAGTCGATTCGTGGCAGGCTGCCGGGCCGCTCATCGAACGGGAAGGCATCAGCGTTCGGCATTTGGATAACTCCTCATGGGAAGCAAGCCACAAGAGCGGTTCGGTGTGTGAAGCGCAAACGCCGCTGGTTGCTGCTCTGCGCTGCTTCGTCAAGATGCGTGTTGGCGACGAGGTGGAGCTTCCGTTCAGTTTGGCGGAGGCCTACCTGTCTACCGTGGCCAGTGAGGAGAAAATCGTTTCGGTCATGCTTCAAGACATCGTTGGCGGGTACAACACGCCCGAAGAGGTTCCCGAGTGGATCTGGATTCAAGCGAATTCCAGCTATGGCCACAAGGACAACGGGCAACACGACGGAATCTGGGAATTTGTGGTGAATCTTCACCGCGACTTCCAAGAGATCCCGGCACGCCTCAATGCGCTCATCACGACCGCGAAAAGGCAAGGTGTGTCTTACATCCTTTTCCATCAGGGAACGTAATTCCCATCAACCCCGAACCACCGCGCCCCTGGCCGGTGGTTTTTTCTTTTGTGCTCCTTGCGGATGGACACCATGGCTGAAGTTCATTTGTTCAACCCTGCGGGATGTCTGCCCGTCAGGGTCAGGTTCCGCAAATCTCAAGGAGTCGGTCCATGTGTCAAGAGTCATGCGGAGCCTGCGCTGAACAGCAGGGTAGTGGCACGGCAAAGAAAGAAGGGGTGATTCGATACTTCGCCAACTGGAGCATCGAAACCGCACTGCGGCAGTCCGCCGCGCTGATTCGCAACGGCTCGTTCTTGCGCGTTGCTGGCTATGCCAACGCCGAACAAGGGGTGAGTCACATCGAAGCCATCACGGTGGATTCGGTGCATTCGTCTGGATTTGGTCAAGGTCAAATCGTCAACGGCTTTTTGCTCGGCGTGCCTGACGAATCGGCGCCGACGAGGCGTTCGTGCTCGGGTTGCGTTTCGACGAAGGGGGCGCGGCCATGAAGCTCACGAAAAGAGACCGACAGGCCTTGGTATCGGCACTCGAAGCGCTGGATCGTGGCTATGCGTTCCTGATGCATCCTGACACCCTGGTGTGCAGAAAGCGGCGGATGAAGACGACGACCTTGGATTTCGAGAATGACCAAGGTCAAGTCTATGCATCTATCGACAAACTGATTGGCTCCGATCTCGCGTTATTGGCGACCGGCATTGAGCGGCTTCGTGTTTGCCTCGCGCCGGCGGATCAGGAACCGAGCGCCTGATTTTTCAGAGACAGGTCGATCCGCACTGAAGTCCATCTTTGATCTCTTCACCCAGCCCGCCTTGCTCCCTGAGCTTGGCGGGTTTTATTTTGGCTGGCTGCGCCGACCATCCTCCGTTTCGGCCTGCGATGCCATCCCGGCCTCGTAAGCGCGCCGCAGTGCCGTTATGAGGGCATCGCCAGGGGCAAAGTAACCCCCCTTGGACTTTGGCGGGTAGTGGAGCTGTATTCCAAGCTCGCGTGTCCATTGCGCGATCTGTTCAGGGGTGGGCGTTGGCATGCTTGTTTCTCCACGCTGAAGTTCGCTTTTTTTTGATGCCGCTGGATGGACACCTTCCTTGAAGTTCCCAGCAGGCTTGACCTGTATTTTCACAACATCAAGGAGTTTGTCATGGATTTTCAGTTTTATCCCACCCCGGCCGATCTGGCCGCCCGCATGATCTCCAAGTTTGCCTCATCCCCGCTCGACAGGAACGCCAGAGTGCTTGAGCCAAGCGCCGGCAACGGCGATCTGGTCAAGGCGCTTGTCAGTGCGGCGGAGGCTAAGCACAGCGCTTCCATGCAAAACCATCACGCCTATTGGAAGCGAGGAAGCGTGAATGTCGATTTCATCGAGATCGACATGCGAAAGCACGCGGCCATCGAAGGCATCGAGGGTACAAGAGGCGGTGTCATCGGCCTTGACTTCCTGCAGTTCTCTGGAAGCCTCGCGGCCTACTCGCACGTCCTGATGAACCCGCCATTCAAGGATGGTGTGCATCACGTCCTCAAAGCCTGGGAAGGCCTGTATGACGGAGAAATCGTCGCTCTGCTCAATGCCGAGACCGTGCGCAACCCGTTCTCCAAAGAACGCCAGCACCTGGCCAGCCTGATCGAAAACCACGGTGACGTGGAATTCGTGCCGGACGCATTCAAGGGCGATGGTGTCGAGCGAGAGGCCGACGTTGAGGTCGCCATTGTGCATCTCACAAAAAAAGCAGATTTGCAACGCGACGTGGTCGGCGATGTGCTGGATACCCTGCAAGGGGACGCCTTGCACGACACCGGCGGCGCAGGCGCTTACGCGAGCCAGTTCAACAATCAGGAGCTTGCCATTCCCGGCGATGTCATCGTGATGACCGAGCGCGCATTCAAAGCGGCTGTTACCGCGATGCGCGAATCGGTGATTGCATCAGCCCGCGCAGGCCATCTGTCTCGCCTCGTCGGGAAAACGATGGCGCAACGAAACGGGGAAGACGCAGATGACAAGCCGCAAGAGATGATCAAATCCATCCGCGAAGGGATCACCAGTGGCTACGAGGAACTGAAGGATCGGGCATGGTCTGAAGTGCTGCGCTCCACAAAGGTCTCCAGCAAACTCTCCAGCAATGCGCAACGGCGTCTCGAATCGGATTTCCAGCGCATCAAACGGCTGGATTTCTCAGCATCCAACGTGTATGCGTTCCTGATCGGGCTCATCGAGTCCCAGGGCGACATGCATCTGCAGATGGCCTGTGACTGCTTCGACGAAATCACCAAATACCACGAGGACAACGCCGTGTGGTACATGGGATGGAAATCGAATGGCAAGCATCGCACCGCCGGGAGGCGAATCAAGATGACACGGTTTATCTTGCCGCGCTTCAACGGAACGTGGGGCCACAAGGAGCCTAATTACGACGGATTGCAACGCCTAGCGGATTTCGACAAGGTGTTCGAGGTCTTGGACGGGAAAGCCGTCGGATCAACCTTCGGGTTGTCGCAGCTTTTCCGGCGGTGCGCTCTGGATCTTGCTGGCGGCAAGCGCCTGTCGAGTGACTACTTCGACGTGCGCTGGTATCCAGGTCGCGGGACGATCCACTTCTTCCCGAGACGGAAGGATCTGATCGACCGGCTCAACCGACTGGTGGGGCGTTTTCGCCAGTGGTTGCCAGAGCGCGAAGACATGGTTTCCAAGGACTTCTGGCTGGCTTACGAGCGAGCAGAGAAATTCGACGAAGCCATACAGCGCGAGGCCAACCAGAGCCACAGATCGCGTTCGGATAACCCGTTCTGGGCTGCCACGCGAGATCTCCACGATGATGATTCGGAAATCGCCCTCGATCGCATCGCGCAAGCGTGTGTGAAGGTAGCGAAAGACAACGGGCTTGACCCTATGAAGGAGATTGAGGCGCCCGCACAGGCCGCGCAACTGCTGCTGATGGCGGCTTGAAATCGACTGAGTGCAGACGTTCTTTCAACTTTGCTTCACCTGCCCGCCACGGTCTCTGACCTGGCGGGCTTTTCCTTGGGTGCGAGCCTAACGGACAACCATAAATACCAATGCAGTGGAGCACACTGCACACTAGAATGGATTGCACAATCCATTCCTTCATGTCATGGCAACGAAAGATTCCCACGCTGGAAAGGCGCCAACGCCTGAAACCTACGACGAGCTGCAGCAGGCCTACGAATGGTTCAACGTCAGACTTTTCGATGATGAACTGCCGCCGTGCCTCATTACTTTGCAGCGGCACAAACGCACATACGGCTACTTCAGTCCAGAGCGCTTTGCGAGCCGCAAGGGCGGCCGCACGGATGAAATCGCCATGAACCCAGCCTACTTTGCCACGCGGCCCGTTGAAGACGTTCTTTCAACGCTCGCGCACGAGATGGCGCATCTCTGGCAACACCATTTCGGAGCGCCTGTCCGCAGGGCGTACCACAACAAGGAGTGGGGGCAGAAGATGAAGCAGATCGGTCTGCATCCGTCGAACACAGGGGCGCCTGGGGGCCGTGAGACGGGGGAGCAGATGACGCACTATGTCATCGCGGGCGGGGCTTTCGAGGCTGCTTGCACTGAGCTGATGGCTTCGTCATTCTCGCTGTCGTGGTATGACAGATTCCCAGCTGGTCCAGTCGTAGAAGGATTGATGGGGGTGGACGATCCAAAGCTCTCTGGCATCGCGCTTGCTGGCGGCGAGTTGACCCGTATCCGGCTTGGTGGTTCTGACGATCTGGATGAGGGTGGTGCGGATGTTTCAACCTACACGGAGCCTCCGACGCGGAAAGGTCTCGATGTTGTGACCCCAACGCCTGGCGAGAATCGCTCGAACCGGGAGAAGTACACCTGCCCTGAGTGCGAGATCAACGCCTGGGGAAAGCCAGACCTCAAATTGATCTGCGGAGCTTGTAACGTGGATCTGGAGAGCTATTGATCCGGTGCCGCTGGAGCGGGCGGCGAGAATCGAACTCGCATCCTCAGCTTGGAAGGCTGGTGCCTAACCACTCGGCCACGCCCGCGTACTCCATGGTGCCCGGAATCGAACCGCGACGCCTTGCGGCACTGAATTTTTAGTTCAGCGCGTCTACCAATCCGCCAGACGGGCATACAGAAGGCAGCATTCTATGTGCTAGGCCGCGCTGGCAATCAATCCAATGTTCCGTGTTTGCTCCGCTACTTGTGTAACGCCTTCAGTGGGCCAGTGTCCTGGCACTGAAACGCATGGATGAGTTGTCTTGCTCATGGCCTGCCCGGCTCGACAACTTCGCCGTCGATGACTGCGACATGCCCATTCAATAACGCCGTGCGTTCGAAGTCGTCGCGCTCTTGGCGTGCTACTCGAACGAAGAGGGTGTATCCGTAGCGCCCGCCGCGCACGATGCGGCGAGATCGATCAGTCATTTGGTTAACGGCTCTCCGCCTGATTGTTCTGTCTATCCAGGCTTGGCTGTTGGCAACCCACGCCAGCTCGCTCCTGAAGTCGGCGGATCACCCTCATTGTTAGGGGTGGCGACCGCATGGGCAGCAGTTCTCGTCGATGCCTGTCAGGCTGCACTCGCCTTCTCCGGCTTGGTATGGAACGAAATTCGGATCGAAGCCTCGTTTCCTGAGCGCCGCTTCTGCTTCCGCGCGCTCAGATTCTGGTGCTTGTTCGAGGATGAAGGCGTAAGCGGCTTGAACGCGCGCTTCGTAGAGTACGTCGGACTGCCCGCACCCTCTTGCTGCCTCGGTTTCGGCGTCATTAATGAGGGCGGTGAGATTAGTTAGGAAGTGCATGATTGACTACTTCAATAAGTGGATTTTTTGGGTGCCCGGATTTGGCTGTGGGCAACCACATGAGGCGGGTTGTCAACAATGTGCCCATGCATCAGAGCCCATTGATAGCATGGGTCGGCGCGTCCAGGGAGCGCTTGAATTGCTCGTTGGGGGTCACCTGTATCTCCGTTGCACTCGACGAGGTTCAATCCTCGCTGCCGAGATCGCAACTCGGGCACTCCACGTCGTCGCCCATATCGCACATGCAGCATTTCTCTGCGCCGCAATGCGGACAAATCTCCAATCCCTGCGGTTCGTTGGGTTTGTTTCTCTTCCGATCCCCTGCGGTTGCTCCGCAGCTCGGGCATTCGTCGTCTGTTTCACGGTATTCCATGGCGTTCCTATTCCTCTGTTCTGCGGGCATCGACTTTGGCTAGACGCTCGCGTAGTCCTTGAATTTGCGCATGCGTGAGGAAGCCTCAGAGCGCACATGGCGTATCACGCAGCACTCTGAAAGTTGGCCTCTTCAATCTGCTCGGCCAGCGCTTCAATCTTCTCCCGTAGGGTCGGGCTGAGCGAGGCATAACCCTTGTCTTCGCGCAGTCCACGGATGGTGTCGGCCATCTCGGGTGCCGCTTTCTTGATCGCCTTTTTATAGGCTGCGTCCGGCGCGAACTTGGCGGTGGCCCTTTCCTTTCCTGCGGCTTTTGCCTTGTCGAGGGATGCGAGGAGAACTTCGAGCGCCTTACTGCCGTGCTTGCGCAGCGTTTCGATGGCAAAGGATGCCGCAACCGCCCCGCTCATGACCAGATCGCGCACACCCTTCGGAGCCGCGACCAGGAACAACAGATCGTCGATGTTGTTCCTGGTGCGATTGAATCGCGCTGCGATTTTGTCGATGTCCCATCCGTAGCCGACCAGCCGCTTGCAGAGGATTCCCAGTTCATAGGGCTGCAAGTTGCGGCCGGAGTTGCTGGAGAAGAGGGCCAGCGTCAGGTCTTCGGCGGAGGTTCCGGCCGGTGCGGTGACCACGGGCAAGCGATCGATCTCAGCACCTTCTGCGATGGCGAGCTTCGCGGCTTCCAGGCGGCAGTGGCCGTCATAGACGTAGATGACGGATTCACCGTCTTCCTTGGCGATGTAGCCGGCAAGCGGTTTATCCTGATGGAAACCTTCTTCCTTGATACTGTTGGCCAGTTCGCGGATGTGGGCTTCGAGGTCGGCATTCTTGACGCGCACATTGAAGCCCGCCATCACCTTGATCTCACTAACCGGAACTTGCCACAAATCGCGGCTCTTGGCGTCGCGCATGGCGGCCTTCACGCCGCCGGGGACCAGATTCAGTTCGATGTCGGCCGTGGGTTCGTCGATGGGGATCAGCCCGGCCTGGGAATTGCTTTGCATGGTTCTACTCCTTGAAGTTTGTTAGAACGCGCAATACCGATGCGCGTAAACATACTTTATAGGAAGAAATCGGCTTTTGCAAAGGTAGTTTTTGGAGCTTGGCGCGCGGCGTTGCGCCCTGACTACATCGGGCTGCTTCGCTCTACGTTGTCAACTCATTTCGCAGGGCAATGCTGCGTAGCGGACATAGAGCGGATGCTGTGGTGAGCCATCAGCATTGATCTTTAGGGCGTATGGCTTCACGCCGGCGTCAATGAGCATCTGGATCACGGCATTGCCTCGGCCACGCAAGGCGCCATGCGTGCCCCAACCACAGATGACGATGCCTGCGTGTGTGGCCCGTCGCAGGATGGTTGCATCGTTCTCACGCCCAACCGGATCTTCCAAGTCGTATAGGGCTGTTGGATCTGTTGAGCGATAGGCGAAGATGTTGCAGACCACCAGGCCGCCATAGCCCATTTTGACAGCACGGCGCTGACAACGTTCCACGGTCGGATCGTTGTCGATGGCGTCGGCGGTGGATGGGTTGAGCATCAGGAACATGCAAGATGGATTGGCTTCATCCCAGGTGCGCCAGAGGTCGTAGCGATACTTGCCGCAGGGGGAGAACCGGGCGCCTGTGTGCTCGGGGAAGAGGCTCGATTCGACGAGTTTTGGTGGCATCCTAACTTTCAGTCGGCGTCAAAGTCTGTAGCTCCACACCCATTTAGGGAATCCCATGCTGGCGTCTCCAGGCTGAAGGCCAACCGGCATTCTTCGCAGCAGTCCTTTCGAGTGCAGGCGTCCGAGGTCTCTGCCAAGTTGTGGGCACTTTTCAGCCCCGAAGAGCGGAACTGTCGATTTGCATCCTGTCGCATCAATGAACTCGGACACAAACTCAGCGTTCAATACGTCAACGCTCTCACTTGGCCGCTGCCGCATCCAGTTGAGAATCCATTGTTCTCGCTCTGCTGGCCTCATGGCGTCGAGCCCTGCGTTGCAGCGGATTCCGCGTCTGTTGCGCTCCGCTTGCCCGACTCGTTGACCGCACAGTTGAGCAACGTGATGCCGACCTTCATGTACTGCGCATTCGGGTTGTAGAGGCCGTGTAGCGTAACGGTCTGCCCCTTGCTGAGATCGGCGATGCGCTGAAGCTGCCCAGGATCGCCGACTTGGCAAATCACCATGTCCTGAAACCCCTGGTCTTGCGGATTTGCTGGCATGTAGCCTTCCAGCTCGACATTGGCTGACTGCCCCGAACCGGAGATGTTCTCGATGGGGCCGGTGATTTGCAGCTCCTTGCCCGAATACTTGGTATTGAAGCCGAACGTGTTGCGCTTGTACGCAGCCACGGCATGTCCTGCGGTCATTGCGATTGCATGAGACCTGCTCCCGGTCGCAAGCTCGGGAACAAGTCCAGTGGCGGCAAGTTTTGCGATCATCGCTTGGTTCGCTGTTGCATTGGTCTTGAGCAACACCATGGCGTTCTTGGCATCGGCGGAGGCTTGCCCATCCACGACACCGGCGGCTTGTTGGGCAAGGACGGCCGTGGCGAGAAGCTGACCCACATCGGAATAGGCCTTCTCCAATGGGATTCGGGGGCGCGGGATGGCCGCAGTGTCACTGGTGGACTGGGACGGTGGGTTATTGGCATCCGATGCGCAGGCTGCGATGGTTTCCGCGTCCACATGCAGCTGTCCAACTGCGCTGGCGGTATTTTGTCCAAGCAGTTGCTCACTGCGGTTGGCGTCCTGATAGGCGGACGGCGTGTTGGCACAGGCCGAATATCCGCTGACAAGCTTAGTGCCTCCACCCGTCGCAACGATCTCGCTGGTTCCCGAATCGTGGGTCAACTGGTGGTAGGCCACTGCATAAGCTCGCAGCGCACGGAATGCAGGACTTCCATCGTCCAGCGTTTGCTCCTGCGTTTGCGGAGCAGCGGGTAGTTGGCCTGCGGAAGGCGCTGCTGGAGTCCCCAGCGCGTGAAGGCTATTGCCAAGGGCCTGGATCGAGCCGAACAGCCCTGTGAGGGGGTTTTGTTGGGCGAATGCGGATGCTGAAAGCATGCCGCTAAGGGCGGCGGCGATCAATGTGGAGCGGTAGAGAGTTTTCATTGGTTTTTGGGTGGTGACAGAGGGTGTGGTGACTTGTGCGTGGCGCTCAATCGCGGCACGGCGCAAGAACCGCGTCGTCGGGTTCGACGCCGTTCGCTATGGCCATCGCACGGTAGTTTTCGTGGAGATCGAGCCCGCCGTCAGACACGTCATTTCTGAATCTCCCGGTCATATAGCCAAGCCGGATGGCAAGGTTGTGGTCGGCGCCACGAAGAAGAAATCCTGCGCAGATTGCTGGTTTTCGCTTGCCGGATTGATGGCAGGCGAAGGTGTCGCGGCTCATGTCATAGGCAGTGCCTGCAGAGTGCCTGAACGCCTCGGCTGGAAATTCCCCCGTCGCGTCTTTTCTCCAAGGACAATCGCTGCACGGCTTGCGACGATAGGCAGCATGGCCCCCCTCAACCGTAACGACCTGGTGGTTTTCTCCCGCCTGGCGCACACGGGTAATGACTGGGGCGCTGTGAGGCTTTCTGACGCCTTTGTCCACATCAATCCCTACTGGCGCCGGTCGGAAAATACCCTTTGGCGGCCATACCCCACAAGGCAATGAGAGTCCCAATTGCGACGTTACCAGCAATCAGTATCGCCGACCCCGTGCCGTGCGGGGTATATGGCAGGCAAGAGATCAAAGCTGCCAATCCAATCCACAGAATTCCGAAAATCATGCGTCCGTTCATGGTCAATTTC
>JAEHJW020001482.1_pt1 | contig 30383 bp, 35 predicted proteins | sample 9271431 | NCBI WGS metagenome assembly JAEHJW02 | reverse complement strand
ATGGCACGACCACGCAAGACCGCTGCCGTTGCTTCGGGGACAGGCGGCGCACCCAGTACCAGTCGCGGCGGCAAAAAGCACAGTTTCCACCAGGAATTGGTGCTCAACCGCTGGGTGTTGGGCTTCTTCCAGGACGGCACGCTGGCGGCACTCAAGATGCGCTTGGGCGATGACCGCTTCGAGGGCATCGACGAGGACGGTCAGACCAAGTTCTTCCACGAACTGACGCGAGGATTGTTCGATCCCAACAAGGTGCCCGAGGCCGATCTGCGGCGCTACGACTTGAATGTCGTTGCCCACTGGCAGGCCATCACTGCCCAACGCAACAAGCTGGAAGGCCACGAGCTGCAGATGAAGTACTTCCAGTACCTCTCGCTGCTGTTTACTGAGCTGTATCTGGACTGGTACTTCAACCACCGTCAGGAGTTGCTCGATGGCCTGAACGAGGAAATCACGCGCTACCGCGCCGAGACGGGCGCGGAACCGTTCCGCGATTTCGAAGCGGACGACCTGAACAAGATCGCTTTCTGGAACGCCACCGGCAGCGGCAAGACGCTGCTGCTGCATGTCAACATCCGCCAATACCTGCACTACTTCCAGGCGGGGCGCAGCGATCACTACCCAAGCAAGATCATCCTGCTCACGCCCAACGAAGGGTTGAGCCGTCAGCATTTGGAGGAGCTGCACCTGTCCGGCTTCGGGTTCTCGCAGTTCTTCAACAAGGCGCAAAGCCCAGCGCGTGGCACCATCGAGATCATCGATATCAACAAGCTTGGCGATGAGATGGGCGACAAGACAGTCGCCGTGGATGCCTTCGAGGGCAACAACCTAGTGCTGGTGGACGAAGGCCACCGTGGTACGGGCACGGCGGCGGGCGCGTGGATGGCGCGGCGCGATGCGCTGGTGCGAGGCGGCTTTGCCTTCGAGTACTCGGCCACCTTCGGGCAGGCAGTAGCCAAGGGCATGACCGTGGCGGCAGCGGAAGAAGACATCCAGAAAAAGCGCGCCAAGATGCTGTTCAACACTACCAGCCTGCGCAGTTTGGACGACGGACAGAAGGCGCAACTCGCGCTGACCGCCGAGGACAAGCGCCGCGCGCGCATCACCGCTACGCGCGAGATTTACGCCAAGTGCATCCTGTTCGATTACTCGTACAAGTTCTTCTATGAGGACGGCTACGGCAAGGAGTCGCTGATCCTCAACATGAGCGGCGAGGCCTACGAGCAGGCGGATAACGCGCGCAAGTATTTCACTGCCTGCCTGCTGGCCTATTACCAGCAGCTCTGGCTGTGGAGCACGCACCGCTCGGCGCTTGCCGACTTCAGCATCGAAAAGCCGCTGTGGGTGTTCGTGGGCAACACTGTGTCAGGCGAGGAGTCGGACATCCTGGAAGTGGTGAACTTCCTCGCCGATTTTCTGAACAGCGAAACGCAGATCAAGATCTGGCTGACCGACCTGATTGCGGACAAAGCGCAGATTTTGGACGCCAAGGGCAACAACATCTTCAGCGGGCGTTTCACGCCCCTTATGGGCTTCGGCGGTCGCGTGGATGAGCTGTACGCCGACATCCTGCTGCGAGTGTTCAATGCCTCGGCCCGTCAGCGATTGAAACTAGTCAACATCAAGAGCAGCAAAGGTGAGCTGGCGTTGCGCGTGGGCGATGCAGAGCCCTTCGGCCTCATTAACATCGGCGACGATGCAGGCTTCTTCGGGATGGCGGAGAACGTCGAGGCCTTCGACAGCGAACGCGACGACTTTGGCGGTGCGCTGTTCGGCACGCTGAACAACAAGGACAGCCGCCTCAACGTGCTGATCGGCTCGCGTAAGTTTACGGAAGGGTGGAGCAGTTGGCGTGTGTCCACGATGGGCCTGCTGAACATGGGTCAGGGTGAAGGTTCGCAGATCATTCAGTTGTTCGGACGCGGGGTGCGCCTCAAGGGCAAGGGCTTCTCGCTCAAGCGCACCTTGCCGCAGGACCGGCCCAAGGGCGTGCATCTGGACAAGCTGGAGGCGCTGAACATCTTCGGCGTGCGCGCCAGCTACATGGCCGCGTTCAAAGACTACCTGCGCGAGGAAGGCATCACGCCCAGTGACGAAGTGCTGGAGCTGGACTTCCCAACGCGGGCCAACCTGCCCAAAGGCAAACTCAAGACCTTGGCGCTGAAGGATGGCTACAAGGACAACCAAATACTTGGGTTTAAGCGCACGCACTTTCCGTGGCTGTACGAAATACCCACGCAGTTCCAGGGCAAGATCAAGCCCCCCCATGTGGTACTCGACCTGTACCCGCGTGTCGAAGCGCTGTCCAGCAAAAACAAGAGCACAGCCCCCACGACGGAAGCCCGCAACAAGGGCAAGCTAAATCAGACGCTGTTCCCGGCTTTCAATTGGGATCGCGTTTATCTGGCGCTGCAGGATTACAAGTTGCAGCGCAGCTGGAGCAACCTGCGGTTGGAACAGCAGAAGCTGATCGACTTCTGTGCGAACGCGCAGGATTGGTACACGCTGTTCATTCCGGCGGCGGAACTGAACGTGACGACCTTCGCCGACATCCGCAAGCAGGAAGACATCCTGCTTCGACTGCTGACGGACTACACCGACCGCTTCTACAAGGCCCTGAAGACGGGCTACGAAGGCCAGTTCTACGACATCACCCACATCGATGAAGATCACGGGTCGATGCTCAAGCTGTACCAGTTCGAGATCGAGAACAGCGACGACGGTCTGGAATATCAGGCGAAGCTGGAAGTGCTGAAGACGCTGGTGGCGGACGGCAAGATCGGTGAGGCCAGCAACTGGAACGCACCGCACATGGTCGCCATCAGCTTCGACCGCCACTTGTACTACCCGCTGCTGGCATTGGAGGACAAGGATGCAGTGCCGCTGAAACTGCGTCCGCTGGCCTTTGACGCGCCCAGCGAATGGGAGTTTGTCCGCGATTTGGAGGAGTTCTACAACTCCAGCGAAGGCAAGGAAGCGATTGGTCCGCGCAGTCTGTATCTGCTGCGCAATGCGGATCGGGAAGAGAAAGGTCTGGGCTTCGCGTTGGCGGGCAACTTCTATCCGGACTTCCTGCTGTGGTTGGTGGACGATGCCAGCGGCAAGCAGTGGCTGACCTTTGTCGATCCAAAGGGGCTGCGCAATCTCGACTTGTCGCACCCCAAGCTGGGGCTTTACAAGGAAGTGAAGACTCTGGAAACGACGCTGGCGGGGCAGGCCAAGGCGGGCGAAGAGCCGCTGGTCTTGAATGCCTTTGTCCTCTCGCCGACGAAGTTCGCCGACCTGCTCAACCTGGGCGACCCGACAAAGAAGGCCGATCTGGAAAGCCGCAACGTGCTGTTCATGGAGGATGGCGGCGGCAGCTATTTATCCAAGATGATTCGAAAAATTACGCAGGAAACACCTTGCCGTTAAGGATTCGAACATCCAACCCCAAAAATTCACGCATGCGCAAATTAATCGACGAGTTATTGGCGCATGGCGAGCGGCAAAAGTACAAGCGGAAATGCTTGCTTTGATTTTTATGCTGGTGTGGGGCGATGCCGGGGCGTTAAAGGCGCTGCTGAATTTTTGCTTTTATGCATGAAAATATCGAATAGAAATCATTCATTTCGTGCAACGGGAGATAAATTTTATTCACAGCAGCTTTTATCTGGCCATGTTCGTTTTTGTCCCCGTCGACGACCTTTCTTTTGTAATGCTGTTGGCGGTCTTGATGCTGATAAACTCGAGACGATGGCATCCAAAAAATACCCTTGACGCATGGTAGGTCATACCAGTATACGTAAAGACAATTTTTCTCACCTATTTCTTTAGATGATACTAATTCCCTCTGTTTATCCAGCTTTTTCCCGTTGGAAATATCCAGGGTGAGAGAGTGGGAATAGCATTCATAACTTGGCTCAACCATGTCTGCTATTTTTAGAAATGGCCTAAAGATAACCTTGAATTCTATCCACATTAACTGGATGCCATTTAATGTCACAGAAAAGTCAGGGTTGTGTAGGTTTTCCGAGTCGGCGCGCTCAATTTTCGCGCCCGGTATCTCTTCGTTGAGTAATTCTTGAAAGAAAGCTTGAAACGAATCTTCGAGTTTTTTCCCAACTCCTATGTCTGAGTTTTTATCGATATTTTTTAAATTCGATAAATGGAAGCTCGTGCAAGCTCGGCAGACCTCGTTGTTAGGTCTTTTTTTGGCAGGCAGGCCAAGCTGAAACGCCTCAATCTGATCAAGATAAAGCTCTTTGTAGAACGTCGTGTTTTCAGGTAGGTTGCAAAATAGTCGCGGATGCTTTGCAGGCACCGAGGCAACTAAATCATTACTTAATGTAGAAATAAGCCGTTGATAAAATTGAAATGATGCTCGATGATTTGGCAAGGTCATCTTCCCCTTGTAAATTGTCTATTCTATCTGAATCAAGCAATCCACACTAGTTGGCTTTTCAGTGAGCAACAAGAAGTGTCCGTTCCGCTTCTCTGCGGATAGACAATCCCGCCAAGATTTTCCCGCCCCCCATAGACTCATCGGCGCAGTTCCTGACTGATCGCAGCCCAATCTCTCTGATTGACTCACCGCCGCACGTCGACGTCTGCAACCGCCCCGCCCTTAGGTTAACGGTGAAATCCACGATGGCCACGAGCCGGCCCTCGGGCTCCGTGGCCAACACAGGGCAGTAGCACAGTGTGGTGCTCATTGGCCGGTCTGACCAGATGCCGCCTGCTCCCGATACCACTTCTGAAACTCCACCACCATCAGCGTCGTCTGCGCGGCGTCCTCGGCTAATTGGTTGCAGGTGGCGTGGTTGGCTTGCTGTCCGGCAGCAGGTACAGAGTTGGCGGAGGCTGCATCAACTCGGGCGGTAGCGGCGGGAACTTCGGGCACTGGGCCGGAACGGGTTGCGGCGCGGCGGCGCACGCGCCGAGGAACACGGGCAAGCAGATCATGGCGATCTGCCACAATTTTGGCTTTCTCGGCTTCAAATTCATTCGAAATCTCCTGGTTGATGGTGGTTTGATGGGTGGTGACGGCTGCGACTTGTGCGGCTTGTTTTGCCACGGCCTGGGCTTGCGCGGTCTTTTCGGCATCCCATCGGGTGGTGATGCGCTGCGCACCGTAACGGTCGCCAGCTGCGAACACGGCGAGTGCCAAGACAGCCGCGCCGATCAGTCGCCACGGCAGCCATTTCAGAATGGCGATGAACGGAAACATCACGCACCCCCTCCCGGCTCGGTCTTGGCTTTGAAACCAAGGGCGGCACCACCAGCTGCGAGCGTGGCGCCGAGGCCGATGCCGAACGCCTGCATGTCGAAGGGATGACACTGGCCGACCACGTTGTAGATCGCGAGCCCCAGGAACACGACCACACCTTGCGCCCAGAGGACACGCCCGATGTCGAAGCTCTCGCCGTCGGCGGTGGTGAAGCAGTCTTTGAGTAGTTTCATCATGCTGGCGTCCCTTCGTTGAACTCGGCTTCTTCGGCCAATCTTCTATGCAACAGTCCGGCCAATACGCGCCCGGCATCCCGGTCCCACAGCGGAAACTGCAGGGCCGCCGCCGCGAGATTCCCGGCGTTGATGTCTTTCAACATCGTCGATCGGGCGAAAGCACCGGCGCCCAAGTTGAAGACGAAGTCCACCAGCGCATCGAACTCGGGCTGTTTGAGCGCAACCGTCACCAGCCGGTTGACCGCGTCCGCTGCGGCCTGGATGTCCTGCTCGAGCCAGTCCTGCGCCTGCTCGGGCGTACAGGTCATGCCGGGGTACACGCCGTGGGTGTGGCCGTAGCCGATGGTCCATACACCACCGGTGTCGGGATAGGCGGCAAGCCTGCATCCCTCGAAACGCTCGGTAAGTTGGATGCCGGTCTTGCTGTAGGTCATGGGTGGATTCATTGCTTGTCCTCCGTGATGGATGTCTGATACTGCGGTTCGTTGGCCTTCACCCAATCCCACAGGCGATCGAAAGCCTGCTCGTAATACCGGGCAAGCGCGTCGGACTCGGTAAAGCACAGGTCATTTAACTGCTGGCTGGCACTCACCGAGTAGTTCCAGGAGCCGTCCTCGACCATCGCCTTGCCATCGGGGGTGCGGATGACGGTCGCCTTGAGATGCACGATCTGGTGGTGCACGGGTGACGTGCCGATGAGGAAATGCTCGCCATCGACCAGTCCCGCCTCAAGCAGGCGTTCGATCTGCGGCGCTTCCGCTTTGCCAGCCGCCTGGGTGTGGTCGAAGATCACCCGCACCTCACATCCGGCCTTGTGCGCCGCGATCAGCGCATCAAAGAAGGGTTGCAGGGTGCAGCCGTAGATCATGGTGGAAAGCCGTGCGCCGGGCTGTGCTGAACTTGCGAGAAACGCCTTAAAGGCCGCGAGCCCGTCGGCGCAGGGTGTGATGAGCCGGGTCTGCTGGGCCCGTTCGTGCAGGATGCCAAGGGAGGCGAGGATGTCGTTCATTTGATCACTCCGTGGCCGTGGATCACGCCCCAGATGACGGCGACGGAGCTTCCGACCACCGACAGCCACATGACCACGCGTGCGCCGAACTTGGCGGCAAGGAAGGTCTGTTTCATCTCCACCATCTCCTCCGAATGCTTTTGGTGGAAGGCTTCGATGTAGTGAGCGAGCAGCCGAAATTCCGGCGATTCGATCTTGTCGATCTCGGCGCGCAGGTTCTGCAAGGTTTGTTCGAGTTCAGTCATGGTGATGTCCTTTCTGTCAGACGTAAAAAAACCGCCCGTAGGCGGCTGGTGGGGTGCAATAAAATCGTCAGTAATGGGTGCGGATCACGTAACCTTCGAGCGTGATGACCTCGTTGGCAGCTGCCGCCTGTGCATGCAATGTCAAGGTCTGGCTCTGCGAGAAATCCACCACGAGGCCCCCGGCGAGCGAACTGCTGTTGAGCGCGTAGAGTTGGCTATTGATCACTCCCCGGTTGTTCAGCCGCCAGTGGCTGATCTGCGGGCTGGAGGTAAAAGCATTGACGTCGATTCTGGTGGCGCCCATGTACCAGGAGGTTGTCTTGCTGTTGGCGGACGACGTGCCGTCGAAGAACACCTCGCAGTCAAGCGAGCCGTTGACCGACAGCGATCCCGCTTGGATCGGGATGGATGCCATTACTACGTCGGTGGCGATTGGTGTTACGGTCGACGTGCCGAGGCCCGCGATATAAGCAATCTGGATCGTGAAGGCGGTCGCACTGTCCACCGACAACACCTTGTAGAACCCGGAGATGCCGGTACCACCGGACCACGCGACATAGACGTTCGCACCCACCGCAGGCGTTGCGGTCAGCCCATGCGCACGGGTGCCGGAGAGCTGCACGTTGCCGGCATTGTTCGCGTAGGTGGCAGCGGTGAAGGTCGCGGCTACTGCGACGAAGGAGAGGGGTACTGCGTTCTGCGCCAATACCCGCACGCTGCCCGCCGGTTGCAGGTTGCCAGTGATGCGCTCGTCGGTGATCATGGCGTTGGTGATGCTGGTCGCCCCCGGTGCCAGCAAGACCTGGGCAATGGGCAAAAAGCCCGACGGAATCGCAGGTGCCGTGGGTGTGGCACTCTCCATCCCGGTCACGGTCGCAATCACGCCATTGCCGGCATCGATCACCATCCGGTCGATGCGCGGGTTAGCCACCGGTGCGGCAATGGCACCCGTGCTTTGGGCTGCGATCGGCACGACATTGCCCCACACCATCACGGCGCCCGCGCCGACCGCCACCGTCATGTTGGGTGTGGCCTGTTGGCTGGGCGCGAAGGCGGCCGCCAGGCGCGCCAGCACGCTGCTGTTGCCGTCGAGGGCCGCTTTGTAGGTGGTCGCATCCTGTGTGGTGAAATCGGTTTGTTGATAGGTTGCTACGGTCATATGGCCTCCTTACATGTCGAGCGTGACGTGGAATGCGGACAGGCACGGTGTCCCCTGCGCGGTGTTGACGACTACCATGGCCTGGACGAAGCGGGCGGTGAGCGTGCCGTTGCCCCACGCAGTAAAACTGCTGAACGTGACACCATCCAAACTGGTGCGAATCCAGAGTTGCGGTTCTGCTACCCCACCCGGAATGGGGAGTGTTGCAGCAAACGAGGCCCAGGCACGCACGGTCTTGACCGACCCCAGATCGAGCACGGTTGCGGACTCGAACGAGCAGGTCGGGACCGGATTGGGAACCAGCGCATCGAAGGTGTCCCAGCCGTCCTCGATCGTCGGGTTCTGCCCCTGCGGGACGAGTTTGCCCGTCCAGTGTCGGACCATGCCGGTCAAACTGCCTGTCCACTGTGGCCCACAGTCGAGTGTTGCTTGCACGGTGAACGTGTCCGTAACGGTGAAATCGCAGACTGACGCCGTCGAGTAATTGCCGCCTGAATCCTGCGCCGCCAGCATAAAGATCCATGCGCCGGGTGGGATTTGCGATGACGCAAAGGCGGTCTGCGTGATTCCGGTTGCGATCAGTACGCCATCATTCCAATGGGCGGCGTGATTCTGCGGCACGTAGCGCAGTTCGTAGCGGGCACCCGTCATTCCCGATCCGATCCAGCTGAAATTAACCGACACACCGCTTTGCGCTGCATTGAGGCCGGAGGGCGCGGGCGGAATGCTGAGTTGCCCGCCAACGGTAAAGACCATCGCAGGCACTTGGGCGATGTCCTGGACGGCCACCGCTCCGGCGTTGAATGCCACGAACTTGAAATACAGCGTCTTGCCATTGATGGCAGGATTGTACGGATACCGGAACAGCGTCTCGTCGCACAACACAAAACGCGCACCGGTTGCCGCCACATTCTGGTCTGCGCTGTCATAGAGGCCGCGCAGCAGGGTGTCAAGCGTGTAGTGTGATGCTGCCGTGAGTGTCGCATCGCGCCAGGCCAGGAATTCGTTGCCTACGAGTGACAGGGTGCCATAAGAGAGTAACGTGCCTTGGCTAACATTGACGAGCGTGCCACGGCTTTCCGAGAGATCGACACCCAGCGTATTGCCGGTGTCGAGCACGCCGGGGGACGCAGAAGGCGCAGGACCCAAAGTGGTCGTCGTGACCCCTGCGGTCGAATTGCCGTAGATGACGCCGATGGGCTGATAGCTCACATCATCAAAGCTCATATAAATCTGCGATCCGGCGTAGAGCGGGTCGAGATTGACGATCGCCATCCAGATCTCATTGCCGCTGGCGGTTGCGGCGGGTGGCGCCAGAAAGAGTGTCGCAGAGGACAAGGTAGTGGGGGCAGTACCCAGATTCGGGATATAGCCGGATGCTGCTTGCGTGTTATAGGCAAGCGACGCATAGAACGCCGGGTTGAATTCCTCGGCGGTGATGGTCAACAACCCGCTCGCATCCTCTTCTATCGCCGTGATCAGCACCGGCGTGTGATCGAGCCCCAGCATGGCGTCGGTAATGGTCACCACGTCCATGGGTTCCAACAGGCAGTAGCGCGGCGAGAGCTTGAACTGGAAGGTGTTCAGGATGTAGAGCTCGCGCAGCAGGATGGCTTGCGCCACCTGTTGCGCCACCTGCGGCAGGCAGATCGAGTGCAGCGTGACGGTCGGTTTGGTGCGCACGCCAAAGGTTTCGATCGCCGACTGGTCGGTCACCCGTGCGGGGGCCGCGGTGTACTCGTTGGCGCGGTCGAGGTATTCCACCGATACGTCGTTGTAGGCGTCGGCACGGCGCTTGCGCGTGACGATGACCGGGTCTTCGCTTCCCGTCACGATGAAATCATCATCAGTGAGGTCATGAACCGGTGCTGCCACGCTGCCATAGGGCACAATCTTGAGCATCTTCTCCGACCAGAATGCGCCCGCATTGGCCACCAGCAGCCAGTCGGCGATCCAGTCGTGCGCCGCACGCTGGGTCGCTATGGCAGGGCTGATCAAGAGATTGTTCGTCGCGCACCAGCTGCGCAGCGCAGTAAGATCGCCCACGAACGGCTGCGGCGCCCAGGCGTTGGGGAACACGGACAGCACGCCGCAGTAGGGGTCGTTCAGGAAATCGAAGATGACGTCGGCTGGATTGACATCCTGGGCGCCGGAGTCGGAGCCGATCAACAGCCTGCCTTCGACTTCGAAGAGGTGATTGCCGAGCGAACCTTGGCTTCCCAGGTCATAGTTGGCAAATGCGGCATAGGCACTGCCGGAATATCCCAAGGCCTCGGTCGGATGGGCGGATGCCAGGTATCCCCACGGCGCTTGCGGATAAGCGCCGGTAAAGATCGTGAAGCCGACCGCCGAAGGAGTCGCGTAGGAGACATTGTTGCGCCAGATGCGCGACACACCTGCGACTTGCCCCTCGGCCAGCATGAAACACACCGTGGCCGAATAGGTGTAGGTGGTGGTCGTGATCGAGCCTCCGCCGCCACCGCCCTTGCCGCCGCCGGTACTTTGCGAACTGGTGTGCGGATGCACCTGCCAGTCGGTGTAGTACATGAGCGTGGGCGAGACGCGCGCGGTGCCATAGACGATGGGCACCGGCTGGCTGTAACCGGTTTTCTGGATCTGAAGACCCGCCAGCACCGGCGTCTGCCAACCGGATGGCTGCGGCTTGTTGCCGCCAAAGAGTCCGCTCATGGTACCCCCCACGGATCGAAGAAGCGCACCGGGCGGCTGGCCAACGCCCCCAATGCGGCGTTGCCTGCGACGACCATCTTCTCCGGGGCATAGGCGTGGATGATGGCGGGCCACTCGGTGATGATTGCCGCGTGGCTGTAGATGCGGCCAAACTTCCACAGCGCGATGTTGCCGGGTGCCGGTTCAGTCACTTCCACTGCATACTGCCGGATGCCATCGAGATAAGTTTCTTCGTTGCGGTGCAGCATGATGTCACGGGAATAGCGTGGGATCGCGATTGCGTTTACATCCACACCCATGCGCGCGAACACGCCTGCGCGCCCGTAGACTTCCAGCAGCAGCATCAGGCAATCCACCCCGGCACCCTTGACGCGGGCCGCATGGTGATACGGTGTACCGAGCCAGTTTTTTAGCTCGATGAGCACATCTTCTCGGGTGCCGTTCATGTCACATGCTCACTGTCGGTGCGGGCACAAAGGGCCAGCCACGGAAATTGTTGAGGTTGTTGAACTTTGCCTGGCAGGTCGCCATGGTTTTGTCGCAACCGGGGAAGACGGTAAAGTTGTCGCCAGCCACCGGGACAGAGTTCAGTGGCGCCATCAGAGTGAAGGTGTTGACCCCATTCGCGAGTGTGTGCTGCTTGATGGTCGCGGCTGTTCCCGTATTGGCGCCGGAGGTAAAGATCAGGGTGCCGGTCGTAAAATAGCCGGATGGCATCCCGAGGCCGGTGCTGTTGACGCTGATGGCGGTTCCGGCGGTGACCCAGTCGTATTCGGCGTAATAGGCTTGGGCCAGCGCACATCCGTTATCGAACAGGGAATGGATGCAGCCCGGTGAGAGCAGATTTCGCGGCATGTCGAGGTTCAAGAGTTCCAGCTGCGAGCTCACCGTGAGCACGACGGCCGAGCGCGAAGGTTTGACCTCCGACACATTGCCAAAGAACAGGTTGACCACACCCGCCGAGGTGTCGCCGTAACTTGGCATGAAACAGCGATCAATACTGACCGTCGCGCCATCGAAGCCGCCATTGACCGCGAATTGCGGAAACGGCACGCCCAATACAAGGTCGGCGGCACTGCCGAAGATCGACACCTCCACCGTGTCGACCGAGAGATCCAGGGAGCACTTGATGCCGGTTCGGGCAACCGCCGGATGCGTGCACAGATAGGTATTGCCGGCGTAGACCAGATCCTGATCGGCGTCGGTGTAGAAGAGTTGACCAGGTGCCGGCGGACCGTAGCCATACCCGCCATATCCGCCCATTGACGCACCCGGATCCACCGAGATGAGCGTGATGGTGTAGAGATCGGCGTAGAGCAGTTGATGCGAGGCGAGCAGGGCCACAAGGGCAGGAGAGGCAGTTTTCATGGGTTTTCCGGAAGGATTTCTTGCTTGCAATGCGCGTATGTCGCGCCTATACTTGTGCAGGTTATTGAACAGGTAAAACGATCATGAATGTGGTGACTTATACGCAGGCGCGCAATGAACTGAAATCCATTCTGGATCGCGTCGTGCAAGATGCAGATGTGACCATCATCAGCCGGCGGGATGCCGAAGGGGATGCGGTCGTGATGTCGCTGGACAGCTACAACAGCATCATGGAAACCCTGCACCTGACCGGCAATCCCGCCAATGCGGCGGCACTGGCCCGCGCCATCGCCCAGGACAGACAGGGTCTTGCTCAGGAACGTGCATTACTGCCGGCAGACTGAGGCATGCGATCCATCCGTTTCGTGCCGGATGCCTGGAACGATTATCTGTACTGGCAGGATCAGGATAAAAAGACGCTGAAACGCATCAACCTGCTGATTGTGGCGGCGGCCAAAGACCCGTTCGACGGAATCGGCAAACCCGAACCCTTGCGCGGGGATCTGTCGGGGTACTGGTCACGCCGCATCGATGACACCAACCGGCTCATCTATCGGGCGACTGATGCAGAGTTCGTCGTGATCGCCTGCCGGTATCACTATGATGACTGAACCATGTATCGAACGCCTGCTGTGACGTGTCAGTCCTGGAATGGCACAAGACCCATCGTGGTTTATGTGTTCCGTTTAAATTGAATGGGGATGACATGCAACATTCCGAGAGCATTGAATATCCGCTGACCAAACAATTTTTTAACGAAACGGTCAAACCGACGGTCGATGAATATCTCAATGAGCCGGAAAACATCCGTCGTGGACGTCTTGCTGCCATCGTACTTTATCATCTTGAGGATTATTGGCGTGTCGATACAAAACAGAATATTCACGACGAATTGCAAACAAAAACATTCATTCAAGGCGATGCCAGCCATAGCTCTGCTGATATCATTCGCGATCTGGCAAATGCCAGCAAGCATGCCGAATTGACTCGCTCGAATAAAACCTTAACCCATGCGAATCAAATCAAACAGCGTATGACAGGAGCCATTGGTACGGCTCCTATCGGCACGCTAGCAATTGGCACAATTCGTCCAGTCGGTGTGTCCGTTGTTCTGGATGATGGGCAGATGTTCAGTTTGTCGTATGTCATTCAACAGATGATGGATGTCTGGCGTGAATTATTAAAAATCGCTCCCTGACAGTAGGAATCCCAAAGCCGCACAGCACGTGTTGACCAAATGGATAAATGAATGGTCAATTGGCAACAGAGCCGATTATTGGCGCAGCAAGTTGTTCGAGATGCCGTGTTGTTCATACCTTGTTGAGCGGACTGCCGATGAACGAGATCTGCTTCAGTTCATACAACTCGAACATGAATTGGTTGAAATCGGCGTGGTCATTCACGAAGCGCACGCGGTAGAAAAATGATCCCGTCCAGGCAAGTACTGCACCCGCAGCCGGTGGTGTTGCAAACGACACCTGCCCGTTGACGATGGAAAACGCTGTCGGCGCTTGCAGCGTACCGCCCACGTAAATCTCGGGCGTGCCGTTGAGATTTTGCACCGGCTCGACGAAGCCGCCGTAGGTGCGCGTGAGCGGGAACGTGGTGGTTACCCCGTCGCCGGTGGCGAAAGGTTGGTTCACGACCGCGTTGTCGGACGGGTCTGAATAACAAAATGCCGAGAAACTGCCCATCTGTTGCAGGAAGAATCCCATCAGGGTCTTGATCTCGGCATAGGCGCCATCGCGCAGGAATTCGTAGGAGAGCGTAAACGTCCACAGCGGGTACTGCATCCGTGCGGCGCGGATCTCGTAACCGGACACGGCACGATGGGTCGCGGTGTTGAACTGCGGCGATTTCTGCACCCCCCACTGGATGCCGGGCAGCGTCGGAAAGACGTTTCCGCACCCTGAAGCCGGCGGTGGAATGACAACGGTGCTCATGACTGCCCCAATGAAACCTGACGGATTTCGTCGATCACCCTCTGCACAGAGGTTTCCATGCTGAGGCTTGCATATTTGGCGGCGAAGGCACTGGCGGCAGCTCGGTAAGTGGCATCGTGCAACAAGTGATCGATCACATCGGGAGTCGCTCGTCCATGGCCTGCGGCCATTCCCGCGCCAATCGCCTTCACCCGACGTGCCAGCATCGCCTGCTCGGCATTGGCCGGCAACATCAGCACCGGAACACCGGATAACAACGCCGTGGTGACGGTGCCTTGTCCTGCCGCCATCACGAGATTGGCGGCCTCGATTAAGCCATCGAAGCGCACTGGCTGCCGAAACACCTGAATTTCGGCGCGAACTTCTGGGCGTCGCGCAACATCCGGCAGCACGGCAATGATCTCGGCACCGATCGCAAAGAGCACTTGCAACACCGCATCAATATCTGGAGTCACCCCGCGCAGATAAACCAGCACGCGGGGCTTGGCTGTTTTCCAGTTGGCCGACACATTATCTGGCAAATCCTGCACCGGGCCGACGTAGATGGCATCCGGTCGCGCTCCGCAGTGGTCCAGTTCGGCCACAGTGGTCAGTACATTGCGTGTCCCCTGAAATACCTGTGCCAGCCGTTGCAGCGGGGCTGCTCCCAACTCGCGCAGCACGCGGTTGACGTTGAACAGAATCAGCCCTTCGGAGAATCGGCGCGGCCCCGCATCCTGCGTCGGGTCAGGCAAAAACGATGGCAGCAAGGGCAAGTTCTGCGGAATCTCGAAGCCGCTGCCCACGGCCACCGACGGGATCGTGGCCACACGCGCAGCCAGGAGTGCTGATGGCGCATAGTCGCTCACCAGCACGTCAGTTTTGTGCTCGGCAAACAACCGCATCCAGCCGACTGTCCTCTCCCGTAGAATCGCCGCATCACCAAATCCGTCGGCAAAGAGAATGGCGCCAAATCCGGCCAGTCCTCGCGGCATCCGGCGGATCGCAGTCGTGTTTGGTGCGGCCATACAGGAAATACCGGTCGAGGCACACAGGGAGGATGCGATCGTTGCATCGCGCACCGCATACCGGGCATCATGGCCTTGCGTCCGCAATTGTCTCAATATTGGCAAGTCACGCGCGACGTGTCCCCAGTTGCCGCCCAGCTCCCACGCAGCGAGGATGTTCATGGATAGCGCGTCACCGGTACGAAGTTGCGACCCATCTGACGCAGCATCGTCTGCAACTGGCCCATGGTGAAGGTGCTGGCCGGATTGCCATGGATGTGAATCGGCGTATTGTTTCCCGCACCGTTGCTGATGAGCCTGTCCAGCCCCGCAGACTTGTCGGCAGGCAGAATGGTCTCGTTCTTGTGCACGAAGTTCAATCGGTCGGCCGGAATCTGCCACGCACCTCCGGCCGACGATGCCACACCACCCGCAACCGCAGCCACGGTGGCCATCGCAGCAGGCGCGGACGCTGCAGCGAGCGCCGGTCCCACGTAAGGAATCCCGGACAAGGCTGCCCACACCCCGGAGAACACCTTGGCCGCATCGTTCATGATTGCCTTGATAACTGTCTCTGCCGAACTCATGAGTCCCGATGCATTGGCCGCATCTTCGGCTGCTGATCGTTCTTCCGTGCCGGTGACGGACGCCACTGTACGGGTGAGTTCGTTTTCAGCCCAGGTCGTCACCATCTTGACCCCCATGTTGACGAACTCGCCCAGAATCGACTGCATCATGTTGCGCATGCCTTTCTGCCAGGTGGTCGTCCCCATGATCATGCCCTTGATTGTGGTATCGAACGCCTGGCTCATGGATTTGAATACTGGATCCCAGATGGATTGGGTGCGGTGCGCTGCCTGCGTCTGCATCGTCTGTAGCCTCAGCAGATGCTGCTGCTGGATTTGCGCCAGTTTGTCGAGTTGCTGTTGCAAGGCGGCCGGATCCTGGTTGGGATCCCCTTGCATGAGTGCGATGCGCTTTTGCTGCGCGTCCCGCTCGATCTGGTAGGTTTGATCCTCGAACTGGATTTTGCGCGTCAGCAGTTCGTTTTGCGTGATCGCGCCGGTCTTCAACGCTTCTTCTGCCTTCTGTTTGTCGATGGCGACCGCATTCAACGCCGTCTGCTCGTCGGCATCGATCTCTTCGCTGGAGAGTTTCTGCTGATCAGACGCCGATTTCCTGAGTTCGGCGAGTTTCAGCTGCGCGACCTTGCGTTCGATGGCGATACGGTCGCTGGCCGAAGTGTTCTCGGTATCGAGGATGTTCTGCCAGTAGGCGATCTCCTGCTCCAGCGACATCTGGCGCAAATCATTCGTCTGCTGGTAATAGATCTGCGCATCGGCCAGCTGTTGCTCGTAGTCGCCCATCCGGGATGCCTGGTGCGCCGCATGGCGGACACCGGCATGATGCGCACTGCCACTTCTGCCTATTCCTGTATCCGAACCGATGTGCCCGAGCCCCGATTCTGTTTCTCCTCCCGACGGACTGCCGGCCGACACATCCGACTGCGCCGCTTTGAGGCTCGCAAAGAATTTGTCCTGTTTGGCCTGCAACGCATCCACATCTGACGCCCAATCCTGCCAGATGGTCTTCGCACTCATCGGATGCGCAATCGTGGCCGCGATCGCGCCCAGCGCATCGCCAAAGGCGTGTACCGTATTGATGGCGGTGGTAATCACTTCGGTCGCACCGAGAATGATCGCATCGAGCATCCGGACCGCGCCATGCAGCGCGCCACCGTCCTTGGCCGAATCGACGAACGCCAGTCCCAGTGCCCGCAACCCCGGCACCATTTCGCTGCCGAGCTGAAGGGTTGCCGACTTGGTGACTGCACCCACCTCCTTGAAGGTGGCCGCAGCCTGCTCGCCCTTCTCAATAGCACTCGCATCCAGCACCACGCCGAGATCGCGCGCCTTGGCGCCAAGATCATCCAGTCCGGCACTGCCCTGGTTCAGGGTCGGGATGAGTTCCATGCCGGCACGACCGAACAGCATCTGCGCGTTGGCAGATTTTGAGGCATCGTTGGCCGAGCGGTGGTAAGCGTCGGCGATTTTGAGGAGGATCGCGTGCGGGCTGCTGCTCTTGATGTCTTCCTGCGAAATCCCCACATCCCGAAACGCCGCCACCGCAGATTTGCTGCCGTTTTTGGCCTGCGTGATCATCATCGCGAGGCGGCGCATGCCGGTCGTCATCGCATCCGAACTCGCACCCGTCGCAGTTGCCGCATAGCCCAGTTTCTGCACCTGAGCCGTCGTCATGCCGGTGATCTGCGCCGTGCGGCTGATTTTTTCTGCGGTTTCCGCAAAGTCGGTGCCGAGTTCAATGATCTTGTCGCCAATAACGCCTGCCATCGCAAATTCGCCGATGGTCGCAAAGGCGTCATTCATCGCGGCGATCTTCTTGTTGACTCCTTCCATCGACTCGATGACGCCATTCATCGATTCCTTGACCTGGCTCTTGATGCCGGACATGGATGAGGTGACTTCTTTTTTGGCTTTGGCGAAATCCTCCGTCAGCCGCGCCACATTCGCTGCAATCTCGATCTCGAGTGTTGCCACCTTGCTCATAAGCTGCCTCCGATTCCGCCAAACAGTGCGATCAGACCGTCCAGATCCTGTCCCGCTTCCTGCCCACTGTCATCCGTCTTGATCTCGATGCCCAGATACGCCTGCACCATCTCGCGCAGCGGCGGATGCGCGTGCCAGTATTGATTCATCTTGAGCAGTCGCGGAATGTCCATGTGGTCATCGACGTACTCCCACGACCAGCCGGTGCGGTCGATGATCAGGCAATAAATGAAATCCCAATCGACGGACTCATGGCGCACCGTTACTTTTTTGCTTCGGCACCCGACACATTCATCACGATATTGAACGTCTCGCGCATATTGGCCACGTCCAGATACTCGTTTTCCAGTTCGTCCTGCGTCAAATCCGGATAATTGCGCTTCAATGCCGCATGAATGATCTCGGCCATGATGAGGATCGTGACCGGTGTCGTGCCTTCGAACACCTCGTGGTACCGCCGCACGCAAGACAAAGGAGCAGGCGGCACGATGAACTCGCGCCCGTTGAGCATGATTTTTTTGCCGTCCGTCATGTCATTACTCCGCAAAGTTGATGCTGCCGATGGTGTTCGAGGCATCCGCGAATGCCTCGAAATCGAATTCCGGGATCAGGAAGTCATCCAGTTTGGTGGCAAAGTTGAGCTTGGAGCCGATGCACTGATTGAGCGTGATCACCAGCTGCTTGCTGGCATAAGGTACGTACAATTCCGCCCGGAAGGTCGGCGCATAGCCCATCAGCTGATTGGTGAGCGTGATGCTGGTGGCAGAGGTGCCGGTAGCAGGCGTCTGATAACGGTAGCTGACCTGAATGTTGCCGGTGACAGCCCCCGTGTCCGATGCGGCAAAAGTGTACACCCCGGCAGGCGTCACACTATACTGCCCGCTGACAGGGGACGCGGCCACCCGGGTCAGCGGCAGCCCATTTGAGACATACACCACGCCGAGGTCATCCTCGAAAGTAGTCGAATTGGACACCGTGCCGGTATCCGACGCAATCGTCAGCACCTCCTTGTCGGAAATGGCCGACTGGCCGGACACCAGAGTCTGGCCGAAGAACAGGCTGTTCACCAGCGCACCGTTGAACTGGCCAAACTTGGCCTTGCCGGTGATCTTGCCCTGGCCGCGACCGATGGCGACCGGAAACTGGTTCTGCCCGTGCAGTTCCTTGTTGGTGAAACTGAAATCGACCGACACATCCTGCAGCACGCCAAAGCGCACCGGTGTGCCGCTTGCAAGGGGATTGCCTTGCGCATTGGTCAGGGGAATGGCAAATACCACCCCTGACCCGAAACCGTATTGGGCCATGAGTTGCTCCTTGTGTTGTGGATCGGGTTATACTGGCAAAATTCGGATTAATAACCTGCCCGAATAAAAAATCAGGGTCTTATTTGAGAGAGATACTTTACGTTAGGACATTATGAAAACAAATTTTTTTGCTATTGCCCGAGAAACAAAAAAAATCTACTTTGACACAGATGTACGAATAAAACCACTTTCGAAAGTCTGTACGGCTGGCTGTTCATTCTGCTGCCATCAGAATGTTCGCGTACATTTTGGCGAGGCACCAGCTATTGAGAAATTCATCAAGGAAGATATGTCGTTGCAAACCAAAAGTCTCGTCAAACAGAATTTGATTTCTTGGTTCGAATATTTTGACTCAGTTACACCAAATGATCGTCCACTAAATGATGCTGACATTCTTAAGTTTGAGAAACAAATTACTGTCGACCGTATCCCATGCGCATTCCTCATCGATGACAGGTGTTCAATCTACAAAGCTCGCCCATTGGTTTGTCGTACTCATTTTGTGCGTGACTCATCCGAACTATGCAAACAAGACCCACATCGCAACGGAGACATCACGGGTATAGAAATACAAAAGCAAAAGTTCAATGAGATTTCTAAAGCTTCAGACATGTTTGGAATTCGTTTACTTGCATATGCAGTTCAGGAGAGCCTAGGCTTAAATCATACTTGCAAGCCAATTGGCCTGAATATCGCTCCAACTCTGCGGCCAACTGATTCGTAATGGGGCAATTATGCGATCTGTTCGGTAGCAACGAGTTTCATACTCAGTTTTTTGGTATGACGGATTATTTTCCGCAGTACGCGCTAGCGGTAACGTTGCCTCATAATAGTTCTGGCCCTAGTCGGTATATTACACAGATGAGATCTAGCTTTACGCTGGGCATCGCACGTAATGGATCTTGAAATCGATCGGCTTCAGGTACACGTTCACCAGTTCGTCATAAGTATCCGGCCCCATGCTCTGCTGGATGCAGGCCACGACCTCGACGCTGCCGATCGTGCCTGACCGGTTGTGACAGGCCAGGCGCACGTTTTCGCGCAAATTGATAAGATCGTCGGCCACATTGCCCATGCAGTTGACCTGTATGCGCGCCGTGACGAGTTCCGGATCGATCGGGCGCGCGCCGTCCTGCACATCAGAGATGAGGCCGAAGGTGATGGCGGGCAACGGGTCGGCTTCGGGGCGCGTGTCCAGATAAATACGGCTGCCCACCTGTGCCGCAATGGCGCTGGAGGCGTTGAGCAAGCTATAGATGACGGCTTCCGGCTTCATTTTTTGGCCTCGATTTTTGCGAGCCGGTTTTTGAGGTACGCCGAGAAGGTTTCGATGGCCTCCGATGCTTTGGTATCGATGGCAGGTCGCATGAAGGGCTGTTTTTTGGCGCCGGGATGCAGCACGACCTTGCGTTCAAGTCCCGCGAGAAACAGGCTCTTGCGGTTTTTGGGCTTGATCCAGTGTCGTGCGGTGCCATGTTCGACCATGGCGGCATACCAGGCTTTGTCGCCACCAGCCTTGATGGTCGCTTGAACGCGGTCGCGATGGCTGCGCATCGAGACATGGATCGAATCGCGCAGCGCGCCAGACGTTCGGCCTTTGGGAAGATGCGCGTCACCCACCGGACACAATTGTTTGGCTTCGGCTTCCACTACTTTGGCGGCCGCACGCAAGCCGCCGCGCACGAAGTTCTTCTCGATTTTCGCCGGCAATGCATCGAGCAGCGCCTGCACGCCTTTCAGACCCTTGATGTGAATGTCAGTCATCATCGAGCACCAGACAGTAGAGTTCCATGTATTCTTTCCGGGTCACATAGCGGATCCACTCGATCCGGCATACCGTGCCGTCGGGGGCTATCACCTGCATCGCCGGCGTCACTCCCTTGAGATAGCGAATGGTAAACAGTTTGGTCGCGGCACTGCCCATCGCTTTGGCCTGGAAGATTTCGCGCCCGGTCATGTCCTGCATCTGCGCCCATACGGTGGCATATGGTGCCCAGGTCTCATCGTGTCCGCCAAACTCACCACGCACCACAGTCAGTTGGTTGATCGTGATGCGCTGGTCCAGCACGCCACTGGATACGAGCGCCATCAGAACACCACCTTGTACGGATCGAGCAGCCGGTCGACGAACGGCAGCGGCAGCACCTTGCCGGATTTCTCGCTGGTAAAGTATTCCTCGCGGTGCTGGTACAAGGTGCCAACCCTGAGCTTCATCCAGGACTTGATGCCTTCAGGCACTACTCCCAGCAACGCGGTGCCGGACCCGGCATCGGTGAACGCGATCGGCGCACCACCCGCAGCCAGAGACAGCGTATAACTACCGGCGGCCACAATCGACGCGATGTAATAATCCGTATCCGTCAGCAGCGGCGAGGGCAGTGCGCCGTTTGTGGCATCGGCCAGCGAGAAACGCACTGCATCGCCGACCGCATACGGCTGCCAGTCGGCAGGCACCGTCATCGTGTTGCCCGACAAGGTTACCGGCACTGCATAACCTGCCGTGAAATCCACTGATACCGACCCGATCTGCGGCAAGGGGATCGGCCAGATCTGACCAAATACCGGCGTGATCCGGCACGGCTCCGACGTATAGTCCACGGTATAAAGGTTTGGCGGCAGCACTTGAGCATTGCCGCCCATGTCCAGATAATTGATGGCGGTGACCTGCTGCACGGCGGATCGCTCCAGCACGATGGCGTGTCTTGGCAAGGTAAACGTCTTGCCCCAAGGCACGCCGGTGAGTGTGGGTCCCGGAAACGAGTCGATCACCAGCCGCCACGCCTGATAAATCAATGCGCGTTGGGTGAGGTTCTCGGCAAACCGGCGCGCCGCAGCGATGAGTGCTCCGATCAGCACATCGTCATCCGGAATATCCACACGCAGATGGAGCTTCGCGTCCGCAATGCTCATCGGCTCGACCGCCGCATCCCGAACCAGTCGTAATGGCATCAGACCGACTCGACGACCGATGCAGCATTGAAGCTGCTCGCCGGTTCATACCGCGAGGAGCCGCCCAGAATCAGTGCAGCAGTCTCGGTTGCAGCAACGCCGACCGACAGCCCCAACTGCACGAAACCGAAGCCATTCGCCACATCCAGATCGACGCTGCCCACATCGAGGGTCGCCTGCACGTCATTTCCGGCAGATGCGGCCAAGGCAACGGCTTTGCCGGCGCCGATTGGTTTGGCATTCGTGCCCTTGGCATCCTGCGCCTGAGCAATCGATGCATTCACCGTCGCATTGGCGCCGAAGGCGCCCACCTGGATGATGGCAAGGATCCGGTCGGTTTCATCGAGCGAAATCCACGGGCTGAACACGACGCCAGGCGCTTGTGCCGAAGGGGGGATGACAGCCAGTACCGCCACGGCTTCGGAGAGTTTTTCATTCAAAATCATGTGAAGATCCTTTCAGATAGAGGGGCAAGATTCAACGCGCCGCCAGTTGCACGAATGGCGATAAGGTCGCCGCACCCTTGGCCGGAAGAATGGGCGCCGCAATCTTGCTTTGTCCGTCCATGCGAAACAGCGTGCGAAACGCCGTCGCATCGGCATCGAAGTAGAGATGCATCGAGGTCGCAGTCTCCATGCCGCCCTCCCGGGTGATGGTCTGGTAGTAACTGAGATCGACCAGAATCACGTCACCTTGACTTGAGAATTGCGACGCATGCTGCGACACATAGATCGGACGTCCCAACAGCGTGCCGTAGGGCGATGCGCGCATGCTGCCCACACCACCGCCCACCGGCAGATAGATGGGATAGTTGCCGAGTGTCAGCGTAAACAAAGCCGGCAGCACGCTGTTGTTGACGATCCATACCGCGTTCTTGAACGATCCCGGCGGCAGGCGCGAAATCATGTTGGCGAGATTGAGTGGCGTGAGCGTATTGGTCGCCTGGGCATTGTCTTTCGCCTGCGTGATCACAGCACTTCCCGCCAGTGCCCCCTGCGGGATACCGGCGCCCGAGCCAAACAGGATCGACTCGTTGATCTTCCACTGCATGCGGCTGGCTACCTTCTTCGGCAGATAGGACGTCAATGCATCGGTGTCCGAGAGCAGTTCGTCGGTGATGGGGACCAACGCCATCAGTTTTTTGAGCCGCAAGGCCGAGGTACCGAGCTTGGGTTTGCTGGTGGCCGCCGCCAGCCCTTCGGCTTGCCAGGCCACCGTGATGCCGTCGGTCCCCCAGGGCGTGGTTTCATCCTTCGGGAATACCATCGCGTTGCCGCTCACTTCCACATTGTCGGTGAGTGGCAGCAGCGCCTCATCGTCCAGCGACAGGGTAAAAATGTCTTTTGCAAATTGCGGCGGCACGAGAAACCCGCCGTCGGCGCCGGTCATCTCCGACCCATAGACAGAGGGTGCTGCCGCATTGCGCTGCGTGAGCAACCGGCCATCCGGCGCATTGCCCGGCAAAGATGCCTGGAACACCGCGCGGGCGAATTCTCCGAAGTTACGAAAGCCCGCACTTTTATCCAGCGCACTGCGATCTTCCACCGTGATGTCGTTGCCGTTACCGGAGAGCACCACCACCGATCCTGCAGCAGACCGGGCCGCAATCATCTCCTGCTCGATATCGATCGATGCCTGCAGGCGCTCGATCTCGATGCTTTTGGCTTGCGCCTCGGCCTTGAGCCGGGCGAATTCCCGGCTTTCGTCTTCGTTGAGATCGCGTCCCGCCGCTTCCGTCTGATCCAGCAGCGCGGAGGCTGCGTTCAGGGAATCGACCTTGTCCTGGGCGACGGCTGCTTTCTTTGCCTGCAACTCACGCAGTTTCTTGCTCATGATGCTCCTCTCGGTAATAAAAAAGCCGCCCGAAGGCGGCGAAGTGGTGCTTGATTGGGGTCAATGGACCGATCACAGAATGGACAGGCGGCTCCGGTTCGATCCAGCCATCTTTCTGGCAGGTGGTTTGAGCGCCGGGGAGATCTGTTTTGCCATGCCCTGCAAGACCTGCGGCAAGGTCATCACGCCGTCGATCATGTTCTGTTTCAAAGCATCACTTGCCCCCAGCACCCGGCCTTGCCCCATGCCGTTTTTGACGACATCGGTTTTGACGCCACGGGCCTGTGCCACCGCATCGACGAACGCGGTGTAGTAATCGTCCACTCGCGACTGCATGAACGCCTGCGCATCGGCGTCTAGCGCCTGATACGGATTGCCCTCGGTCTTGTATTTGCCCGCCGAGATCACCGTGGTCTGGATGCCAGCGTTGGTGAGCATCCCCGAGATGTCCATGTGCGCCTGCCAGACACCGATCGAGCCCACTTCGCCACCTGGCGTGCAGTAGAACTGTGAGGCGCTGCATCCTATCCAGTACGCGGCAGAGGCGGCAAGGCTGTTGGCAAATGCGACCACGGGTTTTTGCTCACGCATGGCGCGCATCATCCCGGACACTTCCTGCACGCCATACACCGAACCGCCGGGCGAGTCGATGGAAATGAGGAGGGCACCGACAGCCGGATCGTTCATCGCCGTCATGAAATCTGCCATGAAACCATCGAGGCTGGTGTCGCCCATCCAGTCCGGATGCTGCGTGATGACGCCGGTGAGCGAGAGCACCGCAATCGCGCCGGACGATGCCTGATTTCCCCGACTCACGACCGGGCGTGCCGCAATTGGTCCGGCAACCTGTCCGGCAAACGGGTGGGTGACGGCGGCGAGACACTCCGGCATCAACGCCCAAGGACTGGCGCTCATTGCGAGGCGACGGGTATCGATCGCCATGGTCGTCTGGCCAGTCATGCCTGCCGGCGCAGCATCGCCTGTTTCGGCCGCACCCGGATCCGCATCGATGAGGCCGATCAACTCACCTGCCGCATCGAATATTCCCGCTGCATCTTGTTGTCCGGCGCGCTGCCGGATCGCGATCAGCGCTGCGCGATACACTTTCCCGGCTTTGCCCACCGGGTAGCGGTAATGCGCCTTGGTGTCGCTGTTTTCCAGTTCGTCCAGCCCCAGAAACCACAGGCCGTATTGCGCCCAGTCGTCGTCACCCAGCAAGGCGTTTTCTTCCTCGGCATCGATGCTCCAGGGCGAATCCCGATCCACATGGCCATTTGCGATGAGTTGCCGGGCGTGCGCTTTTGCCTTGGGGTTCAGTTGTATGCTCATGTCATCCTCAATCTATGTTGGAATTCTGCGGCGGCAGCGGATTGTTCTGGTTTTCTTCCGCCATGTTGAGGGGTCGCAGCGGTTGGTCTAGCCCCGGCAGCGGGTTCAGGTTTTCTGCGATGCGCGCTTCGTTGCGGGTCAACCAGCCGGCGTTGATGCCCATGTTGTAGAAGGTCGCGCGCGACTGCGAATCGCCGCGCATCAGCTGCGAGAACTGGAATCCGGCTTCGAGATCCTCGTCGTCGAACAGCAGATCGGCCTCGATCGATGCCTCCCATCGTTCGGCCATCGGTCCCAGCGTCTCCTGCACGAATTCGAGCGCCTGCTGCTCGATGTTGTTGTTGGTCGCCCGGTCCAGATCGCCGATTTTGTGTGGCGGCACGCCGAACCAGCGCGCGATGTCGGTGACATGAAACCTGCGCGTCTCCAGAAACTGTGCGTCCTCCGGCGTGACACTGATCTGGTGGTACTTCATGCCGAATTCGAACACCGCGAGCTTGCCGTGATTGATGCCGGACTGCGCTTCCTGCAAAGATTCGCGAAACTGCTCGCGCGCCTGTTTGTCCTTGAACGACCCCGGATACTCGACCCAGCCGCCGCTGGGTGTGGCGTCGTTGGCAAAGAACCGCGCGCCATAATCCTGCGCCGCTTGCGCGCCGCTAATGGCATTTCTCGCCAGCGCGATGGGAGACAAGCCGATGATGCCGTCAACCGACAGCCCGCGCAGGTGCCAGATCTCGCCGCGCGTGAATTGGATGAGATTGCCGTTCAGATCCGTGTAGCGATAACTGTATCCGCCGCCGGATTGCACCAGAATCTGCATCCGGTCCGGGTGCAGCGGCATCAGCGCGGTGATGTTGCCGCGACTGTCGGCCACGATCTGGTTGTAAGCGTTGCCGCGTAGTGCCAAATGGCCTGCCATCATCTCGCGCCACTCGAAGGCGTTCTGGTACGGATTGGGTCGGCGCGCGATGAGGTGGTAGACCGGATGGTCCGTCACCCGGTCCTTGCCGCCATCGGGCCGGTTGCGGTACAGCGTAAAGGGCAGGCTGGCAAACTGGCTCGCGATGATGCGCACACAGGCAAACACCGCTGACAGTTGTAATGCAGAATCGGCGGTGACCCGGATTCCGGCGACCGTCTGCACGCCCACCGGCTCGAACCAGAATCCGCCATATGGCGAGCGGTCGCCACTGGCAAAGAAGCGGGAAACCCATGCGCGGATGCCCATCAGATCACCATGATGCGGTAATCGGTGTCGATCACCGTCGTCGATATGTCGTCGTGTACCATTTGTCGTCCCAATGCCATGATCAAAGCCACCACGCCGTCGATCTTGTTCTCCTCGCGCTCTTTGCGCGGGTAGATGTTGTCCTTTGCATCCCGATGGCAGACCACGTTGGAGATCATCCAGGCGAGAATCGGGTCGCCGTTGTGCACCAGACGCTTTTGCAGCACCAGCGCTTCCAGATGTTTCATCGGCTCCGAGAAGTTGAGCACCGTGGGCCGCATCTCGATCATTGGCAGTCCCTGCGCGATGAGGTGGCTCGATAACTGGGTCGCCTGAAACGGGTCGAACGGGATGGCGACGATCTGAAACCTGCCGGCATCGTTCACGAGTTCTGCTTCGATCTGGTCGAAATCCGTCACATTGCCGGGTGTAACCGTCAACAGCCCGCGCCGCGCCCAGCCGGAATACTGGCTGTTGCGTCCGTCATCGATCGCCGACTCCGGCAGGTAGTAGCTCATGAACACATGCAGATTGCCCTCGCGCTCGAAGATCATGGCCTTGGCCGCCATGTCCACCTTGCTTGCCAGATCGATGCCGACAAAGCAGCGTTCACCCTCGAACGCCTCGATCGAAACCGACGGGTCCGCACACGCATCCCAGGCGCGCATGTCCATCCACGAACTGTCTGCGCTCACCCATTCGTTCAGGTGCTTGGTCTTGAAGTTGTTGATGGCCGAAGGCAGTTGCATGGCTTTCGCCTGCAGCGGCAGCAACACTTCGGGGCGCACCGAGATGCCCCAGTTGGGATTGGCCTTGACGAGTGCGGCTTCACCCGTCCATTCGTCCCCGTCATCCAGCCCGTAGATGATGCCGAACTGGGAGTCGTCCTCGAACAGATGTTCCAGCAGCTTGGTCACGAAGGTACGCACTTCGTAGCAGATGCCGGAACGGTTGCTGCCGGCGGTGGTGATGACCCACAGGAGCGAGTTGTCCCGCTTGCCGGTGGCGGTTTCCACCACGTCGTACACCGTGCGGGTCTTGTGCGCGTGCAGCTCATCCACGCAGCCAAAGTGGATGTTGAGACCGTCGAGCGTCGAGCCCTCGGCAGACAAGGCCTCGAATTTGGAGCCGGAAGTGAGCACATGAATATTGTGCGCGCCGACCGACACGCCGAAGCGGGAACGAAACCCCGGACTTTGACGCGCCATCATCTGCGCATCGCCAAACACGATCCTCGCCTGGTCGCGCGTGGTGGCCAGTGAATACACTTCGGCGCCACCCTCGCCATCGGCTGCCAGCATGTAAAGTGCAACCGCAGACGAGAGCGTTGATTTGGCGTTGCCGCGCGGCACCTCGATATAGGAACGGCGGAAACGTCGGCGGCCATCCGGTTTCACCCAGCCGAACACCGTGGTAAGAATGAACACCTGCCAGGGTTCCAGCCGGATGGTCGTCCCGGCCAGCGGTCCCTTGACGTGCGGCAGCCGCTCGATGAACGCGCACAGGTTGTCGGCGGGATAAAAACTACGGCCCTTGCCGTCCGTGAGCCGTGGATTGAAGCGATACGGGCTTGCTTTGCCTTTGAATCTTGCCAGATCGTCGAGTTGGCGCTGGCAGGCCAGCTTCACCCAGCGGCAGGCGGGGATGTCGCCGGCCACCACGGCTTCGGCGTAGTGACGGGCGATGATGGCGTATTGTGTTGCCATCAGCCGGCAATGTCCGCCCAAGGGTCATCGGCAGACCCTGCTGCGGTTTCGAACGCACCCAAGCGGGCACGGGCGCTTGGTGTGAAGCCGAGTTCTGCGGCCAGCATCGCCATGTCCTTGAGATAAGCCCGCGCCGCCGTGGAGAACGGATTGTGCATCACCGGGCGGTCTTTGGGATCGAGCCCCGAGAGCTTTGCACCGCGCACCGGGATCACATCGGATTTGGCGGCCAAGCGCATGTTGTGTTCATAGCGGGCCGCCGCGTTGCACCAGGCAGCCAGCAGGTAGACATCGAGCTTGCGCAGCAACCCACGCGGAGCATGCAAAATCGCATGGTCCCAATATGGGCGCGCTTCTTCGAGCAGCATGGCGGGGACGTCGATGGCAAGGATGGCTTCTTCTTGTTGCAGCACCCGCGCGTTGGCATTCAACGGACGTTTTCCGGGATTGCCGCGCAACAGTTTCAGCTCGATCGGTGCCGGTTTGCGGCCGCGAGTGGCCATGATTTCTTCTCTCTATTTCGCGGTTCAACCACGCCAGATCCGGCTCGCTACATCAATGCATCTCGCATTCGGACGAGCAACAAAGCACGTCGAATTCTCGTCGCCCACGAGATCCAGCGTGATATCGTCTGACATCATTTTTATAAAAAACCCTTTCCGATCATGGCTGCCGATAGGGGGTCATGAATTTCGCGGAAATAAAAATTTGTGCAGGCGCGCGGTCCTGTGCGGAAAGGTTGGAAGGAATTGATCCCCCTACCGGTCACATCGATTGCCAAACCCGCCGTCCTCGCGCGCGGTTTTGACATCGTGGCAGCGTTTGCACAGCGCTTGCCAGTTACTCTCGTCCCAGAACAGATCACGGTCTCCCCGGTGCGGAACGATGTGGTCAACGATCGACGCGGCAACTGTCCTGCCGTGTCGGCGGCACTCGGCGCACAGTGGATGTTGGCTCAAGAACAACGCTCGCGCACGGCGCCATCTGGAATCATAACCACGACTGGCAGATGATCCACGATGCTCATCTTGTTGCCTGCGGGTCGCACGCCGATGTCTGTCGCAATAGCCCGGTGTGGGAAGCAACGCCGGGCAGCCAGGATACCTGCACGGAGTCAGGGCGCGAGTGGCCACGATGATCAAAAACCCTGCACAAATGACTTGATTGGTTCTGAAAATGAAGCGTTCATGTCAGTGTCATCAACAACAGTGCAGGAGACAAACATGAGCTACACCACCAACGAATTCACAGTCGACGAAGTTGGATTTATCCAGACAGCCCTGACCCGCGTGCTGGCCGCAGATGCACGCGGCGAACTCGACCTCAACCGATTGGCCCGCGAAGAACTCGCCGCGCGCGGCCTCGATGACCAAGGCGGCTGGGTCGGATTCGAGCGCGCCAAACAAATCCACAACGTTTAACCATCAGGAGAGCATCATGACCACCACCCAACTCACTCCCGCCCAACACGCCATCCTGAGTCATGCTCATCAGCACACGGATGGCAAGATCGACTGGTTCCCCGATAACATCAACGGCGGTGCGCGCAAGAAGGTGTTGGACGGCATGTTCAACCGCGCCCTGATCACGCCTTTGCATGACGACTGGTTCATCACTGCCGAGGGCTACGATGCGATGGGTGTGCCGCGCAAGGGACCGATGACACGGGCAGAGATCGATGCGATTGCCACGCAACCAACCCAGGTCGAGGACAAACCTCGCAGTCGGGAGAACAGCAAGCAGGCACAAGTGATTGCGCTGCTCAAACGTCCCGAAGGCGCGACGATCACGCAGATCATGGACGTTACCGGCTGGCAGCAGCATACCGTGCGTGGCACGTTTGCCGGTGCGTTCAAGAAGAAACTGGGACTCACCATCACATCGGAAAAGCCTGCGGACGGCGAGCGTATTTATCGGATTGCCTGACTTGACACCACACTTAACCAGGTTCCTTTTTGGTCCATTATGGCGTATATTGGACGAAACAGTTTAAGGAGCCTCATTATGGCCGTCAACGTTAAACTTCCGGAAGCACTGATTGAGACCGCCAAGCGCTACGGCACCATCGAGCACCGCTCGGTGCCGAAGCAGATCGAATACTGGTCGCAGATCGGCAAGATCGCTGCTGAAAACCCAGACCTGCCGTTTTCCGTCATCCGCGACATTCTGATCGCCGACCAGGAAGATCCCGTGGGCGAGTACCGTTTCGGTTGATGCGCATCCTCGTCACGCCCACCTTTGAGCGCGTCGTCAAAAAGCTGCACCAGCAGCAGAAGGCTGCGCTCGACGAAGCGGTACGTACCATTGCCGACCGGCCCGAAGTCGGGGAAACCAAGGTCGGTGATCTGGCCGGTGTGCAGGTTTACAAGTTTCGCATGGGCAATCTGCTGTGCCTGCTTGCCTACCGCGTCGTGGATGAGCACACGCTCAAACTGCTGATGGTCGGCCCGCACGAGAACTTTTACCGCGACCTCAAGCGCATCGGCCAGTGACCCTCAGGGGGCGAACGATACATCCAGAAAGCTGACCTGCCTGATCACATCGAATCCTCTTCGGCGATCACGTCGTCGAAAGGCCGCAGACCATCTTCCGATACAGCTTTGAGCCCAGTAAATTCCTGC
>JAEHJW020004593.1_pt1 | contig 30385 bp, 32 predicted proteins | sample 9271431 | NCBI WGS metagenome assembly JAEHJW02 | reverse complement strand
CCAAAAAATCAATCGCCGGGCTGGTCTTCGGAAGAAGTGTCTATCTAACTTTCAGATTTATAAGTGTTTTTTGGTCGGGGCGAGAGGATTTGAACCTCCGACCACCTGAACCCCATTCAGGCCCGGAAAAGCTGGTAAAGCCCTTGTCGGGGCGAGAAAAAGTGGCTCCCTATCCTTCTACAAACCGTCCTGAAAAGTGCGTGTAAGTCCTTGATTTGTGCGAGCGAGAGGGGGAATTGTAGAAGAGGAAAAACAGGCGCCCACGAACCCGCAGGCGCCTTTTTCTCTAGGCCGCGTTCCAGCTTAGGCCGCGTTCCAGTTCGCGACGGCCTCGGCAAAGGCTGCTTGAATCTTCGCCCAGCCGGCCGCCGAGATGTGGCCGGACTGCACGAGCGCAATCGAGGACGTGAGCAGGGTTGCGAGCTGGCCGGCTGCGACGATGCCGGGCACAACGCCCGCGTTGCCGGAAGCTACGGCGGCAACGGCCGCCAGGCCGGCGGCGGCTTGGATATCGGTCGCGGCGGACGGTGCGCCAGGCGCGGCGGCGGTCTGTGTGGTTTCGGTCATGTCTTAGGCTCCAGGGTGTTGTTTCATGGCTGCAAGCTCCGCGATGCCCTTCTCGAGCAGCGCGATGTCTTGCGTGGGATTGCTTGGGATCGGCCCTTTTACGATCGGCACTAACAGGGCATTCAGGGTGTTGAGTGCCCCGATCTGGCCGGCCGAAAGCTTGCCTGCGACCCGCAGCGGGGTAACTGCCGTAAGTGCCGCCGTGTAGGCGGCCACGGTGCCGGCGTAGATCGACTGGGGGCTTGGACCCGCAGTTGAGACGGTGGCACAAGCCGCTAGCAGCAGCGGCAGCAGCCCCAGGACGAGGCGATTGAACACTTTACGCATGGGTATCTCCTGTGGTGGAAGTGGTGACAGCGGGCTCCGTGGGGGCCGTGGAAGCGACGGGAGCGGTTGGTGCGCCGGTAAGATTTAAGGCCGCGTAGTTGACAGAATGAAAGACGCCCAAGGCCACGAGGCCCGATTCGAGCGCGGTTTCGAGAAATGCAGGCGGCCACCATTTCATCGCCACGCCGACAGCAAGCATGACGTAGAAAAAGAGCGCGGAGCCGTACCGCTTCCCGTTGGGGCTCAACGCCACCCCTTTCTTGAGCATGACCGCGAGAACCGCGATCCCGAAAAGAAACAGTAGTACCATCCCTACCAGTGTGTTCATGCTTTCGCTCCAAGGTGTGCCATGACAGAGTTGTAGCCAAGCTCCCACAACGCCTCTTTCTGTAGCCGTGTCATCGTGGAATCCAGGAATGAATAGCCTTTGACATTGACCGGGATATAGGTCACGTCGTCAGCGAGCTGCACTTCTAGTGATTCGATCTTGTTCAACATCGCGCTCACAGCGGCCAGGGCATCCGAGACCGGCGAGTAGTCCTTCATGGTGGTCGAGCCTTCCACGAGCCGGATGGCTACCTTATTCTTGCCTTTCAGCAAGCCGCTTCCGAGGTTGTCCAAGACGCCTCCATCCTGGTACACCCCTTTGAAGGGTGGGTACATGAGCGGAATGCACGCACTCGCACACGCGGCTTCCGAGAGTGTGAGGCCAGAGGTTTTGGTGAGTGGAACCGTCGTAAAGGTCTGGCAGTTGGTCGCGAGAAACGTCACCGGGAACGTGGGCCACTTATCACCAGCTAGCTTCGTGATCCACTTTTGCAACCTGGCTTGCGTGCTGGCCGCCCCCGTGGTGATAAGCCGCCAGATCGACAAAGGGCCGAGCGGCATGGCGAACCCGAAGTCGGTCCCGTAGACCGCATCCTCCAGCCGCTTGAAATCGCCATGCGTACCGACCCACGCGGCGGTGACCAGAGAGCCCCCCGAGGTCGCTACCACCTCATCGATGGTGCCCAAGGTGCTCAAGGCCTCAAGCGCGCCGCAATGGACCGGGAACAGGAATCCCGACCCGCTCAGAGCTACGGAAAAATGACTCACAAAGGCATCCTCCAAGTGATCACCAGGCCATGCGGAACCCGCGTAAACGAGGGCGCGACGCTGACCACCTCCTGCGGTTTGAGCACATGCGTGCTGGATAAATCAAATGTCGGCCCGATTGTGATGTGCCACGCGAGTAAGAAGCGGATCAGGGCGAGCATCGGGTACGGCGCTCGTAGTCCTGGGCGCAATCGGCGTCACAAAAGAGGTGGCGCACGCTTTCACCGCAGTTGTAGCATTGGCCGCATGGCTTGAGCGATGGGCGTCGGCGCGCGAGCGCCTCGGCTCGCATACGCTCTTCGTACTCCGAGGCGCGGTCGGCGTCGTCAGGCATTGTCCGGTATCTCCGGCAAGTCCACCGTCTGTCCTTTCAAGGCATGCGTACAGTCGGCCAGGAATTGGATGCGGCCGTCCCGAATAAATGAATGACAGACGTGCTCTCCATTCGGACGTGAGCTACGCATTAAAAGGCTCGGGATGAAGGTGGGCTTTTCGAGGCTCCCATTCCAACCCCAATGGGGCCTGCCCGCGGTGTCCGGGCTTTCCGTTTCTCCCGCTGGTATGGGAATTACGGCTAGGTAGTGCGAACTTGGCCTCCCATCGTGATACAGACACCCAGGGCACCGAATGCCTATGGAGTGGAAAAGCCCGGTTCTGTCTCGGAGGATAAAGGCCCTCATGGCGCGTCGTAAAACAGGAAGTCCGGCAGCTCCAGCGTCAAGGTGCTCGACGCCACCCAGTCCGGCACGGAGCCCGGAGGAACCATCGCAGCAGGCGAGTAATAGAGCACGGCTCCCATCGTGGGATCGGGCTCATTCGCGGTCTCGCGCCAGATCGCCAGGAGCCCCAGGGAATCGGTCTCGGCGTAGCGCAGAGAGTCCAGGTTGATGGCGTCCGTCATCCAGCCGGAGAACTGCCAGGGATGCAGGACGGTCCCGTCGACGGTCCCATCGGATGCGTAGTGCCGCGCCATGCGGTTACGAATGACGTGCGCCACACAGGCGCGCGCCTCGTTGTCCTCCCCTCGGGCTTCTTGCCACAGCGTCGCAACGGCCAGTCCTTCCTCGAATGTCATGTTCAATGGTGGTGCCTCCCAAAATGAAGAACCCACTCTACGACCGCCGTGGCAAGCCCAACCAGCGTGGTCAGCATCAAGAGCGCCATTCCGCGTGCGCCTCGGTAGCGATTCATTTCTGCTTGAAGGGCTTCGATCTTGGTAAACAGAAGTGCTTGGGTAACCTGGTCTTGTGCTCGATATTCCGCCAGTCGAGCAGTGAAATTGGCAATCGCCTCCGTGAGCTTGCCGAACTCCACGTCTCTGTCTCGTTCGCGTTCCCGATCTGTCGCCATCAATCTGTCCCCATAAAAAAGCCGCCCGGAGGCGGCTACTCTGTTTTAGGATGCGTTCTACAGCGTCCCAGATCCCACGCGCGTCAATGTTGCAGCCGTGGCGCTTGTGAAGGTCAGGACAAAATCCCCGAAGCCGCCCTTCGGGATCACGTTGTTCGCCGTGACTCCGATCGTCACCCCGGTCCCAGCCGCGATCGTCATGTCGTAGCCGGTCGTGGACTGATCGTTGTTGATGACGCGGAACTTGTAGCCGAAGTCAGCCGGTGGGCTTCCCGCTGCCGCAAAGAGGTTCGCGGCGGTGTCTGTGGTCACGGTGAAGGCCGCCGTCTGCGTCGCGGTCACGATCACATCCGGCTGCGCGTAGGGGCTCGTGAGGGTGAAGGCCCCGACGGTCGTGAGGTTGTTCGGGAGGTTGTAGGTCTGGAACGCTCCCCCGTAGACCAGATTGTACTGGTTGTTCCCACTCGACCCGATGACCGTTTGATTGCCAGCCGTAGGCGTGGCGTTGTAACCCAGGGCGGTGACGTAGGAGAGCGCGGTAGGACCGGCGCTATAAGCCTCTGATCCAAGGCAGGTATTGTAGGACCCCGTCGTCATGCCGCTACCAGAGTTTGTTCCTACGCAAACATTCTCATTGCCACCGCTACTAGCGCCGGCGCCATATCCCACAGCGACAGAATTAAAACCTTGACTACCAGTCGCCTGAAAGCCGATGGAGACGTTATGATTTCCGCCTCCGCCATTTGCCCCATAGCCGATAACGACACAGTCATTGCCCGCCTGTCCTACGGCTCCAGCACCAATAATCACGCTACCTGCGGCTGCGTCTCCTGTGCTGCCGGTCGTGTCTGTGCCGATGATCACGCCGCCCGCGTTGCCCGTTAGCAACGGCGCATTCGGCGTCGTCACGATCCCCGCTGTCTGGCCGACGATCACCAGCGCGGGGATGCTCGCTTCGTAGATCACATCATAGATGCCACCGGCGACGATCTCGCCACCGGCGAGGGCTCCGGCGGGGCTGTACACGTCGACGGCAGCAAGGCCGTTCACCAGAGCCGTGACAGCGGCGGTATTGGTGTTCGCGGCCTGGAACCGTAGTTTTTGGAGATTGGTCCACGCAGTAACGGCCGGATTGTAGGTGAGCACGATCGAGTTGACGATGGTGCTGGAATCGACCGCTGTCACGAACTGGCCCGATTGAATTTCGCCACCTGTTACAAGATTCGGCGGCGTGAAGCGCGTGATGGGGTTCGTAGTCGCGAGCTGCGAGGTCGCCGATATGTAGTTGCTCGTGGCGCTCGTCGGCGGCGCGGCACCGACGGCAGCGGCCCCGGTATCGGTCCAGGTCGTGCCCGTGACACCAGAAGCCAGCAAGCCGAGACTCCCGGCGACACGCCCATAGACGTTCATGCTCACGATGTTGGTGGGCACAGTCCATGTCAGGACCACTTCGCCAGTTGCAGTCGTGGTGATCGCGGCCGACGGTCCCGGTAATGTGTTCCCGGTCCCGTCATAGCCGACGAGCTCATAGGTGTAGGTGCCAGCGGCCAGCGTGCCCGCAGCCGTGGAGGCGGCCAGGGTAGGGGCGGCCGGGGGCGGCGTGATGGAGGTCACGACCTTGTTCAACCGCACGCTGTTAGCCGTCACCGCTGGCTCCGTGGCGCCATTGGCGACCGAGGCATAGGTGAGGACGCCGGTGTTCGACATATCGACGTAGGTGTCGGAGGCCTGCGGGTAGGTATTGGCCACGGCAGCGGAGAGGACGTTGCGCTGGCCGATGATGTAGGCCACCCCGGTTTGCAGGTCGCCGGTGGGGCTGATCGGGGACGGCACGGGAATCGTGAGGCCGTTCACCACATAGTCGTCGATGCCGTCCGCCGTCTGGAAAAGCGGCGTCTCGTTCCCTGCTCCCTGGCCGGCGGTCTGATTGAGCGTCGTGCCAAACGTGTTGGTGCCAGACCAGGTGTTGTTGCCGGAAAGACTGGCGCCGGCGCCGTTGCCGGTGGCGTATACGTTCGCGCCATCGGTGTAGCAGAGAGCCCCGTTCCCTTGCGCGATCGTGACGCCATTGCCAGAGGCAGTCTTGGCCGTGAGCGTGTAGGGCCCCGTGGTCTCGTTGCTCATAACCACCGTGCGCGGATACGCGGGGTCGGTGGGCCAGATGATCGTGGTATTCGCCGTCAGCACGCCCTGGATGCCCAGGGTATCGACATTATCCTGCGCGCTCGTGAGATCCAGGGTGCCGGTGGGAAGGGCGCCAGCAGGCGTTACAGACCCGGTATCGAGGTAACTGTCCGTGCCCGCGTTCACGGTGGCGATGAAGAGTTCGCCCCCGGCGGTGCGCCCGTAGACCTTCGCGGCCGTGGCCTGCGCGGGCAGCGTCCAGGAGATCGTGTTCTCGTTGGTGGCCCCCGTCCCGGTCGTGACCGAGACCGGCGCGGATGCGGCCGACTCGCCCCAGGGATAGAGGGCCGAGACCTGATAGGTGCAATCCAAGCTTGCCGCAATCGAGCCCGCCGCTCCCGAGGTCGTGACGCCCACGCCCGTAGGGGCTCCGACGTTCATGAGGCTGCGGCCGCCGAGGCGATCGGTAGGACGCGTGTCGGTCACCTGAATGATGGCGCCGGCGTTGGTCACAACCGTCGCCATTGGGACATACCCTTGCGTGTAGCCGGTCTGATTGACCGACACGACGCCCTGATTGGTGCGCTGCACATAGTTGGTGGTCGATGCCACCAGCGTGACGGTGCCCGCGGCGACTGTGACCGGTTGACCGTTCTCGTAGACCGTTCCCCCGAAATAGCCGAACGTCAGTGCGACCGAGGCCGTGGGATTCCACGCAAAGCCCGACGGGGCGCCTAAAGCGGCGTCCAGGATGTTCAGGTCGCCGTTGATCGTGACCTCAGGTTGCAACTGCCCCGCCACCAGGTCCGTCAGGCCGAGATTTTGCGTCGTCATGTGCTGAAGTTCCTCACGATGCCGCGCCCGATGGAGGCGCTAAGCTGATAGATGTTCATGTTGATGGCGCTGCCGGCGGCGAAACCGTCCGTATTCTGCATGGCGCCGGTATAGATCCATTGCCAGGCGGATGGCGTAGAACCTACGGGCAGATTGACGGTCCGGACCACTGTCGTGCCTTTGAGAACGTCGATGCTCCACCCGGCGGCATCACTGTCGAGAGTGGGCGTGTAGCCGCTCGTGAAATCCCCATTGATGCGCGAGACGGGAGTCCAGGAGATCGTCCAGACCCCGTTGCTCCCGAGAACCGCTTGCGGATGTGCCACCGCCCAAGGCGTCAGAGAGGCGCCGGAGGGCTCGTAAGGGACTGCTGGCACTCCCGCATAGCTCTGGCCCATCATCACGACCTTGTAGAGTCGTGGGTTGTTCAGCATGGCGTTCGTGTAGGGTTCTTCGGTCAGATTCCCGAGGATGAACACGATCTGGTCATTGAGCGCATGGCTGCCCATCGCCCATCCCGTCCCTCGACGCCCGCGCAAGAGCCGCGAGAGCGTGTAGTAATTGTTGCCGAAGCTGTCGGTTTTCAGGGTCGCCACGCCAAACTGGATCAGCTCGTTGGCGATCATGGCGGCATTCGCGCCGCTGAAAACCTGCGCATCCGTGGCGTTCGACAATTGACCACCCGAGACGTACACGTCCACGGTGCTGATGGTGTCCCAGGTGTAGTTGCTGTCCGCCGGGATCGGCGCCGGCAAGACGCTCGCGGCATAACCCGTCATGGTGGCGGCTGTTTCGGTCGCGAGCAGCGTATAGGACTGGCCGCCATCGGTGCTGACGTACACCCCGGCACCTGGGAAGGTGTTGCCGGTCGCGTAAGCCCCGACGTAGAACCGTTGCGTCGTGTCGAGACTGTCCAAAGGGGGCGGCTCCACGAACACAAGCTTGACGGCCCCCGGATTCGGCACCGCTTGCACCATGGGCGGTGCGGTCTCCACCGGGTGCGGACTGCTTCCGCCGACGGTCGGGATGGTGCTCTGCACGCCGCTCGGATTCACCGGGGCATAATTCGCCACGATATTGGGCTGAAAGTTCGGCAACGCGGGAACCGCAAGCCCAGAGCCCGCGAGGGCGTTCAGACCATCGATGCACGCCGTGAACTCCAGATAAGCCTCGGCCGAGCGTTTCATTTGCACGCTCAAAATCCGACACACCCCGAAGGGCAGCATCACCACGTCGCCGGGTTCCAGTGCCAGCCACTTCAGACTCGTCGTGAAGGCGTACTGCATCCGCTCGATGTGGGGGATGCAACACGCGAGGGACGCGATGTTGTAGGCGGTCGGATCGTCCAGCGTGAGCGGCAGGTCGATCACGACTTCGCGGCCTTCGTCGTACGATTCGAGCGAGAACATCTGCTCGTATTTGTTCCAGTTCAGGGCAGCGGAACGATAACGAACCCGCACGGAGCGCGGCAGGTCTATCCCTTGTTGCCGGGTCGCCGCATACGGAGGCTGCGCCGTCGGCGTGTCGGGCCCGAAGCCCAGATCGGCCAGCGGGATGGTGGCGACCGAGGCCGTGCCGTGCGGTACGAACGTCAAGACGCCCGCCGAGTCCACCATGTCGAACAGGTACGCGGTCGAGAGCACCTTCAGGATGCTGCGCGCGTCGGTCGTGTCCTGCCGGATGAAATTGACGGGCGTTGTTGACAGTCGGCCCACGTCGTATTGCGCAATCCCGGCGCGAATACAGAGCGTCGTGATGGCTTCCGGCAGCGTCGTGGTGCCTTCCGTAATGACCCGACCGCCTGGATCAATGCGATGGTAATTCCCGTCGTAGGTCCAGATGTACGTCCCGTCGTAGGAGATCGCTTCGGCCCCGACGTTCAGGCTGTTCAACTGGGCCCCGGTGGTGGGATCGATCTGGAGCAGCGGGGCACTCCTAGTGGAGGCGCCCCAAATCTTGCCATCGACCCATACGATCGGTGTCAGAAAGGTGCTAACAGGCACCGGCGTCCCCAAGGTCACGATGGGGTCAGTGGCCGTTTGCAGGGCGTTGATCGTGGCCTCGACCAAGTAGCCTTGCGTGCCCACGAAATACGAAATCCAGAATTGATTGCCGTCCGTTGTCGTGGCTACGGTTCCCAACGCCAGGGCTTGCGTCGCCCCGGTGGCGACATTCCAGAACGTCAGTCCATTGGACCCGTTGCTCCCGCAATAAATGCCATTGCAGGCCGCGCTGGAACCCTCCATGTCGCCAAGCGTCTCGGCCAGCATGCGGGAGGTGCCACCGTTATAGGCGACCGCATAGGTGCCATCCTGGGTAATCGGATTTCCGTTGGGATAGAGACCGATGACGATGTTGGCGGCCCCACAATAGACATACTCGCTATCCACGGCCAGGATGCCATAGCCCAACCGGCCAGATCCCACCCCCGTGGTGGGCTGCATGGCATTGACGATGCCGGTGTCGGGATCGATTCCGTAGAGACTGGTTTCGTCGTTGCCGTTGTCCAGCGCGCCGAAACTCTGGGCGCCGTACTGCATGAAATTGATATTCTGATCTTTGGCAGTTGCTCCCAACACCGGGCCGGCTTGGATAGGCACCCCGGCGGGCGTGAGCTTGACCCACCAGTTTTGGCCGGGGCTCCCTTGAGAGCATTGCAGCGGATTGCCCAACGAATCGATGATCGGGGTGCTCGCCATTCCCGTCGTCAAGCTCTCGCTGTTGCCATTGACCGTCACGATTGGCGAGAACGTGTCGATGACAGCCGGCGCGTTCAAAGCGCCCACCGTCACGACCTCAAAGGTCAAGGGCGGGATCGCCCCGCCGGGGCCCAGGTACATCTGGTTGAACACGATGTAGCAGATGCCGCCGTAAGCAATGCCCTGGTTCACCGTCGGGTCGGGCGGCTGATCCAGCGTGCCGTGATAGAGCACCCAATTGCCGACAGCCGAGCCCCCGCTGGATGTGACAGGCCCATTGTTGGCGTTAAAGGTCTGATAGGAGGGAGCGGTTGTCCCGCCTTTTTTCCCACCACTCGCCCGCGAGGGCACCAGTACCTGTTGACCATCATCAAAGATCAGGTCGCCACCAGTCCAGATGCGCTTGACGCCCGTGATCGGGCCTTCGCATATGGCGATGGCGATGTTGACCAGATAGTAACCCTGACCCGGACTTCCGCCCTTGCTGCCGCCGCCGCCGCCGCCCTTGCCACCTTTGCCGCCACCCGTCAGCGAGATCCACTGACGCTCAGACGCCCAGATGACGTTCCCGGCCGTGCGCTGCGTGCCGAAGATCTGAGGACAACCCGCGCCGTACTGGCTGGTCTGGACCGTGAGATCGGTCAAAGCATGGGTGATCGGCTTGGGTACGAACAGGCCACCGATCGCCGCACCGATCATCCAGCCAACAGTGGGCTCGCCAAAATAGGCGCCTATGATGGCGCCGACGACACCGCCGATAAGAGGGGCTTCTTGGGCCATTATGTGAGCCCGGGCATCACGAACGCGCGCCGCGCACGGGCTTTGAAGGTTCCGGTAAAGAGCGTCACGACCACCGACCCGACTTCCATGTTCGCGTGAATGATCCGGTCACGAGGGAGCAGAATCCCCAGGTGGGAATTCACGCGGCCATACTGAAACGTGATGATGTCGCCGGGTTGGGCCTGATCGAGCGGGATTTCGCGCACGCCGAGCTTGTTCATCCCGATGAGCAATGCTTCCTGATTTTGATGCAGGTGCCACTCGCGGCTGTAGGTTTCGGGTTGCCACGTGGCCGGAATGAGTCCTACGGCCATGCACACCCCCGCGACGAAGCCCACGCAATCGCACCCGGCGCCCTTGCACATCTGATGGTGGTGGTACTTCGTGCCCTTCCAGGTCAAGGCCTCGGCGATCAAATCCTCGCGTGTCATCCCTTCTTGCCTCCGCCACCGGTCTGGACTCGGGGACTGCGATACATGAGCTCTGGCTGAATACCGGGAAAGCCGCCGAAGTTCGCGAGATTGTTGAACTTGTACTGACACGCCGATGAGGTCTTCACGCATCCCACCTGGATGCTGAAGGTGTCGCCCACAGCCACGGGGCGTTCCAGCGGAAGCCACAGGCTGATCTTGCCGGAATGCGCGAACTTCACCTCGCGCGACAGGCCGTTCGCCTGTCCGGACGTCATCGTCAAAAAGCCCTGGCTGAAATAGTCGCCGTAGGGAGGGGCCACGGTGCCCCCGGCGGAACTCCCATCATCCGTCCAGCTCGTGCCCGTCACCGTTGCGAGCACCGTTTGCGAACCGCGCCCGTAGACGTTGTAAGCCGACGCCCCGGGTACCGCGTTCCATGCGACGGTGATGGTGGCGCCGATCTGCTTGCCGTTTAGCAGGTAACTGGAAATCCCGGTCCAACTGTTTTGCAAATTGAGCGCCGACAGGATGTACATGCTGCTCGTGGGGCTGGTCGGACTCTCCACGCCATCGACGATGGCGGACACCGAGTAGGTATATGGCGCCCCTTGGGTGGGGTCCAGGTAGGCCGAACCGCCTTGTTCCGCATAGACCGGGTTGACCGTAAGGGCCGGAGCATTCGGACTGTTCGGGGTCGCAGGCACCTGCGCATCGATCGTGGCGTAGAACTCGACGGCATTCACGATTTCACCCACGATCGTGCCATCAAAGGTCATGGGGCTTGCGTTCACGCCGCAGAAGCCGATGCCGTTGGGGTCTTGCGTGCCCAATTCGCTCACCGTGAGCTGCGCGCCCGACACTCCCACGCTGGCGTTTACCGGGAACGAATAACCGACGCCGGCCGCCGTCACCACGATCTCGGTGATGCCGAACGTGCTCGGTTCCCAGAAGAACGATGAGGCGATTTCCCCGATGATGGCGTAGGCCTGCGCCGGCGTCGTGGGTTGCGTGCCGTCCGCCGATGCGAAGGTCACCGGCACTTGCCCCGGGCCTGCCGCGCTGCCGGGCTCCACGATCGTGACACTGCCGATGCCGCCGGCACCCCCGCCGAACTTGTGGCGGCAGTTGGCCGTGAACTCGATCCCGATGAACTGCGAGAGCGACCACATATTCGAGAAGATGTCGGCCTGGAATCCCTGATCGGTGTACTTCACCATTCCCAAGCGGCCGGCGAAGATCGGAACCTGGCCTAACGCGGGTTCGTTCCAAGCGCACAGGGCAAACGAGACCTGCGCGTAATCGTAGGTGCCCTGCAGGACCGCTTGTTCCGAGATGACCGGCGTCCACCCGGCCTGCAGGTCCTGATTGCTCACGCTCGCATTGTTGGTCAGGTGCAATTGGATGGCCGTCATGCCGGCCGCGGGCTGATAGATCTGTCCGTCGACCGTGAGCGGGGCATCATGGTCCGTGTAGCCCTGCACCGAGCCGTCCGTGAGCGTGACCAGACACAGGGTTGCCACATAGCCGTTTTCGAGCGCGGCCAGGAGAGCGGTCGAGATCGCCCTCACTCGAAGACCTCCATCATCTCCAGCGCATCGAGGGCGGATGGTCCCCACTGCGGCTGGGCCGCGTTCAGGAGGACGTAGGACAGATCGTTGTTGAAGCGCACCGCGAAACTGAAGCCGCCCGAGGTCGTGACTGCGTCCCCGTAAAGGGGACAGCTCCCGAGCGGGAACACAACGGCCGGCTGCTGGTTGACGATCTGCACGGTCCAGCCGCCGATCCCGACGCCGCCGGCGTCCACCGTCTGCGTGCTGTCCGGATGCCAGATCGGGTGCAACTGGCCGGCCACGGGCACCACGAGCGGATAGGTGGTCGTGCCCGTCCCGTTGACCGTCGGCGCGGCGCCACCGGTACCCGCGCCTTCATCGGTGAAGGTCAAGGCGGTCGTGTTGCCGGCGAGCGCGTTGTTGCGATAGACGTTATAGCTGGTCGCGCCGTTGACGGCCGTCCACGAGCTCGTGATCTCGCCCGTGACCGTTGCGGTCGTGGGAGCCGCAGCGCCGGGCGCCACTGAGCCATCGTCTGTCCAAGTCGTACCAGTAAGCCCTGACGCCAAAAGGCCCAGGGAGCCGCTTACGCGCCCGTACACGTCGACCGCAGTGACGTTTGGCGGCAGTGTCCAGGACAGATCCACTTCGCCCGTGGCAGCGGTCGTGATCGCCGCCGTGGTCCCCAATACTGAATAGCCGGTCGCGGTATGGAAGACCAGGCCGTAGGTGTACGTTCCGGCCGCAAGCGTTCCGGCGGCGGTACTAGCCACGAGCGTCGGTGCAGCTGGATCGAGCGCCAGAGTGGTCGGCGTCTGGCTGCTTGCCGTGGTCTCGCCCTGGGCGTTCAGGGCCGTGACCGTGACATCGTAGGTGCCCAGAGGCAGAGTCCCGGCCTTCAGGTCATTCGCGACCGTGGGCGCGCCCGGGACGGCGAGCTGCGTGCCGGTTCCGATGTTGGCATTCGAGAAGGAGTTGTAGTCCGCGTCCTGCCACAAGAACGACAGCAGCCGACCGCCGACCGAGTTCCAGAACGCCAAGAGGGTCTCGCGATCGCTCCAGGTGAACTTCCACGCGGGGATGGTGAAGGTGTACCTGGTATAGGCTGCGCGCATGACCCGGTACTCGAAAGTCCCGTTGCTCGCCACCACGCCCGGCAGATGCGCCAGGATATGCGTGTTTCGCACCCGGCTCCCGTATTCGAGGGTCGGAAAGGCGAGTCCCGAAAAGGCCATCAGGCGTGCTTCAGGTTGTAGGCGTTGTTGGTCGAGCTCACCATCTGCGCGACTTCCCGCTTGACCTTGGACATATGCCCCAAGAACGACTGCGAGTCTATGGTATTGATGTGCATGTGCACGGTCGGACTCTGCGCTCCGCCGCCGGCGCGGATCTGACCCGCGGGTCCTGCCGGAATGATCATCTCGCCCTTGTGGATCTGTGCCACCATGTCATGAGGGACGCTCGTGGTCCCGACCGCAAACGAGCTCAAGATCGTACCGGCCAACGAAGCCACTTCGCCCCAGAATCCTCCGGAGCTCGCGCTCGAGCCCCCGCTTTTGGACTTCATGGCGGTACCGAGGGCACTAGCCACTTTCCCAGCCGCATGCATGGTGCCGGCTGCGGTACTCCCGCCAGGCGAAGGAGTGCCAGAAGACGAGCCTCCTCCTATACCCGACAGCCAACTCATGGCCGAGCCGATCAAGCCGCCCATCTGACCGTTCTTCTTGCCCTTCACGAGCCCATTGGCGATCGACTGCGCGATGGCGTTCGAGATCGTCTTGTCGATGCCGTTCGCGATCGACTGAAAGAAACCCACGATCATCTGACCCCAGGTCTTTTGGCCGTGCATCATCTGATTGATAAGACCCGAGAAGGCCCCTTGCGTGACCTGATGAACGCGCGCGCCGTAGTAGGTGAGCTGGTTGCCCATGGCCTTCAACTGCGCGACTTGGGCTTGCAGGGCGCTCACGAGCTTCGGATCACCCAAGGCCTTGGCGTACTTCATCGCCGCATCTGCCGTCTGGATCATGGCCGGAGCGGCCGCTTTTTGCAGGGCGATCGTGCGCTGCGCGGCCTGCATCTTCGTGAGGCTACCAGTCGTGACCAGCGCCGCATTGGCCGTGATCTGATTGTGGAGGTGCGCCTTCATGGTCCCGAGATGTCCCATCGCCTGGTGGTACTTCAAAGCAGCGATGTCGTGGCTGGCCACCATGCCGGCCTGCGCCCAGGAGGGCATCATGCCGTGCGCGAGGAACTGCTGACGATAGCCGTGATACTTGGCCTGGATGGCGGCGATCTTGCCGGCGGTGGGGGATGTGATACCTAGATATTGATCATGGATCATCTGCGCCAGGGCTTGGAGGTGAGCGAGCCCGGAAACGCCCGCATGCGCCGCCTTATGCTTGACTGCCAGGGCATGCGCTTTCGCCAGGCCTTGTGCGGTGACGGGGCCTTCATATCCCAAAGTCGAGGGGGCAATCGCGTCGGCCCGGCGGTTTAGGTTGGTCTGGTGGCGCAGGACCGCGGTATTGAGAGGGTGCGCGTTGAAGTGCGCAATCATGCCGGCCAGCGTCGTAGGCGCAGCGGCATAGTGGCTCTGCGGAAGCGGGTGCATCCACCGGGCGAGATCGCCACCCAAAGAATGCATGTGAAAGAGCTTGGCGGCCCACCCGATGATCGGGTTCAGGATATATTTTCCAATGGCGTAACCAATCCCAGCCGCGGCGACCACCCAAAAGCTCGCCGCCAACGTGCCTAGCTCGGTGAGGTCGACCGCTAAAGTGGTGCGGATAGTGGTCATGAGCGCAGCAAAGGCCTCGCCGGCGCTGGCGAGCGTCACATCGAGACCCGTGACCTTGAGGCCCCAGGCCACGACCGCAGCGCCGGCACGCGCGCCCCACAGCACGACGCCCTTGAAAGCGCCTTGAATCCCCAAAAGCCACTCGACACCCTTGATGCCCAGGAGCAGGGCGCCCAACGCACCGGCCCACGCCTCGATCTTCTTGAAAATCGGGAAGGTGGCGTTCAGGCGAATCAAGGCGTTCCCAGCGTCCGTGGCCCACTGCGCGAGCTTTTGCAGAGACGGGAGCAAGATGCTGCCGATCTGCTGGCCGATGGTCTCCAGAGCGGCCTTCAAGTCGCCCATCTGGCCGTGCACGGTGTTCTGGGCCCGCGTATAGCCCTGATGGACCGAGGCGGCATGCGCCATCATGTGGGCGCGCTGCCGGATGGCGGTCCACTGCTCGTTGTCCATGGTCGTGATAAGACCAGTGCCCACGTTTACGCCGCCTGCGGCTTTGCCGAAACCGGCCGCCCAGTCCAGAACCACGTTCTTCATGGCGGTGGGCGAAAGGTTACCGTGCTCTTTGTTCATGAGTGCCACGACATGCGGGTCGAATACATGACGCAGCCACTCGACCGGATTGCGCAAACCGGCTGCTGATTCTGGCAACGCGTTCGCCTTGACCTTGACCGTACTCGTGCCGCGAATCTTGCGCACATCCAGCGGGTTCAGGAGGCCCAATTGCTCCAGCATCATGGCCTCGACCTTGTTCATCTTGCCGCCGACCATCATGCTGGCAATCATGGTCGCGATCGTGCCGGCCTTGGTGTTGCCGCCCGCGCCTCCCGCTTTACCGGACGCCTTGAACTGCTCGTGCAGCGCCTCAAGATTGAAAATGCCCTTGGTGCTGTACCGTAGCGCTTCACCGTAACCGGTGTTCCGGTAGCCGGTTTCCATGTCCCCCATGCGGATCTTGCCCTCGGTGCCCGCTACTACACGGAAGGCGGTTTCCACCGCTTTACGGGCCTGGGAGACATTCTGGATTTTGCCGCGCGTCTCGACGATCCCGAGGATGTTGCGGACGATGTCGTGGATCGTGTTGGGGTCGTGATAGGTCGTGCGGAGGGTATAAGCGGCACGCAGGATGGTGGGCATGAGCTGCTGGCGCACCATCTGCTGATAGGGACTGGCGCCTGGCGCGCCCGCGATGGCGGCGTTGGCGGCCTCCAGAGCGGAGGACTTGGAGATTCCGGAGATAGTGGACCACTGGCGAGCATCGCCGCGCATGGCCTTTTGTTCGGATACGGGGACACCCATGTTGCGCATCTGGATCAGGCGCTGCTGGTAGTCCGAGGCGATCTCGACCGACTTCTTCAGCCCTTCGCCCATCTTCCAGGCGCCCCACAGTTCCACCAAGCCTTTCATGGTGCCGTGCATGCCCTGGAGTTTGCCGGTGGCGACCTCGGCCTCGTCACCCATCGCAGCCATGCCGGTATTCACGGTGGTGGTAGCGGCCGCCATGGCGGTCATGCCTTCGGCCGAGAATTTCAGCGAATCGGCCATCGTGGCCAACTTGTCCACGGCCGCTGTGAGCGAGTCCTCGAGCGTCCCCAAGCGATCGGTGAGTGTGGAGGTCGAGCGACTCACGCCACTGAATGTGCGCGTGAGCATGCGCAGCCCGGCCACCGCGTCTCCCGTCGTAGCGCCGATGCCTCCTAGGCTTTCATCCAGGACCTTGAGCGCATCGCTCGTGGTCTTGGACATCGTCTGGAGGCCGTCGAGGACAGCCAGGAACTGGCGAAGCTTGGGGCTGGCCTCATCGAGGAGGCTCAGCACCATAGAGACCTTCATATCGGCCATCGTCAGTCTCCGGACAAGTCGTCGAGGCTCTTTTTCACGTCCTGCGCCTCACCCCAGACCGCGAGCCGGGTAAACGACACGCGCGCGGCCGCCTCCTGCCGTTTCTGGCGATCGGCGACCTTCTGGAAGAGGCGGATCTGTTCTAGGGTGTAGGACTGGATGTCGGGCCAGCGGTGTCCGCCGGCGATGAGGGCCCCGACGACGTCTCCCCAGTCGACGGCACGAGCCCGAGCGCGTCGAATAACGCCGTGAGCCGCGGCACCACGGCCTTCGTAAAAACGTCGCGGTTCACCTCGAGCACAGTGCTGGTGAGCAGTACCCCTTCATCGAGCGGAAGCGCATCGACCCAGGCCCGCGTCTTGCCGGTCGTGACGGCCAGCAGCTCCATCAGATCGCCGCCGCCATCCTCCATGATGGCCAGGATGTCCACGGACGGCCCTTTCAGGCCGTCGGACACCTTACGCAGGATCTTCAATACGCGCGGCAAGAGCCCGAAGGCGAAGGGCTTCACGGTCAGCGTCTCGCCGGCGACCGTGATCTCGATGCCCGGGAACAACACGTTCAGGTCATCGGCCATCTATTACCCCTTCACGATGTCGAGGTAGTTGCTGGTGCCGGCCGCGGCCGTCGAATCAAAGAGCAACATGCCTTCGAGATCGAGCAGACCTTCCTTCTTCGAGATCAGGTCCAGGTTCTTGGTGAGCTTGAGGCGAACGCGCTTGGCATTGACCGACCAGGGCTCGAACAGCCCCGCATCGGTAGCGGCGACGTTCAAGCCATCGAAGCGCAGGGCGATCTCCGGCTGCGCCTCGCTCAACATCGTGATGAGCCCGTTGTTGGCCGCGTAGCTGTAATTCGCCGTGACCTGGATGGGCGTGTTGACGGCCATGTTGGCCGCATAACTCCCGGGCCCCTGCAGGGAGGTGACATCCCCGAACTGACCCTGCGCCGACAGGCTGTAGTCGGTACCGGCCACCAGGACGAGGGGCGTGATGCTCGCGGTCGCGGTCGCCACCGTGGTAAAGCCGCCACCGGTGAAGGTGATGGTCGGGGCCGTGGTGTAACCGGAGCCGGGGTTCGTGATCTGCACCGCAGTGACAGCGCCGCCGGTGAGGACCGCAAGACCAGTCGCCTGCACGCCACCAGCGGGAGGCGCCGAGAACGCGACCGCGGGGGCGGTCGTGTAACCCGCACCACCGGCTGTCACGCTCGTGGCGCTGACCACGCCCGCAGCGGTCGAGATCTGCACCGCCGAGGGTTGGATGTTCTGGAGATAGTTCGTCGACCCCGCATACAACGTCAGCGCCTCGGCCGTCACGTTCCCGCTCGGGGTGGGACCCGCCGCTTTGCCGTAGAGCGCCAGCGCCAGATTGGCGGCCGCCCACTGCGCCATCGACAGGCTGAATGCGAGCGGGATAGCGACCGAGGCAAAGAGCGCCGTGCCGCCGAAGCCGGTCGTATTTTCCTCGACCTCCACCATCTTCTGCTTCGAGAAGTCGAAGGTCAGCGCCGAGCAGTCGCCCAAGTACTGGAAGCCGCCAATGATCGGGCCGCCGCTCTGACGGGGCGCCCAGCGCACCTTGCCCTGGCCTACGAAATATTGCAGATCGGTATACGGCATGATGGTTCCTCGCTAGACAAGGGGGGTGGTGAGTTCAAAGACCAGGTGATAACCCACCCGATCCGTGTTGAGCAGCACGAGCTTGCCGCTTTGGAGCGTCCATCGCTGGGAAGCGCCCGTGTTGGCAATCGCGGTGCCCTGGATGGCACTGATGACCTGCTCGAGCAGCGGCAGCTGGTTGTCGATCAGGTCGGACTGGCTGACGTAGGGCAGGTACAGCATGACGCCGTACATGGCCCGCACGTTGGCGACCGTTGGCGGCCGGTTCAGGAGACTGCCCAGATTCTCGTTGTCGAACTGCGAGAGCAGAATCCAGGCCGCTGGCAGCGGGATCTTGGTCAAACCCGGGTCCGGCTCCTTGCCGCCTACGGTCAACCCGGTGGAGCTGGCCAGGGCCGGGATCGCCTGGATCTTCGTGTAGAGATCGTTGGCGGCGGCCGAGAGCTGTCCCATTACCAGCTACGCTTCTGTGGCGCCTCGTCCTCGGCTTTTTCGTCCACCGGATCGGGGGGCTCGGGAATCACGACCGTGGCCTGCTTGGCCACGAGCTCTTCGAGCGAGATCCGGGTGGCGCCCACCAGCCACTGGGCCTCGTCCGGGGACAACTCGACCAGAGAGCCGGCCGGATAGGTGACGCCAGCGTGCGTGTGGTTCTTCGGGACGGTCACTTTCATAGGGGTTCTCCAGCCAGAAAACGCGCGGCCATCATTTCGTAGACGCCAAAGGCGGTCGGCTCCCAGCCCAGAAACGGGCGCGGCGGCACGTGGTAACCGCTCGGGCCGACGCCAGGTCCATAGGTGCCAAACTGCTGATACATGCCGATCGGGCTGTCGGTGCCGATCAGGACCTCGGAGAGCGACATGTCCGAACTCGCCAGGCCGTCGGCACTCGAGGCGAAGTAGATGCTGTCGAGCAGGTCCCCTTCGTCCCACAAGATGCCGCGTCCCGCGTTGCCTTTCTTGAGCCGTTGGCGCGCGGTGGACGGACGCCAGCGGGTCCAGCGGTCGCCCTCAGGGTCCGTCTTGGTGCTCATGATTCGTTGGCGCGCGGCTTCCGCTTCGCGCTCGCCAATGGCATCGAGCAGGTCTTGCTTGGCCGCCAGGCGGAGCAAGATGCCGTTCAGCTCATCGAAGGCCTGCTCGGCGTCGATCGTGATCATGAATGCGGCCGGTACGGCTCGCAGGCGAGCACGGTACCGATCGGCGTCCACCAGACCGCCTCGACCTTGTAGGTGCGGCCGGCGTCATCGGTCAGAAGGTCCGCCTCCTGGATGGTATCCGCCGTCGGCAGGAATGAGCCCTGGCAGGTGATGTACCAGTAGGGCATGGGCGCATCGGTATTCGATGCACCTGGAAATCCCACAGGAACCGCATTGCCTTTCGGGCGTTTGAGATCGATCATGCACGGCACGGTAGCCAAGACGGTCGTAAGCGTTTGGCTTGCCCCCTCGGTGGCCGAGAAGGTTTGTGTCGCACGCTGAACAGTGATCGTGCGCGGATAGAGAAAGCTCACACGATTCGCGCCCGGTAAAAATTCAGCATGCGCTTGGTGTCCTCATCCAGAAGCGACGCCGTGAAGCGCTGCATGTTGTTCTGACCCGCGGCCAGAGATTTCATGTTGCCGGCGCTCATCTCGGGGTACTGTTGCAGGGCCAGCACCAGTTGCGCGCAAGCCTGTTTCACAACGCTTGGCAGATCGGAGTAGGTGAAGCCCGCGACATACCAGATTCGCACCCGTGAGTAATAGGCCAGAAAGATGCCGGACGGCGCCCAAAAGGTACCGCGCTCGGGGTCACAATTGTTGATGTTGACCTGGAATTGCTCCCAGAGCGGCGGTCCCGTGAAGCCTTGCAGCATGTTCAGAAGGTTGAACTGCTGGATCGCGTAGAACTGGGTATTGCCCCGTCGCCCATAACCGTAGCGGCCTTGCCCCGACAACACGCTCGCGACCGGCGTTCGGTAAAGCGTCGCCAGAGGCCGATCGGACGGCATGGGATGCTCTTCCTTGATCGTGAGTCCCGCCTGCAGAAGCGCCCCCGAGGCGTGGGCGAAATTGCAGCCTGCGATTCCGAGCGGGTTCACCGCCTGGATCTGATTGCCACCATTGCCCCACTGGGCGTTGCCCAGTCCATTCGGGCTGTTGGTAAACGGCGTGGGCGAGACCTGAATCACGAGCGCCTCTTCCGTCGAGAGCCCCCGATCGACAATCAGGACCTCCCCATTGACCGCGCGATTGACAGGACCTGAGACATTGATCGTGATCGCTGTCGTCGGACTGGGCCCAAACGCCGCTTGCGCCGCGAGCTGGTACGTAGGCGCCGGCGCAACCATCGCGCACGGATTCCCAAACCCGTCGACTTCGTAGACGAGGCCTTCCCGGCGCGCGAGATAACCGTCGATCAGAGCCGATGCCCACTGCACTTGGGCGGCGGTGGCATTCGGAACCCCATAGGCGGCGTAGTCGGTCGATTCCAGATACGCGGATGGCATCAGTGCGACTGGATCAACAAGCCCGTGTTGGTCAACGTCGCGGCCGCCGTGCCACTATTCGTGACCGTCACCTGCATAGCCTGAAAAGGCACCCCGTCGGTCGCATTCACGACCGCGGCCGTGGCCGCCGTGAGCGCGGCGGTGAGCGGTGCTCCTTGGGGAATGGTACCGGCAAAATCAAGATACCGCTGGATCGAGATAGTCCCCGCCTGACTGCTCGTGGTCGCGAACGCGAAGCTCTTGTTGCCGTTGGTGGGGATGACGGTCGACAAGACCGAACCGCTCGCCGGAACCGAGGTCGCAAGCCCCATGGCCGCCGGCGTGAGCAAGAGCTGACCGGCCGAGCCGATGTCGACGAGGACGTGCGCGTCCGCTTGATCGAGCATTTGAGCCATAGGACCTCCGAAAAAAAGGGGGCTAGAACGTAGCCCCCGACGCTATGGCGCTATTACTGGACCAGGTTGATCGGACGGTTGACGGCCAGGATCGCGTGCGCGTAGCTCGCGGCCTTGGCGATCACGCAGTCGTACTGGACGCCCACGAACTGGCCCTGCAGATTGCCCGTGAGGCCGAGCTGGAAGAGCTGCGGCCAGGGCGACTCGTAGCCCACTGGCATGTAGGGCCGCTGAATCAAGTCCTCGGTCAAGATGACCGCGAACAGGTTCTGCGTGCCCGCAGCCGGCGCGGTGAACCCGAACTGCTGCGTCGAGCCGTTCTGGGTGGCCGGGATGTAGGGATCGGGGATGAGGGGAAGGGGACCGGCCTGCGTGTTGATCGAGCGGACCACCATACCGGGCGCCACCGGGGCGTCGCCCAGGTAAATCTGACCGGCCTTCGCCTCGCGGTCGATCAAGTCGCCCAGGACCGGGTTGATGTAGATCGCCGTGGGCTTGACCGCGTAGGTCTGGTTCGCCATGAGGGCCGCGACCTCGGCCTTGATGGCATCGACGATCGACTGACCGATGGAGATCGTGCCGTGCGTCGTGATCTGGTTCAGGAGCCCCATGTACTGCGTGGTGGTGGGCGCCGACAGACTGGTATCGTTGCCGGACCAGGCCGCGACCGCCATGGTGACGATACAGGCCGAGGCCACATCGTGAATATCCTGCGCCTCGATGTCGCCGAAGATCCCCTGGCTCTTGGTCACCGCCACGTCGAACTGGGTGAGGTTCGACTGCGCGACGATGGCCTTCAACGTGCCGTACTTCTCGACGCGGGTCGGCCCCGTGGCGGTCGGCGCGATGTTGCGCGGATCGGTGAACGCCGCGGTGGCGATCGCCGTCTGCTCCAGGTAGCGATGCGGCTGGCCCGAGGCCTTCACGGCACGCATGCGCGCCAGAAGGATCGAGTTACGGCGCACCAGGTCGACGATCTCGCGCTCGAAGAGCCCGATTTCCACCGCACCGGGGCCCTGGAAGTCCAGAGCGGCCGCTTGCAGCTTCATCAGCTGGCGCTTGTCGGTAACGCCCTTGCGGGACGCCGCCGCCATCAGCGTCTGGGCCTGCTGCTTCTGAATGCCGGCCATCGCCTGGATGGCGCGCCCGCGCGCCTCGTCCGACGACAGCGGATTGGACAAAATGGCCGCGATGGCGCGCGGGACCTTGCGGCCCATGCTCGTCATCGAGCCCGCGCGCGGCATCTCGGCAGCGCTCACGAACCCCACAGATTGAAGATTGCTCATAGCTTGGCTCCTTCGAGGACCATAAAAAGCCCGGCAGGAACCGGGCTACGAGAGGGACGTCGTGAGACTTACCGAATGCTGCGGAAAAGCTCCATCTTGGCCTTGAACGCATCGGGCCCGGTGATGCCGGCCGCGTCCAGAGTGGCATCGAGGTCCGCGACCGCGCCGCTCATGTCGGTGTCCAGACCGAGCGCCGAATTGGCCACGAATGCCCCAGGCGACAGACTGCGGCGCTGCGGCGCGTTCGCATTGATGTCCGGGATGTCATCGTAGCGCGGCTCCATGCCGCGCGGCTTGGTGAGCGGATCGTCGTAGAAGAACTCGTGCTCGTCGCCGTACTCGGCGCCGTTGTCCGGATTGTCGACGCCCGACGGGTAGACCGCGTCCATCTTGTCGGCCATGTCGTGCAGTTCCTGCGCCAGGTTCGGGTTGTGGCGCGCGACCTTCAGCGCCATGCGGCGCATGCGATTCGTGTGGTGCTTGATGCCGGCGGCTTCCACCTTTCGGCGCTTGCGCTCGGCCTCGAGCTTTTCCTCGGTCTCGGCATTCCGGCGGTCCTTGTCCTCTTCGGTCTCGGTACCGGCCTTCTTGCGGGCCGCGCGCTCGCGCTCTTCGCGCGCCTTGCGCTCTTCCTCATCGCCTTCGGCGGAGACGGGCTTGGCGCTGGCCTGGATGGCCGCGACCGACTTGGTCAACGCAGCGACCGATTCGGCAAGTTGTTCGAGCGTGACAGTGTTGGGCATGGCTGGGTCCTCTGCATTGGCAGCGATAGTGGTGGTGCTGTACGCCGCCGCATCCTTTCGGAGAACGGCCGCACCCGTGAAAACGAACTCGGTGATGACGAGCGGATTGGCTTGCAAGTCCTCGATCCGCACCGCGAGGATTTCATACGACCAGCCGAGCGAACGTTTGTTCGCCTGGATCTGATCCACGACTTCGGGGAAATCGGAGGCGTAGAAGAAGCCCTCGACATGCAGGGCATTGCCCTTGGCCTTGGCGCCGGTCACGATGCCGATCTTCTTCTGCGGGTCGTGGCCGTCGAAGGAAGGCGTGTAGTCGACGCCCATGCCGAGCAAGGAGGGAATGGCACGATCGACGGCTTCGGCCGTCAGGATCACGCGCTTGCCGTCCGAGCCGCCGGGCGGCCGATCGCTCGCCACCCCGATGCGGGTCATGATGCCGCTGAACGGCGCCTTGTTCGGGTGATCCTTGACATCGGGAAGCATGAGGCTCATGGCCTCGAGACGCAGCTCCATGGCGGCCTTCACATGCCAACCCTCGGTGTCGACGCCGAGCTCGCGGGCCCGGCGCAAGATGCGCTTGCGGGCCTCCGCGCGTTCGGCGCTGGTCAAGCCCTGCGTGCGCTCCACCATGTCCCAGGCGAGCTTCACATGGGTCTTATCGTGCATCGGCAGCGCCCGCTTGGACGGCACCGCGAAGTCGGAGCCGGGCAGCGCGTTGCGCTCCTCGGTGGACAGGCTCGCGGCGTCCACGGCCTTGCCGTTTTCGCCCTCGCGGGCCAGCTGGTCGAGATCATCAGGCGGCATAACCTTTCCCCCTCGGCGGGTCTCATAGTGCGTGTCGCGGTTCCAGTAGGGCTGCTGCTGCGGATTAAACTCCTCCGCAGTGGGGCGGCCGAAACCGGACACCGTGTGCGGTAGCCGCCCGACCACGCGCTTCAACTGCGGGTGCGTCGACTGGGGCAATTCAAGCGGGCCCACCCAGGCAAACTGGTCGTGCTCGTGATTCAGCGCCGGCCCGAACTCCTGCGGGACGTCCGCGAGGTGCAAGGTGTAGCGGACGTTGCGCGACTCGTTCGTGTCGAGCTTTTGCAGATCGCCCTGATGATCATAGGCGACCTCTTCTAAGGCCTCGCGGCGCGCCGCCTGGGCGTTGGTCTCGCCGGCCTCGACGTGACCACCGGGCGTCTCCCACTCGTCGCGATCGGAGCGGTGCAGCAGCAGATACTTCGGCCCGGGCGCCCGAAACAGGAGCCCGGCGCAGCGTTCAGCCATGCTGACGCCAGGCGTTCAGGACACCGGCCAGCGCGTTCGCGATGGCGGTCTCCTTGGCGTGCGCCTTGTGATCGGCGCGGCGCAGGGCGACCACGGCGGCCGACTCGGCGGCGTGGTAGCGGCGCGTGACCTCCGCGCGGAACTCGGCCTCGAGATCGGCGGCGGCAATAGGCGCCGCGGCCACGGGTTCGGTCACCGGTGGTTTGACCGGCTCCGGTTTGCGCGTGTCCTTGGCCATCACGCGAAGATCGTGACGTCGAAGGTGCCGGCGGCGATCGTATCCGTCGAGACCGTTGGGGTCAGCACCACGTCGAAACTGGTCTGCGTCTTGTTCGTGACGCTCACGAACGCCGCCTGGTTCGGGGTGACGTTCACCACGTAGTCGGCCGGCAAGTTGCCGTTCACGTTCACGGTGGTGCTCACCGTGTCGCCGGCGGCCGCGCCCGCGACGTTGGCCACATTCGGCATGATGCCGATGGCGACGCGATCGGACTGCGCCGGCGCGGCGCCCGGCAGCGCGGTCAGGGTGTGATAGTCGAGGCTCATGGCTTCTCCTGTTGATTCATGGGGGGCGGCGAACCCGGGTCCGGCTTCAGACTCGGGTCCAGGTCCTGGCCGAGCATCATGGCGGCCTGCGTGGCGATCTCGGTGTCGGCGTAAAGCTTGTCGGCGAACGGATTCACGAGCTTTTCGTGGCCCAGCTTCTCGCGCATCTCGTTGGGCGTCATGAGGTTCGTCTTGTAGTAGATCTGCCAGATGCGCGCCGTGGCGAGCTCGTCCTCGCGGTCGAGCCCCGTGAAGCGGAACTCGAGATCGTGCCACCCCATCAGCTTGTGCAGGGTGTGGCGCGTGATGTGATCGGCGATGGCCGTGGCGGTCGGCTTGATGGCCGTGTCCCAGTCGCGGTCCTCGGAGACCTCGGCGGTCGAGCGGTTCACGTCCGCCTCGAGGCCGAGATTCTGCGGACTCACGCCAAAGGCGGTCGCGATCTCGCGCGCCAGCCAGTCCATGTACTTGAGATAGAGCGACTCGTCGCCGTTGGTGAACTTCATCACCTCGGGCTTCTCGTCGGTCGAGAAGAACGGCATGTACGCGCGCCCCTCGACCTCGTTCTGCCAGAAATCGCGGAGGGACGCCTTCTGCTCGGGATCAAGACCCTTGATCCACAAGGCGTTGTTCGGATTCGCGTTGCTCGCGAGCTTGCCCGAGAACTCCTCGACACCTAGGAGCTTGCCGATCGTGTCGAACGCGATCTGCACCGCGCCCACGCCGAACGGATCACCGGTGGAGGGGTTCGGGCGGATGTAGGTCATCTCCGAATCCAGGAACTGCACGCCGCCCATGACGTTGCCGACCGCGGCACCCCAGCCGGGTACCTGCAAATAGCGCGGTGTCTTGTTGTCGCCGGCCCACAGCGGATAAATCTGGATCGTGAGCCCGTCGACCGGCCACATCCAGAAAGGCCGCGCGGGGTTGTTCGAGAGCTGCTGTTCATAGCACCCCGCACCGACCAGGTAATCCTCGACCACCTGCTCGAGGAAAGAGCCCCAGCCGTCCTGCTCGTTTGGATGCAGCAGGCAGTGGGTCGCGACCTGGATGCGGCTGTCGCGGTCGGTATTCTTGTCCTTGCGGTAATGCTTGGCCGGTCGGATCTCCCATTCGAGCTGCTTGATGGGGTCCTTGATGACGTTGATCGCGCGCCGGCAGTAGGTCGTGCGCGTGAACGCCCGCAAGTTGATCGGCGTCGGCTTGTAGACCGCCTGGTGGTCCACAAGCGGCGCACCAAGCGGCGTGAACCGCGGGAAGATGTAGCTCTCCCGGACCGGAGCGGCCTTGCGCCGGGCAAACAGAGTGCGAATCCGGTCCAGTACGGGCATAGGGTCCTCAGTCGAGTGTGCCCCAGCTGGGCGCGCGGCCTTGACGATCGATCAAAGCATCGAATCCCAGCGAGAGCGCGTCGACCCGGTCATCGTGACGGCCGACAGGGAACGTTTCGAGCTCCTGGATCAAGGGCTGATTCCAGCCGGCTCGGAGCATGACGACATTGCCGACATTGACTTGTGCGGCAAACGGTTCCGCGCGCGTGATCTTGGAGCCGCTCATGATCTGGCCGTGCACGCGGTAGCCTTCCAGTTGCAACGCCAGATAGGCGATTTGGGACTTGCCCGCCTGCCCAGGGTCTTGCGGGATGTAGATCGCAATCCCACGTCCATCGCGCGAGGCCGTGGCCTTGAGCGCGGCCTCGACTTCATGCGGACCTTTCTGCATGTGGATCACGTCGCCGATCAAATAGCGGCCATCGGGCATCGTGCCGAGCAGGACGCCGGCGGTCGGATCGCCGCCGCCTTCGGTGGCGCCCAGGTCCCAGGCGCGGACAAAGCGCGTGCCAATCGGGATGGCATCGGCCGCAATGATGAGCGCGGGCTTGAAAAAACCGCCGCCGGTCGGTACCGGGATCTGCTGATAGAGCGCCGCCCACGTGCGCGGGTTGTTTTCAAACTGCGCCCAATGCTTGCGATCGAACCACTCGGGCCAGAGGTATTCGCCCTGGCGCCGGCCGAGCGGATCGCCGTCGACCTCGCAGCGCGCCTGGAGACAAACCACATCCCAGACATTGCCGTCCTTGCACAGGATCGAACCCGATTCGCCTTTCCAGGTGTCCGGCAGAATGCGGCCGGCAATGTCGTCCTCATGCCAGCGCGTCTGGATCAGCACGACCCAGCCGCCCGGCAAGAGGCGCGTCTTCAGGTCGTCTTCGTAGGCATCCCAGGTCTTCGTGCGGAACGTCGAGCTGTCCGCTTGCTCGCGGCCCTTGATCGGGTCGTCGATGATGACGCCGGCAGCACGGTTGCCGGTGATGCCGGACAGGATGCCGCACGCCATGTATTCCGAGCCGTTGGCCAGCGCGAAATCTTGCGCCGCGGTGGATCCATCCAGCAGGTGCGTGTTCCAGATGTGCTGATAGCGCGGCTGCTTGATGATCGACCGCACCCGGCGTCCCATCTTGCGCGCCAGGTCGTCGCCATAGGACGCCATGATGAGCCGCGTGCCCGGGCGCTGGCCCAGGATGTAGGCCGGGAACACCACCGACGCGTAGGTCGATTTCGCCGAGCCTGGCGGCATGAACAGCATCAGCCGCCCGTGCGGTTTCTGGGTGATCTCGTCGAGCTTGTCCAGGATCAGGCGGTGGTGCGCGGCCATCACCGACTCGATGGGCGCGAAGGCCTCGGTGTCGGGATCGTCGCTCGCCGGCTTGCCCGGGATGTCGACCGCCCGGGCGAATTCTCGCGCGCTAGTCCTCGCCCTTCGCCGGATCAGGAGCTCGGCCGCTGCCTGCGCTGGCGAGGGCCGCGAGCTCGTCATCGGTCAACTCCTTCGCCTCGCGGCGGATCTCGAGTGACCCGTCGTGCGTGATCTTCTCGCCGTATTTCTTGGGGCGCATCTTGGCGGCCAGCCACTTGCGCGCATCGATGCGCAGGCGCGCGCTCTCGATGGCCACGTGGCTCTTGCGGACGCGCTTGGTGGCGTCCGCGATGTCGATGGTCTCGTCGGCCAGGACCTCGGCCTGCATCTCGCGGGCCCGGGCATAGTTCGCGCGGAAGGCGTCGTACTGGGGATCGTCGCTCAAGAGCCAGCGCATGATGCTCCCGCGATGGGGGAGACCGGGCTGCTTGCACATCTGCATGAGCGACTCGCCGTTGGCCAGACGCTCGCAGATCTCGTCGGCGATCTTGGGGGAGAAGCGCACATGGCCCGACGCCTTGCGCTTCGAGGGCTTAGCCGTCCCCCGCAAGACGAGCTTCGGGGGTGGCTTCTTCATGCGGCCCTACTTGCCCTTTTTGGCAGGCGCGGGCTTCTTCGGTGCGGCTTTCTTTTTCGCGGTCATGGGAGGATCTCCGGGCATGAAAAAGGCCACCCGAAGGCAGCCTGGATTCTGAACGCAAGGCGCAACTTTCGCCCGCGCCACAGACCTTAGTCCGATTGAGCGGGCTCGTCAAGAGGTTGTTTCTGTCCCAGCCGGTAGGCCGCGTCGATCAGGAGCTCCAACGCGAGTTCGCCATCGAGCGACTCGTGCATCGAGGACGCAGCATCGCGCAGGCCGGCGAGCGTGTAGGGATACTTGCTGGTCCACGAGTGGCCTTCACCCGGCAGTGTCAGCTCGAGGCAGTCGCCCAGATCGAGCAACTCCACGTTTCCGTTCGTGTACTTCATTCTCACGCCTCCTCGCGTCTGTTGGACCAGCAACGCCGCAGGCGCGCAAGTAAGCCATTGCGAGCCCGTTGAGCCGCAGCGGCCTGACTTTTCCTCAGGCGCTCCATGATGGGAGCCGCGCTGAAGTTTGGGTTGAATGCTTCTCCTGATCGTGCCGCGATCTCGGTGCGCGCGGTGGCCGTGGCAATGTCACGACCGAGATCGAAAAACCAGGGAGGGGTATCGCTAGGCGCGCAAACCTGGATGTCCACCATGCGAAAGACGCCCCCTCGGTGTTGATCGAGTGAACACCGAACGAGCGTGATGCAGCTCTCCCAGATAGCCCGCTCGCGCTCAAGCTGGGCCAGCCGCGCGGCTCGCTCTTGCTCATCCACGATGGATTTGCGGACCGCGACGAGCTCGATCAGCTGGTAGATCGCCTCGGCCGCTACGTCGTTGCCGCCGAGTGCCGCGGTGTCGCCGGCGCTTTGCAGGGCCGCGACCGGGTCCGTGGACTGCCACGCAGCAACAACGACGCGCTCCCAGGGGGCGGCCCCCTGCGCTTTGATGGTTCTGGCCTGCGTCATATCACTCCCCCTTGGGCGTTAATCTGGCTTATGCGGTAGGCATAGGTGTCCATCGTCGGCATCACGACGTCGGCCTGATAGTCGTGCTTGTCGATGATCTGGAGCGCCATCTGCAAGATCTCCACGCGCTCGAGTTGCTTGGCGATCGCATCCTCGAACTGGCGGATCTCGGCCTCCACCATGGCGCCCAAGCGTGGGCCCGAGATCCGCTTCAAGGCGCGCCGGCGACGGCCCTGCAGGTCGCGCAGCTTCGCCATCCCTATCCGGACGTTGCGCAGCTCATCCTCGCATTGCTTCTTCATCTGGACGACCAGGGCAAAATGCTCGACGTCCACCACCACATCGAGCATTGCGTGCAAAAGACCCGCGACATAGGCCAAAGCCTGCGTCTCGATCGTCGGGCCCTCGTGCGTCTCGCCGGTCTCGTCATAGCGTGCACGCCGCGCGGGATCAGACAGCACGTCGTAGGCGATCTGCAGGGCGCGGAAACGATCGCCGCTACCGGTGCTTTGATCCCGGTCCGGATGAGCCTTCTGCGCCTTGCGTCGGTAGGCGCGCTTGATCGTGCCGGCATCGGCATCGCGCGGCACCTCCAGGATCTCGTAGGGATCGGTCATGCCGCTTCCTCCGGTTCGGTCAAGAGCTCGGCCGCGCGAATGCACGCCAGCCGCGTGAGATCGTGCAGTCCATCCAACGCCAGGCGATACCGGCCTTCCCACTGGCCCCATTCCTCGAGCGAGAGCCCCGCCGGCGCGCCCTTGCGGCCTTGCGACACGCCGGTGCCTCCACAGGCCGGGCATACGTCCAAGTAGGCAGAGTTGGATCGTCCACCGCAGCAGGTGAGACAGATCGCCGGCGCAAGCCACTCCCAGATCGCCGCGCCGAGCAGTGCATCCGGCAGCGGAAAGCGCGCGCGCAGCGCCGTGACCGTCCCTTGCGACTCGCCGGGATCGTCGAGATATTTCCAGCGCACCAGGCGGCGCGCCAGATCCGGCACATCGGCCTTGGCCAGGGCCGCCATGAGGTCCAGACAACGATCGCGGCCACCGCCGCCGATCTCACCCGACGGGTGCATGGACTTGCCCGCGCAGAGCGCCAGGCCCTCGGCGAACTGCATCCCATTCATGCCCCCCTCCTGCGTGGCGCCCACCAGTGGCATTTGCCCTGACCTGTGAGTGGGAAATCCGGCATGGCGAGGCTGCAATGGTAAGCATCCCCATGCAGCCGGTTCAGCGTGCAGCCCGCGCACGTGAGCTTCGCCGCCTCGCGCATCTGCTCCCGTTGCCGTCGCTCGGCCACTTCACAGGGGTCGCGGTAGTCCGGTTTGGGTAACACCCGGCCTTCAGATGACCGCACGGTAAGCCCTCCGCCAGCCCTTGATCGTGTTCACCGGCACGCCGACCGCGCGCGCCACCTGTTC
>JAEHJW020008082.1_pt1 | contig 30423 bp, 50 predicted proteins | sample 9271431 | NCBI WGS metagenome assembly JAEHJW02 | reverse complement strand
GGTCTTAGTCAGTCCACCGTCTAGTGTATGGGTCAAGCCGGTATCAAGCCCGGCCACCAACAACTAACCAAGGAGGGTTTATGTTCGAGCGATTCAAAAAAGCATGGCTTAATCCGTCAGTGAAGGAAGTCGCTGCTCATCAGCTAGCAGAAGCCGAGCACAATCTTCTATTGATCTTGGGTGAGATTGAGGAAAAGGAAGCTTGGAGAGATGTTTATAAGGCCAGGATTGTTAGGCTAACCAGATATTTAAGCGAGAATTGACATGAAACCACGTCCACACGCAGAGCTAATCCATTACTGGGCTGATGGGGGAGAGGTTCAGAAATGGAGAGAATATTTAGTCGAAGATTCTAAAGAAATAACAAAAAAAAGTTTTTGGCAAGATGATCCTAGCCCAACATTTTCTCCTGATAATTTGTATAGACGCAAGCCAGAAAATAAAAATTACTACAGGGTCGCTAAGTTTTATAATCATAAGACTGGAAATTATTACACTGTAACGCAAGATAGTGATCCGATTATTAAACAACAATCCTTGGAGGATATGGATCATTTTAATGGATGGCTCACAGACTGGATTGAATACGAATGAAATACCACAAAGACCAAATACTGAACTACATGCTAAACCATCCATACATCACGCCATGGATCGCCATTGAGAAGTTCGGCTGTACCAAGCTATCCACCCGTATCGGGGAGCTTATTGCCTGGGGGGATAACAAGATGAAAGGCATGAAGATCGAAAAGGGCTGGATAGAAGGCAAGAACCGTAACGGGCATAAAGTCAAAGTTCGGAAGTATTGGATCAAATGAAAGACAAAAATGCCGTACAGCTTATGCAGGAATTGGCAGAGAAAGCCAAGTCCAAGCCATTGCAGGTATCGCGTAAGTTTGTGAACGACTTCAATGCAGTCGCCGCGCACTACCGATGCGACCCGGAAGAGATAAAGATCATGAAAGACTTGGTGCGGAAGAATCCCAAGGAAGCAGAAGAATCCTATTCAATCATGGCCGAAGAAGTGAGGTATTTGGATGAATGGTAAAGAAAAAGCAAAATACTTGAAAGACATTGATAACCTGAGATCGGCTTCTGATAGGTATGAGGATATTTTGGATGATTATGCAGACTTGCAATCAAGGCTAAACTTTTGCATTGATGCTTTGAAGTTAATATCTACTTGGGCAATATATGATTGCACCTGCGATACGATTCGTATTCGTGCTCTTGATACTTTAAAGATTGTTAAACATGACTGACCAAGAGATTGATGAATCAGTGTATGCAGTCGTTATAGGCGCTGGTCGTGTTATTGGCACAATCGAGGTCAAAAACACGGTGGATATTTACTACAATAGGGTTACACGGTCGTTAGTGCGCCTGAGCGGTAGAGGTCTTATATTCGAGCATGGTAGAGCCAGGATAAACGGCACCCACCAGAACACATTCGCGGCTTGGCCAAAGACTTCACGAGACAACCAAATGTTCGACATGCACCCATTGTCTGTTTGTTGGCCGGTTAAGGTCTTTGTCCCTAAAGGCATACCAAGGAAACCACATAGACCTTTGTTTGATGGTGAAAGGGATTCGATGTGAGCAAGACCGAAAAAGAGAACTTGAAGCTTAAGGCAGAAAACAAGCATCTCAAGGACGAAGTTGATAATATGATGCGAATTTACAGAGAAAATCTGTATGAGATGGTTGATCTAAAAATGAAGATTGATTTGATCGAGTATGCGTTACATGGAGCGCAAGAATGAAAATCATTGAATTGGTGAAACAACACCTGAAAGATAATGGATACGATGGGTTGTGCCTGATGGATGGCGAGTGCGGATGTTTACTGGATGATCTTCAACCGTGCGGAGAAAGTTTCGCCAATTGCGAACCAGGATACAAATGCGACGATAAAGACAGTCTAGGAGATTGGATTGTGCGCAAGGTAAAGAATGCATGATCTGTCCTACCTGTGGCCGTGAAGAACCGAAAACAGGCCAACAGAGACGGTTATTTCATGCGCTGTGCGCTCGTATAGGCCGAGAGATAGGGCTAGAGCCTGGGCGGGTTAAAGAGGCCATTAAGCTGGATTTCTTCGGTATTGATGAGTACAAGATCGGCAACAAGTGGTATCGCCGGGTAAAGAGTTCAGAAGAGGCGGGGAAGATCGAGTATTCGGAATTGATTGATTTTGCCTATCGTTGGGCTGCTGATAATGGAGTGTACATAGAATGAACCATGACCTTGAATACGCCGCAATCTCGATATGCTCGGAGATAGACCGCCTAGAGTCCGCTTTAGAGGGTATGGCGTTACACCGCGACCTGTCAGACCTGGAAGCCTTGGAGATAGCCCTGTTAGACCTGGAGAGCGCCAAGAAGTCAGTATTACTGGCTTTGTGCGGTAAAGAGGTTCAGCATTAAAGAAATAGGTTAAGGCGAATGATGTGTTCGTTTAGTAAAGAAAAGAAACAAAAGATCGTGATAAATCCATTACGAAAATGTCATTGCGGAGAAATGTCTTATGGTTGGCTGTCTGACGACGCCGTGCGTTGTAATTACTGCGGAACTATGTATATGATTGGTTTCACGGTGAGCCCGGTCGCAAAGTTTGAGTTGGTTGATATTGATGCCTAACAAATTAAATTCACCTCCCGCAGAAGTCGTTCATGCGGAATGATTGGTTAGGCAAAGGAGATGATATGGATTTTGAAGTAATTATTTTGCACGGTAAACGTGAATTAAAAGACGACGGAACTATTAAATGGCAAAAACAGGAAAAACGATCAGCGCTTGTTACATATTTTGTCGACCAAAAAACGGCAAAACAAGAAGTATTGCGAATGGTGAAAGCATTACTAAAACAAATTCCTAACAAGTAATAGGTTACTAATTAGGGTTTTATTATGTCTAACACATCTAGGTATATATCTGTCGCTAGTGGTGATGCAATAAAAAAAATGGATTTAGATGATCTAATTTATGAGATTGATCTATATTCAAGCGGTATTAGTCCATTTACTGCATTAGAAATAATGCGAGAATTAGCTGCTAGGATTAAACGACTTAAAGAAGTCAATGAAGCCGCAAACAATCTATGTAAAGTAAAAGGAAGATTTAATTCCGAGCAGGCAATGCTGCGGCTAATGAAGGCGTGTGGTTTTGAGGTATTTAACAAGTAATAGGTTTCTGATGGTAGAGGCAGTTGGGATACAGACAACGGGCTTGAAACTAACGGAGCAGCGCTAACAGGCGGGAAACGCTGCAAAGTGCGGATTGATGACGCCAAGGATCAAAGGTCTGAACCGCACCCGCGCACCCATTGCGGCACAGTGGGACGAAGAAGCTGCTAGACCATGCTGGGGTAGTGTCCAGCCCTCTACACATGAGCAACTTAACATTGAAAGTAACCGGCTGGCCGATACCAGCGATAAAGACCGAGACAAAGCATGAGCGACAACGAACTGAAAAACGACAACGACGGACAGTCCTCGTTGACTGACTGGTTAGGCTTGACTGATTACTTGCGCGAAACTTGGCCACTACGCACCGAATTTGGCGAGATAACGACGAAGCAACGGCGCGCAATATATGAGGCTGCTGACGAAATTGATCGGCTGCGCAGTGCGCTAAAAGAAATAAGTGCTGGCGTCTATTCCGCTCCTGAAAGATTGAGAGAGATTGCGGCGCTGGCTTTGAAGATGCCCAACAATGAAAGTAACCGGCTGGCCGTCAACGAACATAACGAGGGCAAGAAAAATGGATGAACAGAAACAGCAAAACGAAGCCGCAGACGGCCAGTCCGTGTTGACTGACGGGTTAGATTTCCCAACGTGGGATGAGGCGATTTCAGGAATAACAGATAGCCGGTTTGTTGGACACGAGAAGATAAGTAAACTGAACACAAACTGCACTCGTGCCGGGGCTAGGATCATGTATGACAGGCTATACGTGTTGATAAAATCTAACAAGTAATAGGCTACATTAAGACTTATTCTAATGAATATTTTTGGCTAATAAATGCTTAACATTGAACATATTAAAAATATAGATTCTGAATTTCCATTCCCATGGATCACAGAAGAATATCCTGACAAAGGATGGGATATTAAAGATTCTGACGGAAAAGTGGTAATGTATTGTGCGTCATTTACTGGAGATGGAGCAACCATTCAAATGGAGTATAAGCATGCTCAATATTTGGTAGAGTTATTGAATAATTTAATAAACATGGGTTAATTATGGATATTTTATTAATTATTGCTTGGCTAACCATTGTATTTATGCTTCTTGGTGTGGTTGGTTTTGTTACAAATCAAGTTGTTATTTATGTATATTTGTTTTTTTACCTTGGAATACCAATCCTATTTTTCGGATTTTGCTTGATTATAATACTCATTGAGGAATTAAAAAAAAGAAAATTCTTGAAAAGAAATGCTTAACCTGACATTCAAACAAGCTCTACAGCGAGGCTATATAAAGCCTATGCGCAATAAGTATTACCTAGTATGGATGGTTAAAAATATTAGGTGTCCTTGCGGTGCGGCGGCAACAGAAGCACATCATCTTATATCTGCCGGGTTTGGCGGTGGGATGGGTACTAAGAACAGCGATCTACTTGCTTTCGCTATTTGCGCAGCATGCCATGCAATGCTGCATGCCGATATTTCTGAATGGGAGGATTGTTATAATTCTCAGTGGGAGCATGTGGCTCTTACAATGGCGCAAGCAGTTAATGAAGGAGTGCTTGGTTTTGGTTAAGATAAAGTGCAAGTAGTTACTTAACCGGGAATCCTATCTCTCTAGCCCATTCCTGAAAGCTTTCTATTTTTGCTGCGTCGGCGGCACAGTCTTGTATGAATCTCGGTTCACAAGCCAATTGTTCTTCGCAGGCTCCATTAGGTGTTTTGGGATCGCCGGCAATTCCGGGCAAGGCACCGATACCGGGACTTGGCTGGCGCATCCGGTATTTAGCAACAGCACCAGAGACAGCGGCATCCAGACTGCCTTGCCAAGCTTTCGATACATCTTCGAGGACTTTTGCATGCTCTTTCTCCTTCTTGAGTTTTTCTGCCTTCGCTTGTTCTCCCAACACCTCAACCTTTGCCACAAATGCTGCGTATTCCTTCTTCACAGCCTCAAGGCGGGCAGATTGTATCTTCAGGGCTATACCAAGTAACCCGATAACCACTAAAGCGCCTATGGCTGCGTATAAGGTCAACCCAGTAGGTAGGATAAATCCTTTTGGCTTCATTTAGACCCCTTGGTCTCTAGGGATTCCTTAGTCTTAGCCCTCAATGCCAGTCCGATAATCCCGGCAGCCATGAGCACAGTCCCGGTATTCTTTGCGCCGATCAAATTGGTCAAAGAACCGCTGTATTGTTCCAGCCCACCCAAAACAATGGCAATAGTCGAAAAATGCGCAGACCAAGAACGATATAACCCTTTTAAAATACGCTTTGCTTTAGTTGGCATGCTGTTCCTCCTTTTTTGATTCGTATTCCTCGCATTTTGTTGCATGCCCAAATTTTTTGGCATTGTCAGGGTAATAACACTCATCCAACATCTTGGCACCACTACCGGACAGCAACACCCAATCCACGTTCTTACAACTATGGCACAAGATTACGGGTTTTTTATGGTTATCCATACTTCCTCGCCTTGTTTCAATGCGTACCGCACTTTCTCTTTCAGTTTGGTCAAAACACCACGAAGCAAAGCTCCGCTGATCCGAGCCTTGTCCTCATCAATCTGGTCGCCGACGATGACACAACCTTCGGTACTGTCCTTGCTGTTGCCGCCATGGATGCGGATGGAATCGAACCCCGGCACGCCGTTGATAGTGATTGTCTCAGGCCCGAAGCGCGGAGAGTTGTTCAGTGTCACAAGATACCTACCAGCAGGGATAGAGGTCTTGCCTTTGATCTTCCACCTATGAACAGGCATTCCGACCTGTTCTCGAATGGCGTCCTCCAGGGTAAAGCAGAATCGCGAACCATCATCCAACAAGTCGCCGAACGTCGTCTCTTTGACTGTCGGCCTACGAATTATGGCTAATTCCATTTCCCTCCCTACGCTCGAAAATGGTCTCTATTTTCGTTACCCTGCGATCCAGCATATGGTTTTCCTGGGTGACTTCGGTTATGCGATGATTCAGGTCTTTGTCGATACTGGATAACCTTTGAGCGACTTCCGATAGTTTAGCATCCAGCATTTCCCTTAGCTGGTCTATGCTTCTCTGCATTCGATCACCCGTATAACCGACCATGACCAACAAAACGGAAACGGCCAAACCGGCTACGCCAAATGCTAAAGTCTCGAAATTCATCTTAATCCCTTTATTTTTTCTTGGCTTTTTCTGCTGTGACCAAATCATTAATCACTTTTGACTTGAGTGATTCGATCTCTTTTTCATCATCGGTTTGTTTCGATTTTATCGGATCAATCGTCATGTCTGGTTTCCAGGAATTTCGGTATGTCCGGTCTTTTGGTATCTCGGAAAGACTTGCTGTTCGGTGAGATACGTACTCACCGACATGCAAGCCTTTCCATTTTTGAATCTCGACTTCTTCGACAAAATCACTGCCGGGGTACATGATCGAAACACCGCCATCGGTACGCGAAATTAGTATAGGCATTATGCGAAATCTCCAAACATTGCTACGTTGAAACGCTGAACATCGGTCACGCCGGAAGCTCCGCCTCCTTTAGTCCAAACACGCAAAGCTGATGCAGACAAAGCAGTCCCGGTGTCAATCGACATGCCAGCAAGACCATTAGCTGTTCCCTCGGCTGCTGGCCCACGAACCATGCCAACAGCACAAAATCCGCTAGTAGCAAATGCCGTGGTCAGGTTAATCGTGAAATCCCCAACCCCGTTATCGGTTATAGAAGTAACGTTCAAATTCGCTGTAAGAGAAGGTGCGCCACCGCTTATGTCAACAACGCACCAGGCTTTTGCTACGCCTGGATGGAATTTTGTGTTCAGCGGCGTCAGCGCTACCGCATCGCTAGTAACGGCTTCCACTTGTGCTTGTGTTGCTGCGGATAAACCGCTTGCAGCGACTACCGTTGCCGTCCCGTCTTTCTTAAAGTAAACCACATCCAATTGTGTCGTCGTATCTGCATACACAAATGCAAAGTCATCGGCAGCAGTCGTGATATTCGCGCTACCCGGTAGGCTAAGGTTAGCCCCGTGCGTCAATGTCAAAGCGCCATCGAAGATAACCTTCATCCAAGCTCCTGCCTGGGGTGCCGTGCCGAAGCTTGTAATTGTAGTAGTTCCTGTTACGTGGACAGTATTCCCATCAGTTGCCCATATATTCGTGGTGGCCGCTGATGCGACTGCTGCGCCTTCGGCTTCGATGATGGAAGCGCCAGACATGGTAATATCAGTCGAAAAGGTTCCGCCATTGGTAATGGTCTGACCATTGGCTCTCTGATACCAATTACACCGCCAATTACCAGACCCCAACGACTCGACTTCGCACCTATCATCTGCTGCGGTTGTAATGTTGGCAGTGCCGGGCAAAATCAGACTGGTGGCGTTATGGGTAAATGTCAAAGCACCAGCGAATATAAGGGTTTTCTTGATACCGGCAGAGACAGTGCCTAGTGCGGTTATAGTGGTTGTTCCGGTAACGGTTATCGTTGCAGCATCCTTAGTGCCAATATCCGTAGTTCCGGCAGACGCGATGGTATCCTGGGCGTAAATAGTCCTTACATCCGCCATGACTTGTCGTATAGTGTCGTTTACCGAGGCCATAGTCATACCCTCTGGCGCTCCGGCTGGGGCGGCTGAGTTGTTATTCGCAGCCGTAGTGCTCCAATTTTTTAGAGACATGGATTAACCTTTATAGGAATTGATTAAATGACAGAAGAACAAATGATCCGCATAGCGCTTACCGCAATTGGTGTACCTGTTCTTTTATTGCTGTTGCGATGGATTCAAAAGACCATATCCGAAAGGTACAACGCCTGGAGTCAAGTATCTGGCGGAATCGCTTACTGCCTTGGCCGCTGGTGCGGCAAGTTGTGGTCTTTGCGTAAGGGCTAAATTTAGAAGCTTGTTACCTGTTTGGCTATAAAGTGCCGACGCCGGAATTGAAAGACCAAGGCCAAGAGGCGTATTAAATAATCCTAGCGCCCGGTATGCCGTTCCTGAATCTGGCAATTTATTGGCCAGTATAGACACGCCTGCATCAGACAAATCTTGTTGCAATGCATTACCAGTAGCGAACCCTTTTTTGCGTCTAGTTGGGTCTAGTTCCCTGACAGCGCTTTTCAATTGATTTGGAGTAAATACCCCCTCTTGAGCACCAACCCTAGCCCCTGCAACTTGTGGGCGAAGTAAATTCGCAAATGCTTCGTTTGCCTTTTGCAAATTTGGAGCCTGCTTCGGGTTATTTCTTAACAACATTTGCCGCAATGCGTTTTGTGCTTCTTTTACCGCATCCCCTAAAAGGCGATGGTCATAGTTGTCTGAACGCGAATAACCAGTAGATAACTGGCCTAATTTGCTTTCAATATTTTTAATGGTTTCACCAGAAGCTTTTCCTTGCTTTGTGAAACGATCAATAATTTCATTTTGTACAATCCTATCAAATTGCGCCTTCTGTTCTGGCGCAAGATTTTTTGTTAGGTTATTCAAACCAGATAAATCGCGCTTAAATCCTTTATCAAGCGTGCCGCTTACATTGCTTAGAACGTCATCGTAATATTGGCTAACTTGTTTGGCTGTATAGTCAATAGCATCATTACCGGCTTTTAATCCTTCCGGCAATTTCTTTCCAATCGGATTAAGGGATCGATTCAGAGACGCAGCGTTAAAGCTCTCTATCCCTCTGCGTTCTGCGTTTTCTATAATACTTCCAACAAACGGGATGCTCTTTAATGCCTCTTCTGCTTTACGGTATCCGCCGCCTAGTTTCTGACCGATAGTTGTTTCTATGCCAGACTTATTTAACAACTCAAGTCCTTTGTTAACTTGCGGCTTAATGATTCTTGAAAGACCTTCTGTAGCATACGGTAAGGCTTCGCCCAATACGGTTCCGGTTAATGCCTGCTTTCTTTTTTCTTCAAGAAAATCCCCTTGTGTTACTGGCTGCAATGCACCAAAGAACCCACCGGTAGCAGCGCCCAAACCAGCCTTACCCGCCAAGCTGGTGGCAACTGGAACTCTAGACGCTATCGCCAAATTGGCAGGATTGATAATATTCCCCGCAAGCCTTGAATAATCAAACCCGGACTTACCAGCAGCAGCCCTTTGTTTTTGATATTCCGATTCCTGTTGAGCAACTAATTTATCAAATCCAGACCTTGGTTTTTGCCCAGCAATTAAAGAAGAAAGACTATCATCTTCTGGAATTCTGGCTAATGGAACGCCTTTATCGGCCAAGAAATTATTAAACTTATTCACTGAAGAAACAACCGATTCTGGCAATTGATGAGTCAAGAGTTGAGCAGCGCCGGTAATCGGGTCTTTAAGTCCTTGCGCATAACCGCTAGGTGATTCTTGTTGCGATTGTTTCGGTTTAGGTTGCGCCTGCTGCTGTTGGTGCTTCAACATCCTGTCAATATCAGCAGCAATAGCTTGGGCTGATTGGGTATCTCCGGCCTTATCGGCAGCCAATAAAGATTGTTCTAATTCTTGCACTGTTGGCATAATTATCTGCCCTTAGGTTTGTATTTCTCGTAAGCTGCGGCACCAGCAGGGGAAAGTCCATTTGCTTGAGGTTGTGCTGGTTGCCACTTCTTCAACACCGGATCATCCCATATGCTCCTTTGTCCTTCTGGACTGTCTATATAAGAGCGTTCCAATTCGGATAAGTCGCCACCAGCAAGAGCTTTAGAATAATTCTTGCGATAATGCGAAGCTTCGGAGTTTTTCTTGTTCGCTACAGCTTTTGTAAAGTCGATAATAAATTGATTTGCTTGCGGTGTGTTTTCAAGGCTTGCAAAAGTATTCACGGCGCGCTGTGCATCGCCTTCTGTTTGTGGGCCTTTCTGGTCTTGCAATAAAGTGAATATTTGACGATTAACGACAGAGTTAAATGCTTGTGCGCTTGATGCAAAATCTTGAGCTTCTTTGCTACCAAGATCAAGAGTAGTTAAAACGTTATACGCTTTTGCTTTGGCATTTGTACCCCATCCAGTTTTATCGGCTATTGGCAGTTTCTCGAACGCTTCTAGCTGGGCAACCAATTCTAAATTTTTCTTACTGGAATCCAGCGTTGGGCGATAAACGTTTTTAACAAAATCCGTATTTGATTCTATGCGGGCGCTTTGTTCTACTTTTGGCAAAATAATGCTTTGTCTTGCCGCGCTTGCGGCAGCATTCCGATTTGCATATTCTTGATAGGCTGGATTTGGCGTTCCATCGTCGAAGAAAGGCTTGTTGTAATCCTTCGGTTTTGGTGCCGCGCCGATAATTTCCTCAAAGGTTCCTGGCTTAATCAAACGCTCATCTTTACCCAACTTAATAGGAGCTTTTAATTTTTTTGCTTCTTCCAGCTTCGACTTGAAATAGCTTGCAGGGTCTAGCTGTGCCAACAAAGGCTCGGCTTCTCGGTTCAGACCTTCGTAGTCAAGCCCTGGCTTAGTCTCTGGCGTTCCTGGGGTAGTGGTCGTGGAGAAATCTAATTGTGGCTTAGGCGCATCGACCGTCGTTAAATCGAATGGAGACTTATTCTGTGTTGGAGTCAATGCGGAGAAAGCATTCGGATTATTGAATACGGTTCTGTCTGGCGTTCCAGGGCTTCCAGGAGTTTTGTATTTATCGAACAGACCGCCCAATTGAGAATTCAATCCTTGAATGCGCTTGGCCTCGGCAATCTGAATATCCCGGAGTTCATTCGCTTTCTTCAATTGGTCTTTTTGATAGATGTCGTCCTTGGCTTGGGAATAACCGGTCAGGCCGGCAATACCAGCCCGCCCCAGGTTGTTAAGAGGCGTACCACGGCGAGCCGTGGCCAATCCACCGGCAACGGCCGATAGCAAACCTACCCCTTCTGGTGTGTTTATAAAGTCGAGAAGTCCCGGCATTAGTAACCCCCTAACTGCGAAATACGCTCTTTCTGTTTCAATCTTCGACGAATGGCCTCATCCATAACCCCCTGCGTTTGTTGCTGGCCTTGGCTGGCAAGGTCGGCCAAGACTTGTGGGCCGGTCTGCTGATATTGAGGTAATTGTGGAGCTTGCGGTAATTCCTGGGGCTTTTCTGGAGGGGTGAACATTTTAGCAGTTTGTACAGCTTGGCCAATAGGTTTAACAGCGCTATAAGCATCTCCGGCACTACTTAGTAAACCACCGGCTTGTGCGCCAGTTTCCGAACCCAAAGCTGTATTTAACCCGCCCTGTATCCCAGTAGTAGCCCCACCCCATCCCAAGTTACCAGCACCCAACAGACCGCCGCCAGCTTCTTGTCCAGCCAATAAAGCCGCTTGACTACCGCCCAAACCTGCCTCGGCAGCCCCTACAGACGCCGCCCCGGCCTCCGCTGCACCCAAACCCCCGGCAAGAGCACTAGAACCGCCTGTAATGGCACCAGACCCGGCAGCACCTAACCCACCAGCCCCTAGACCTCCGGCACCTAACCCACTAGCTCCTAACCCACCAGCAGCGCCTAATCCGCCTGCTGCACTACTCGCGCCTGCACCGGCAGCACCAGCCGCCCCAGCAGCGCCCAATCCACCCAAAGCAGCGCCACCCGTAAACCCTGCTGCGGCACCCAATAAACCGCCCCTAAGCGGGTTTTTCTTGTCGATGGCGGCACCAATCCCGGCACCGATCAATGGAATCAAAAGTAGAGGTAACGGCATATTATTCTCCTAGAAACCCAAAAGACCGCCCAAGCTTCCACTTTGGAAGATTTTCAGCGGGTCGTTTACTTTATTCTGCAATTTACCTAACTTGCTTCCCGGTTTATACCAGCCAAAGCTATACCCCAATGGGTCGGTAAGCGGTGCCGGGCTTTTGGCCAGAAAGGCCTCGCCAAATGGATTAATGGCAGCACCCAAGGCTGGGGTACGATTCAGGGCCAGCGGATCGGTAAGGGATTTTTTGCCTCGTTGCGAGTAGGCGTTCTTTTGTTGTAAGAGCATTATTTACCCCCTCCCGATTGCTGGCTCTGTGTGGTGGAAGATCCACCTAGATTGGTTCCAAAAGCTCCCGACATTGCGGCAAGCTTCTTGTATGGGTCGTTCTCTCTCTCTTGGAATTGTTGGTAAGCAAAATCCAGATTATTCTGCGCTTGGTCTTGTTGAATCTGGCCTGCATTCAAGAGTTGCGCCGCGTCCTGATATTGTTGGTTGGCAAATGCCGGGGCTTGACCTATGGCTTGTAGACGACGATTTTGATCGTTCTCATACGCACCGCCATAAATATTCGTGGCCAAATCTCCCAGGTTGCGGGATAAAACATCGGTTTGTGCTCCCGATCCGTATCGACCGGCAGCCGAGAAATTGGAATTAACCGTATCGGTTACACCCCTTGCGGCCTGATTGAATGTTCTATCCAGATAGGGATTTTCCTGACCTCCGATAATCTGGTTCAGGTTCGCTTCTGCGTTGCGGAAAGTTGGATTACCTCCCAAAGCCCTTTGTTGTATCAGTCCAATACCCACATTTTGTGTGGGCGTTAGTTCCTCATAACGCTTACCTTGATAAGGGTTGAACGGTTGATCCGACAACTCGATAGCTTTAGAGGTGTACTTAGTGGCCAGAGGCTTCAATTCATCCGGGATGTTTTGGGTAGTCGTAGAAGTCCCACCACCGCCCCCACCGCCTTTATGCGGCTTGCGTCCGCCAATACCATAGATGAGAACATTATATTTATTCATAGCTCAACCTTTAAAGTTTCGTAAACAGGTGAAAAACCGCACTTAGACTTGAATATTCTTGCCTGAGCAGGGAAGGTCGAGCAGCGTATTTGACTGCATCCCATCGTCCTGGCTATTGATTTCATTTCTTCAAAGAATCGTTCAAAATTCGCGTTGTGGCATACCAAATCAGTGATATGAAGCACTCTCACATTCGGTAGTTGGTCTATCCTGAAACAACCCCAGCCCACAGTCTCTTCATCATCCAGCCTAACCAATATCCGCTCGCCTCTGGACAAGATCATCTTTAACTGACTTCCCGTTATTTCCTCGGTTAGCTCGCAGACTTCAGATAGGGCATTGGCTCCGTCTCTCCAGGCGTAATCGACGAACTTAGCATCTATAATTACTAGCTTCATTAAAAATAATCTATCCAGTAATACTATATTTGAATGTTTTGTCCGCTTGCGCGTTGTTTGCGTGAGTGATGGTCGCGCTACCAATCGCCGTAGTTCCGATATAAGTCGTTGCAATTGCCCCCGCTGCATTCGCAGTTGTCGGCATTAAAGCTATCACACTGGATGCCGTGATGCGGTAATCACTCAATGTCGTACTAGCCGCATTCGCAGTTAAGGTTACTGTCCCAGTTTTACCATCGTCATTGGTATTGAGAGCAACGGCTAATTGTCTGATTCCCTCGATCCAAGAGGCATAGGAGGTCTTTACCTTCATCAGTAACGCCCGCCGCGCTTGGCGGAAAACTCAATACCATAAAGATGGGTGAACTCGCCAGATGTCGTCATTCTTGCCCGATGATAACGTCCTTCGGCATAGAGATTACATTCGCCTTCTGAATTTTGGCTTGTGGAATCAGACCACGTAACGGCTTCATTAGGAGTGTCCCTTGTCCCGATCTGAACGCTTACAGACCCGCTACCTTCATACATAGGTCTAGTATTATTAACCGTAGACCTGGCCATTTCGCTTAATTGCGTTTCTGCCGTGTCTATCGTTGCCGCCTTAGATGAACCTGTAAAATTGGACAACTTATGCGCGGTATCGAAACAAGAAAATATATATTTACCGCCCGTGAACTGGCGAGAGTCTATGGAAACATCTGCATAGGCTCCCGTGTCGGGGTTCCCAATCAAGGCGTCTATGGTTTCCAAGGTATAACCCTCGGTCATGGACTTGCAGATCGTCTCGCATTCCTGCTCGATCAATGTCCATTTCTGCACTTGCCAGTTATAAGCGAGAATTTTATTAGGCGTTCCTGAACTGGAACCAGAACCAGGATAAGACCAAAACACTACCTTGTTTATCGGATCAAGAAGCGAAGTAATACGATATAAATAGGATTGGTCTACATCAGCCCAAAAGTACTTATCAACCTTATTTGCACCAATCGGTATAGAAGTGCTTCCGTTGAACAAGTAAAATCCCTCATCGGATAGATAGAATATGTTGTAACCGATATTCGCTACCGACCCCTGTGAGACGCAACCCCTATTAGGCTCCACTTCATCGAACTGGAAAACAAGAGGGGTGCCAACGTAGGTCGCACGATAGATGGAGTTCTCGCAAAGTATTACCGCGTATTCCCCACCGACTATTTTTCGCACATAACCTGCGTTCGGCAAGACTTGTCTATCGGCTTGACTCGTACCTATAGTCCAAGTGGTAGGGGTGTCGATTGCGCACCACCTTACCGCATTAGGGTCTGTACCCGTGGCGTCGGACAGGTTGCCAAACATCACAAAATCCCTCACCGTTGCGACACATCTTCCTTTAGGTGGAGTTCCGGCCAAATCCGCGAATGCGGTGGATGTCCCCAAAGTCCATGCTTGCGGTGCGTCGGTAAAATTCGTGGAGATCAGGGTGTTCCCATATTGGGCGTATTCCCATATTTCTTCGGATGCGGTGGTGTACCCGCCAACTTTGGACACGTCAGCCCAAGAAGCGGAAGCCATTTTATATAGCTTTGTGGCATCTCCTGCGAAATTAAAAGCCGTTCCCGTGCTATCCCTGACCGCCACCGAACCCCTGCTTCGAGCAGTCAATGCGTCACTATAAATAACCGGGGATGCGAATGGAGCATAGCTATTGATATACGGGATAACGTTCGTGGCGACTGTTGATCCTGGGTTGTTCATCGCCGGCAAATCTGGCAACCACTCGGCCAATGGCACGAACATCAGACCGCCCTCACTGCAATGCCAGCACCGAATCTGCGTTTCATGGTCTGGTTGTTGGCTGTCTGTACCGATGCCGTGAAAAGACCTGTAAACTTGTTGATCTTTTCGTCGTCTTCCATGTAAATCGCACCCGCCAAGCAGGACGCATAAAGATAGACGCTAGGGTAATAAGTTAATATGTCGTTAGTGGTATTACTATCGGATAGGGCGGTCAGTTTCTTGAAGTAATGCACGTAAGCAGAGTAGGTGTCATCCGGTGTACGCTCGAACTCCAACTGAGAACCAAGAACAGCGTAGAAATTAGGCCGACCCGTGGTGGAGTTGTAGCTTTGATCTATCTGCGTTGTCGATACCGACTTTAGGTGATGAATCGGTGTAGTGTTCAAATACACCCGCTTCACTTCCAAAACCCCAGTAGGCAATGCGACGTAGCGGCTCGACGTGCTTAAAGTCAATGCGTCGTCATCTTCCATCTCGGTGACGCGAAGCTCTTTCCAGATCATTTCCTCGCCAAGAGCCACGAAGTCGGCCATCAAACTGGTAAGGTCTGAGCGATGGATCCAGCTAGCAATGCTTAATTTTAGGTTGCTGAATGTGTCTAATGCCATTTGCGCTCCATTCCATCATTTTTTTCTCATAGAACCATTCATCCGAGAACTCGCAATATTGATAGTGGTCGAAACCCGGAATCCCAAGAGAGTAATGCACTATCTTGGCATCTTTGTTTGGTGGTTGTTCCCATACGATATGATTCCATTCCTTCGGCAGTTCCCCGATTTCATCGTCTTTAAGAAACTCGAACCGATGTAGGAAAGAACCCTTTGCGGATTCGATAAAGCTTGGGGTAATCAACCTCCAGGCATAGTGTCCGCAATTTATCAGCATCACGCTAGACCAGTTTTTCCTTGGGTAGTCCTGGTTATCGGCTTCCATGTCGGTGCCGATATATTTTCTCTTCGCAGTCGTTTTGTAATCGTGTTTTACCACTTGAACCGCTTTTCCGAACTGGTCTCGAAGTTTCCACAACTCTGCTATATCTGCACGGCACAACATATCCGCACCGTCCACGAATATAGCCCACCCCTGGTAGCCCTGCATGTAGGGAATCAGGAAACGAGAATAGATAAAATTATTCGTTCCGTCCGTATGCTTCTCTTTGTAAAACTTTCTAACCGTGTCAAGATGAAGCGGGATAAATGAAATCGGTTCGCTTGCCCTGGTCAATACCGAGTTCATGAAAACATAAGCACCGATTGATTCTCGTTCGTCGTAACCAAAATAAATAGGTATCAAACCAATTTCTCCAAAGCCTTCATCCATAACCATCCAATACTCGAAGGGGAATACTTAACCCTTATGTGATCCTGACATTCTCTTATCCTGGGCTTGATTTCTTCCTGGTGAGTATTGAACCACTCAACACCTTCTCGAATATCCCCTACCCACATCCATTCGCTGAACTCTTCATAAGCCGGAAGATTCCCTGCAATCACAAATCGTCCATTCCTGACGGATTCAATCAACCTATTCGCGCTCTTTGCCTGTCTGTGGTCTGTCGGCAGTAAAACAGCAGCACAATCTCTTAATCTCGCTATCTGTCTTTCCCTTGACCAAGCCTCACCGGTCAGGATGTCAACACCCAAATCCAGATAGGGAGAAATTGTGCTTAGATTGGATTCATGCCCAAACCAGAAAAACCCGGTCTTGATACCTGCTGGCTGTTCTTCCGATTCGTAAGGGTCGGGAATGACCGTTGCATTTCTACCCGTTCTTTCCTTGATGATCTTTTGCATCTCGTTAGAGTTGCATGTCACCAAGTCGGCCTTCTCGGTGTGTTCCAGGTAGTAATTTGCGAGAGAATCGCTAAAATGATCGTCGCAAACATCGTAAACACGTTTCTTGAATGGTCTGATTTGTTCTTCTTTAACGACGTGCTTTCCATACACGATCACATCATGACCCTGGGTGATTCCGTATTTCTTTAGTTCTTCTTGAGGTATTTTCATCCTTAGGCGGGATGAGGCGATTTGCTCGCCAAGAAAAGCAAAAACAACTTTCATTAAAGCTGATAACCGTGCGCCACTACTGTTGCATTAGTATTCCCGGCACCAAGCGCAGGCATGGTTACGACAATTGCCGTGTTCGTTGCGCTCCCAGGGATTGGAATCGAATATTGAACGTCTAGGGGCGTGTTTTCAACCAATGCCCCAGCAGCAGCGGCTACGGTATAGGTCAGAGTTCCGCTTATCGTTCCGACTACTGTCACGCTCACCGGAAGCCCTGCGGTGGCTCCTGATCCAGTACAAGTAAATCCGGTAATGTAGGTCGTTTTTCCTGCCGCCGCCGCAAGGGTAGCGACTGCGGCTGCATTGGCTACGTTGCCCGATGCCGCCGTGATAGGCGTTGCACCAGCGGGGTATGGGGTAACGCTTCCGATAGAAGCCGTTCCTGTCGGGATTGGGGTTAAGCCTGCGGTAAGTGCCATGTTTTGTTTCTCCTTGTCATTTTATACAAACCCAACGCATATCCCTTGTGGGCTGGTGGAACTGTGGTTTTTCTTCTATTACTTCCTTGAACCCTGCGGCCTTCAACATTGCCGAAAATTCGTCCTTGCTCCAGCACCATTTATGCAATGCCGGTTCGCCATCCTTATGAGTAGAGGGGTCGCCATACAAAGCCCATAATGTGAAGTTCTCATGGCTTCCATGTTGGAAATGAAGTAATACTTTATCCAGGCAAGGAAGTTCTAATGTCATCCTACCGCCAGGCTTCAATACTCGCCGCCATTCCTGCATGATGGAAAGGATTTCTTTCACATAGAAATGTTCGCATACGTGTATGGCCGCAATATCATCTATGGACTCGTCATCGAATGGAAGTTTACGAATATCCATATCCATATCGGAGTCATGCAGGTCGCAATTCAACCAACCAGAAAACTTGCGCCTTCCACATCCTAGATGCAACTTCACAGCTTTACGTCCTTAACAACTTCTCGCCACGGCCTGCCGTTTTTATGATGTATGGTGCAGGTCTTAGACCACAAATATTCGCCTTCGTACCGCCATTGGTAATTATCCGGGACAAGGATATGTGTCGGAACGCCTAATCCGTTAGCACAGTGCATGGCGGTCGTGTTGATACCGATTACGGCATCCATGGAAGCAATCAAGGCAGCGGTCACGTCATAGTCCTTAGCCCTGGTCGCCCAGTCCATGCGCTTTATCCGTGGGTTTGTCGCGTCTCCCTTGTAATCCAGATTGATAAACAAGGCATCTCTACCAAGAATCGGGCTGAAATCCTCCGGCTCTATATGTCGATATTTCTCTCCGGTATAAACACTTCCAGAATTCATGCATATACCGTAAACAGGTTTACCAATCTTTCCAAAGTAAGCCTTGAACATATCCACCAACTCGGGATTTGGAATTAAGTATGGAGTTCCTGGAAAATCTTCATCTTTATTGCGATAGAAAGACGGTAGGGAAGAACTAGCGCACCTAGCATCAATCCTTGCATCTTTTAACCACTCAGGGCTGTTGTCCCTGCGCGTTCCATATACATCTGCCTTGGGGAAGCTTCGCTTAAACAGTGATTCAAGTCTCGGGTCGCAATCCAATATGACTTTCTTGCAGTCTCGTATCGCATCAGCAACACAAGAGGCGAAATTTATCTCATCCCCTAGACCTTGTTCACCATAGATAACTACAGATTGACCTTTGGTTCCATCCCAGCGTTTTTCATCGCCATACACCCATTCCTTGCGGAATTTACCGCCTAGAGAGTATTCCCAATGCTTCCAACCTTCTGCCCATTTATGCTTTGCAAGATAGACATGCGCCAAGTTCTTTGGGGCTAAGTTTCCATTGGGGTCTATTTCCAGTGACAGCTTGCACATCTTCTCGGCTTCATCCCACTTGCTTTCTTCGATCAGCAAAGCAGCGGCGTTGTCGTAAGCCTTGAAATAATTGTTGTCTAACTCGGCAGACTTTAGATAAGCCGCCATCGCTTCTTTATTCCGTCCTAGCTCATGAGAAGCAAGGCCAAAATTTGCCCATATCGGCGCATATCCTGGTTTTTCCTGTAATGCCCTGCGGAAATACTGATAACCCAAGTGGAAATTCTGTAAATCCAAATGAATGATACCCAGGAAATTTAACGCCGCTGCGTCGTTTGGGTCGTCTTCAAGCAAATTATCTATTAGCTGTTTCGCGTTTTCATAATCTTTATTTTGTACTAATTCGTAACAAGCCTGGTGAATCTCTTTCTTTTCTTCAGGATTTATCTGTGCCATTTTTCCGTAGCGCGTAAATGTGGGTAATTGGTGTTTATCTCTTTCAAAATTTCCTTGGTCTGACCGCTATTATGCAGGTACAGTCCTTTTTTCATAAGCTCCATCTCGACCACTACTGGGATGGATGCGTAGTAAGCCCAATCTTCCTTGACGCCTTTTTTCCAATGTTCCGGGTTGTCTCGATAAGACTTCATCCTATCCAGAAATACGCTTACATCCTGCTCGTATGTCAGGAAAACCTCATCTTTCACTGGGTCGTAATCGAACATAGTACGAACGCCAGTATCGGAATCGTAATCAAATAATATTGCCATCGTCCTTCCAATAAAAAGGGGAGAGGCTTCCCCCTCCCCATAAAGTTAAACGCCTACGCCGCCGACAGTCGCGTGCGCATCTCGATTATCGACAACCAATGCGTATTCGACAGTCATCAGATAGCGCTCGGAGTCGCCGGTCTTGGCCATTTTCTCTTTCTTGATCCCGTCTAGATAGGCCACGGAGATGTAGCCCGGATCAATACAGAATACCGCCGTATCGCGCATATAACGATTCAGCTTGACCATGTGATTGCCATAGCTGGAAACGTACATGTCCGAAGCTCCGGTCACAACGGCCTGATTAGTTCCCTTGACCTCGTTGTACTTGGTTGCAACGCCTGCAAACGAGTTGAACAGGTTCTTGTTCTTCTTGCTCATCATGATGATAGACGGATCGCCGCCATCTTCCCAAGCAAGACCCAATGCCGAGACCAGGTCGGCCTCGATAAAGGTGACGGTGGAACCATCTTCCGGCGCAGTCCAGGAAGCAGACGAAAACCCTCGTACCGAGTAATCGGCGGTTTGCGCGGAGTTCGCGCGCACCAGATTACCGGAAGTACTGTCGATCATCGTTTCCCAACCAGCCGTTGCGCGTGCCGTTGCGTTGGTGCTTTCCTGATTGCGACAAATAGTAAACTCCATGTCGCGCTTCAGGGCTTTGCCGCGCTTCATCAGTTGGAAAGCTACCTCGGACTTGCGACCGTATTTCTTCACAATATCCAGAGTACGGGAGATGTCCACGGTCTTGGTGGAAATCTGGCAATAGTTGCCCAGGGTCGTGGTCTGCGCGGCGGTACCGTAAGTAGCATCCGCACCCTCTTCCGCTTTATTGGAAGTCGCGGCCTCCAACTTGTCCTCTTGCCATTGATGGTAACGCGCATCGGCTTTCTTGCGCTTTGCCATCGTAAGCATGGGAGTATCAGTCGGGCTTACGTCGAAAATCATCGGTTTTGTTATCGTCAGGCTCTTTATCCTGACTTCTGCGACTTTCATCGCAGCCCAGACTACATCATCGCTTATCGCGTCGAGCGCTCGTGGGAATTTGGGCTGTTCTAGCTTAATTTTCCTAGTCGTTGAACCTTCTTCCCATCCCTGGGAAGCTTGGCTGCTGATTGCCCAATCCAAAATCTTTTTGGCCTTCACGCTTGCCGTTACTGGCTACGTTGTGGCGATTTTAGCTCTAAGGGGTTTCCAGCAATTCACTCGATTTGCATCTATGCCTAGAGTGATGACAAGAAGGACATAATACTTCACTGTTTTCGGGATCAAATCTTGATTCGGGATATTTTGAAAATGATTTAATGTGATGAACATGCAATTTAATCGCAGTCCCGCAACACTTACAAACCATCCCGTTTATTACTCCACATTGTTGGCATTTTTCTCCGCGCAATTCTAAAGCAAGTTTTTTCCATTTTGCGTAGTCTTTTGATTGCCGTAACTTCATATTGGTGTAAGCTACACCGCCTTTCCAGTTACCGGCCTTCTCTCCTACGTATTTGCCTTTTCTTGCTTCAGACTGCTTGCGGCGGTGTTCTTCCGTCCATTCTGGCCTCTTACGATTTTGCCCGGATGGTTTCGCCTTGTAGGTTATTCCATGCCGTTTCACAAAAGACCATACTGTAGTTTCGCCTATACCATAATGCTTAGCAATTTCACGCAAAGACTTTTCTTGATACATCCTATCAATTTCAACAGGATCAAGATTTACCTTTTTGTGTCCGCCAATTTTTGGCGTTATCCCGGCTTCATGAATCAACCTTGATGCGACCGTTTCGCTAATGTTCAAAGTTGACGCGACACCAAGAACAGTGCCTAGTTTCTCATAAAGCTCTTTTACAGTTTCTTTCGGTACTAATACTTTCCTGCTCATCACCAGACTCCGTGCATAGTGGGACTGGTGTTATTGTAGGTTATTTATTAACCTATGTAAACGTTAATCCTCGAAATCTTCTGCCAACCCGGACGTATTGCTGACAGTGGTAGTAGTGGCTGTTGCCATGTTTTAACTCCTTATAAAGTACGTTCTATAAGGGCTGCAATCGCTCTTTCGTCACCTCGTTTAGCCATTTTCCTTAGTTGTGAAAGCTGGCTATCCGTGGTCTGTCTTTGACCCTTGATGACTTTAGGGGCTTCTGCTGCCCGCTTTTTGATGTCTGGCTGGGCGTTCTTGAGATTGGCGTATTTAGCCGCCTCATAAGCAACCCTGACCATGCGATGATCCAGAATCGAACCTATTTCCTCGGTGTTGAAACCTCGGCTTGACAAATACTTGGCGACTTCATTTTTCGCCTCATCTGCCTTATCACCTCGGAATTCCGGCATCGCCTCAGCCAATAATGTCGCTTCGCGCTGCAAAATCTCGTTTTGCTGCTGCGTTCTGACTTCGTTGAACTCACCCATCTTTTGTTGGTACTCGCCGACCAATTCGTTTCGGGAGTCCTTCAATTGCTGGTAGGTTTGGTTAAGGGTGAGATATTGCATCGGGTCGCTTTGCGCCAATGACTGCCAATCGACTTGCTTGTATTGTGCCAACTGAGAATCAATATTCCTGATGTCAGCCATCTTTTCTGCGACAAATTGTTGCGCCATCGACTGAGTTTGCAACATCGTTTCTTTTGCTTGTACAATCCGCTCCTTTTCGGCAATGGATTGCATTTTTTGGGTGTAGTTGTAACCTTGCTCGGCAAAGTTCTTGAATTCATCCTTCGTAACCTGTTTTTCTTCCTCACCCCATTTCAGGGTGACATATTCAGGTTCTTCGGTTTCTTCCTCTACATCCTGGGAATCTTCGGTTTCTTCAGGGGCGTCTAGCGCTTCGTCCTGTTCAATCTCCGTCTCTTCCGTTTCCAGCAAAGCGGCCATGCGCTCCTGGATGTCATCATCGACTGCTTCCTCGGCTCGGTCGTTTTCGTTCATTTTCTACTCCAATAAAAAAGCCGCACTAGTCGGCTAAATCCCGGATACACCAGGCAATACTTAGGCAAACTTATTCCTTGCCTTGAATTCCTTTACCTTTCGATCTTCTTCTATCTCGATCTTGGCCAACTTTCCAGAGTCCACGAAATTCTTGATGTTGTTCTGCAAGTCGCCCAGTAGTTTAAGCATCAGCTTAAGCTCGTGCTGCCCATCAATATCACGAATGGGCGCTGCTTCCCATTTCTCTATAATACCGTCCCTGACGGCCTTCATAGCTTCTTTGTAGACGGGGTTTTCCAGAAGAATTTCGGCTTGAACGCCTTTTTCTATCCGTTCTTTCAGGCTGCCAGTAATAGTAATTCCTCCTCTTCTTCAAGCTCCATCATTGCCATCAGATAATCCGTTACATCCATCAGATTAAGCCTGTTGTCGTAGGAAGGCATGGGAACGTAAGCAGTCAGCGCAAGTTGATTGGCGTAAATCTCAGCCGCTGTCCTTGGGTCATCGGTCAGCGGTTTGGCTTGAATCTTTACCTTGCCTTTTTTCTTGATGACTTTCGGCAAAACATCTACTAGATCGTCTACCTCATATTCTTTATCGTCTACACGTACAACCCAAAGTCGATGGCTTGTTTTATAGACCTTCTTTTTCTTACCACCGTGCCCAATACCGCCGCCTGTCGCAGCAGGCTCAACAAACGCACCTTCCCGCCATACGCCATCGGCCCATACGGTCGTTGCCCATACGCCAACCTTCCATACTCCATCTACGCTAAGGCTCATACCTGTCTCGCAAATTTTCCGAAGTAGACAAGCAAGGCTTTGTGTCTTGCGGTCTCGGCACAATCAAGGCTTACGAAATATCCAAGTGATACTCTCCGGCCTTCGCGTTCTATTCTCGCAACCCACTTACGAGAGCGTTTATGCCAAGAGACCCCAGGCACCGTCGAAGTGTTATTCCGATAACGCCCCAAATTAAAGCGATTTTGCTGTTTTGTACACGCGCGCAAATTACCCCATCTGTTATCCGCGCGATTACCGTTGATGTGATCCACGTTCTCCGGCATCGCTCCGGTCACGTAGAGGAACGCGAGCCGGTGGGCGAGGTAAAGTTTGCGATTTATGCATATAGCAATGTAGCCATCAGTCCGCACCGTGCCAGCAATCTTTTCTGCCCGAAGAACAGTCGCTCTGATGTTCCAAACAAATGCGCCGGACTCCGGGGAATAGCGCAAACTACTCTTGAGTTCGTCTTGGGTCATTTTCTACACATTAAACGGCGTTACCCCACCGTTCCCGGTAATCGTTACGTCGTTAATGGATTGGATATTCGCGTCAACCTGACCAGCTACGGTGAAAGTAAGGCTATCTGTCTTTGCCTTGATCGCTGCGACTTCAGTATCTACCGCCGCAAGAATCGCGGCGACTTCCGTATCCACAAAATCATCAATGGCTGTTATATCCGCGCTAATTGAAGCGCCGACAGGAGCGCCAAGTCTTGCAAAACTATCGCCTGTCTGAGGCGTATTACCAGTGTATGTCGTCAAAGTATCGGTAAGAACCACGCCTTGTACTTTATTCGTTGCTGGATCGTATCCCGCATCAGAAAAATCTTTAAGATCGGTTGCAGATTGAGCATCGCCACCAATATGAGTCAAATCGACCTCCGGCACTCCGGCCACGGTAGGTGTCGCAGCAGCGGTTCCCAACCAAGCATCCACATCGACCTTGGGCTTGCCGGCAATGCTCTCGGCAGGCATCAGTCTGAATTGGCAGGCGATGAAATTCACCGTCTGAGAGTCGATAGTCACCGCGCTGACGACCACGGTAAACCATGCGCCAACTGTATAAAATCCAGCATCCGTATTGTCTCCGGTGTCGATACTAAATCCGTGAATACCCGTGATAGCATCGAAGTCGATACCATCCGTATCCAATAATGTATAACCGGCATCGCTCGCTCTTTGCGTTACCGAACCATCCTTGTAAATCTCAATGTCCGTTACAGCAAGTCCCGTCAGAGTAATGCTTGCTCCCGTAGCCCCCGCATAGCTTGAGAACATCACCGGCAGAACATCTCCGGAAGGAACGTAAAAAACTGGATAGCTCATGCTACTAACCTTCCTTGGGTGAGACGGCTGTTAATCAATCCGCCGCCGATCAAAGGCAAATAATTGGCCGGAGGGGTAGGCGTTACCAATGTCAACTGTCGATAAGGCCTGGATATCGGAGGGTTTGCACTGACCGTGGCACCTGTAACGGTTCCCGCATTTGCGTTACCCGAATAATCTGGTTGAGTTCCTGTGCCATTTTCACCAAGACGCCAAAAACCGATACATCCAGCAATCATTCTAGGATTGCCCTTCCAATCCTTACACTCGGCAAGCGTCATCTTCCGGTTGACTACAGCCACGATACCGATGTCTCCCTTGAACGGGGTATTCGTATTTAATTGAAGATTTCCTATATACAAATTAGCTGCGGCTTCGGATGTTAAAGCGCCTGAGCCGTTAGTACTAGTATTGTAAGAAGCCTCTGAGACCTCTGCATTCATGCTGCTATGGTAAATCGACATGGCAGGAGTATCGCCGTTTTTAAATGTTCCTGCGGCAAACGTCCACTGGTCAACGGGATGCGTCACAGTGCTAGTGATATAGTCAGTATGCGTGCCACCAGGTCTCAGTATTAAAAACCTTGTGACACCCTCAGAAGGCGCGTTGTCTACAAGAAAGTTCCAACTGCTCGTGGTTGTGTTTTGGAACTTCGTGACTATCTGTTGATTCGCTCCTGTCCCCGTTCTTTTCGTAATGGATAAAACGGTAAATCCGTTTGTACTGGACGGCAAATCATCCAATATCGCGGCGCTTCCGCAATCTACTCTATCGCTGACATTTGTTCCGAAATTAAGTGACATTAGGCGTCCGCGTACTCGAAAATTGCATCAATCAGTTGAAGACTTGCAGCGGCGGTATCCGCACCAGCCCCATTTCGGTTAATGGACACATACATCGTATCCAGGGCAGCGATATTCGCGCTGGTCAGCGTGAAGGTAATATCGGAAATCAGGTTGGTAGTACCCGCGACTGCCGTTGCACTACCCGCAAGGCTTTCTTGATGAGTGGTCGGGTCGCCTGTCTCTCCTGCGGCGATGGATCGGTAATCCAGCGTCCATAAAACGTTACCGGTCGTCACCGTGGTCTTGTATCTGACGATGATCTTCGCCGTACCTACGTAGTTATTCGGCACCAGAAAGGTCGCATACGACTTGAGTAGCGTCGCGGTGTCCGCGAAGATCAATACCTGGCTCGTTGGATACAGGTCGTTGGTGTCCAGAATACTGGCCGGTTGCCAGTAAACGCTACCCGACGTATCGGGGGTCAGTAGTGCGCCGAATCCTATTTTGTGTGTCGCCATTATAAAATCCTAAACTTTGAAAGCAGCCAAAACTTGACCATCTTGTTTTTTTGACCTGCGGTGAACGTGGCTGGCGCGACACTCTCGATAGCGGCATTAATCCCGGGTTTACAGGTTGTCTCGAAATAACTTTCGATTGCCTCGACTGCCGCGTTGATCTGTGTCTTGGTCTTGTCGGCTGGAGTATTGGACGACTGCAATGCCTGTCTTATCTCCGTAAGTTCTTTTGAGGTTAGCGCCATGATTATTCCTATTCAACAAAATTTGTCTCTCGGTTAGTCCCATCTTCATAGAACGAAATCGCCTTAACCATCTTGCCTTTCTTGTCCCTGACCTTCTGGATATGAGTAGGCTTCTTAGTAGATTCATTCATCACCGACTGCAAAGCTTCCGCCATCTCTTGCTTCATTTGGTCAATGATTTCACCAACACCACCAATCAAGTCAGGCTGTTCTGCTTCCAGCATCTGCTTGGTCTGCTCTACATGACCTTCCATTTCGGCTTCTTGTTGATCCTTGAAGGCATCCAGTTCTTTCTGTAGCTTGAATATTTCCTTCTCATAGTCCAATTGACGCTGTTCTTCATTCAACTTGGCCGCGTATTGATCTAGTTTCTGCCTCTCTGTCAAAGCAGTCTCTTTGATCTGGCTTTCTGCCTTGGCTTGGTCGGCTTGCATCAATTTGGCTTGCGCGGCTTGCAGTTCTTTCTCTAGTTGAGCCATACGTTCAAGACCTTGCTGAATCTCTTCCGGTGTCGGAGACTTGGGCGGAACGTTCTCTCCTTCGGGGTCGGTAATAAAGTCCTCGGGCATCTTGTAACCAGCATTCTGTATGATCTTCGCACCCAGGTTATAAACGTTCTTCGGCGTCACAATACCCATTTGAGCGGCTTGTACCATATACTGACCAATCAAGTTTAAATGCATCAATTGCTGGTCTTTATCTCCAGTTCCAAGACCCACCGAAACGATCATATCGGCACGTTTCTTCCAGTCTCTCGGGTCTACCTCTACCCATTTATTCCGTAACCGAATCACCTCGGGTTTGTTTTGGTACATCCGGGTCAAGGCATGGATGTTCAGGAACAATTCTTTAACCCCGGTCTCGGCGAATACGCGAGCAATCAACAGAATACGCTCTTGTGCGGCATTCATAATTTTGCTGATGCCGGTGGCCGTCTTGTTCAGGCTTGAGCTATCAAGACCCTGATTGTATTTAGTGACCCCGGTGCGGTTTTCCTTGATCGTGTCCAGGTATTCCAACAACGAAAATCCCTGGCCAATTGGGTGAGGATTGGACAATGGGAGAATCGCCCCTGCCGGGTCTCCCTTGACCCTTACCACACCACCCGCCCGTGAAGTCAACATGTCATCCAGGTCTACACGATCTTGATTGATCGCATGCCGGCCATGGAGAGAAAGAAAAGCCGAATCCAACTCTGTGCGCATCACCGTGGACTTGAGTAATTGCAGGTCTTTAACCAAATCCGCGACTGCACGACCGATATGCCTATGAGGAGTGATGTAAGGTGTAATGGCCGAGAACGGGATAAACTCGGCCTTTTCCTGCTCCAGAATGGTACGGCCAACGATTACCAACCGGACTAGCTCGGCGATACCATCCTCGTCAATGTCCAACTTGATATATACATCCCTGACCCATACTCGACGCATGGCCGGGTCGTTACGATCATCGTGGAAGTCGTTCTCGTCGAACAAATCCCGTTCATAGGATTCATAGTCGTTGGTGTTGTAATCGTCCCTCAGATCGTCTTCAACCTTATATCCAGCTTGCCTTAGCTCGCTGATAGTTTTCTGAGTCCTATGCTCCACAAAATCCGCGTCTTTAGGGTTAGGACTACGGCATTTGGTCGAGACCAACAGCTCTTCGGGGGGAATGTTCTCGATGCAAATCTTGCCGTACTTTTCCGTGTATCTGACCTTGATCTCGTGTGTAGTGACAGGTATCTGGCCTTGCAATGTTTGTTCGATTAACTGCTCTTGGCTATGCTCGATGATCTCTATATTCGAATCCTGCAAAATCATCGTCATTTCGTCATCGGTGAGGGACTTGTAGCGCTCCTCCATGACTTCTTCGACTTCTTCCCAGTAGACTTTTACATAGCCTACCTTTTGAATCAGAGCATCTTTAGCCCAAACATAGAATATCTGAAACCATGGGTTTTTCTGCGTGGCGATGTAATTACAGTATTCGGTTTCCTGCTCGGACAATGCAATATCTTCGGCATTGCGCGGCTCAAACTTGACCACATCATCCCCACCGGCAAACAGTTTGCACAGGCTGGGCATGATGCCTTCGATTACGTCCGCCACTTCCGACAGTACTACCTGACTACGGCCTTCTTCCTCGTTACCAAACGGTTCGGAGTTGAAATAACGTAGATTCTCGGCTCGCTCGGTCGATAGCGTCCCGGTCACATAACCGTAGGCTTCAGTTTCCTCTAGCTCAACTACCGCTAGAATGTCCCGTTCCTGCATCATTCCGTGGGCGTCCTGGCTTGGGTTTGTTCTCTAACTTGCATGTTCTTTCCTCTAATTGTTTTATCTGTTCCAGGATTTGCCGGATGTTTTCTTCGACGGCCTTAATGCGCTGCTTCATACGATTCCCATGTTAGGGTACTTGATTGGCTTGTTCTTGCCGGTCGGTATTTCGTAGGCCACACACATCAGGCCAAAACTGTCTGATCCGTGACTTGCCCAGTCGTGCTCAGGCCCTAGTCCGATATTCCGTTCTTCATCTTTCTTCTCGTGATACCAGCCGAGTGCATCTAGCCCGGGTTGTGTCGTCTCGGCGTTGAACCATATCGAAGGAAACAGCCTACGTCCGGCTTCTATCCTAGCCTTGGCTGCTCCCTTTCCCTGATTGGGTACTACCGTCACGGTGTACCCGGCTTGTTTTAGCGCGGATTCGTAGGACACGTCATAGACCTTATCTTGCGTCGATCCGTCATGTGGTAGCCATATCTGCGCTTTGTCTGGCGTATAGCCCTGGGAGCGCATCCAGTTGATATGCGTTGCCAACGGTTGTCCGACTTGCTCATAGTAATTGAGGGCGCGAATCTCTCGCCCGATGAACTGTGCCGCCCATATCGCTACCGCATCCGCTCGTGCACCCGTACCGCCAATGTCGAAGAACAGGCGAATTGTCATCAGAGGGTCAGCAGGGATTCGTCCTATGCGCTTTTCTGCGCGGGCAATAGCAATCGACTTGGCATAATACGCGCCTTCTAGAACTGAGGCGTAACCGCCCTCCCAAATATGATCGTATTGATCGGGAGTTTTATTTAGGCAGTCTAATCTCTCTTGCTCTAGGACTTTGGTAAACCATGGATTATCAGACCAGTTAGCCATTACGACGACAGCGCCAGTTGGTAGCGACTCGCCGCGCAGCATTTCATCAACTGGATCGTTTTTCCTGCGAGGATTCCATGAGAACCAAAGCTCCGAGCCTTCTTCACGGATAGTCGGGCGAAGCAGGCTTAATGATCTTGCGCTTAGGCTTTGCGCTTCCTCGATCCACGCCCGCTTGAAACCCTCTAAAGACTTGATCGACTCGGCATTATGATCTTGCATGCCCTGGAATGTGATTAGCCCATCCCCAGGGGTTTGAATCACTTCATTGAAAACCTTGAAACCCTGCGCCTCACCCAAGCCGAACTTTTGCAGCTTATCTTCAATAAGTCGCTTGCTGGATTCCTTGAGGGTTTTCTGGACTTCGCGGATACAGACCGAGCGCATACCTGGGTTGCAGATATGGTCGTCTATCAGTAGTTCGCCGAAAAAATGAGATTTACCACTACCCCTTCCTCCCCATGAACCCTTGTATCGGGATGGGTTTAGCAAGGGCTGGAATACCCTCGCTGTCTCAATCCTTAGAGTTTTCAATTGGCGTCGGATCAATCCTGATTAGTGTTGGATCATTACCTGGGGCAATGATGGCTCTTTCAACCCTTGCGATAAGATCAATAGTTTGGCCGCCGGAATGCTCGACGGCTTTGAGGTCGGGCAAAACTTTAGATAGCAGCTTTAGACGTGTTTCAGTCTTAAACTTTACTTCTGGCAATTCTTCAGGACTAATCGGCCTATCTAGATCGCGATTAATCGCATGGATATATTGCTGACCTTTGACAAACTCGCGTAGGGCATCTTTCTTTTCAGCTCGCCTTTTATCAGCATAGGACAAACCGCCTTGATTGCTCTTTTCTTCTGTAATGTTAGTAAGTGCTTCCATTTTATATTAGTAAGCGATCACTAACCACTTAACAGCCTTTGCTCTTACCAGGTTTAGGCATTGGTTTGGGCATTTTTTTCATTGGGGCTTTGGATTTCATGACATTTCCCTCGCGATCCTCATAAACTTTAATTGATCCAATAATTATTTTCGAATTATCTGATATTTGCATACATCGCATCGGTTGCCTATTAACGTAATTGTATGTCTAGACTTATT
>JAEHJW020002444.1_pt1 | contig 30466 bp, 40 predicted proteins | sample 9271431 | NCBI WGS metagenome assembly JAEHJW02 | reverse complement strand
TGAGGAATTCCTTGGGGGTGTGGAAGGCATGCACCGCAGGGACGAGAAATACGGGCTTGTAGCTCAGTTGGTTAGAGCGCGTCACTGATAATGACGAGGTCAATGGTTCGAATCCATTCAGGCCCATCCCGCCAAAATTTGATGCCGCTGCCAAACAGGCCACTGAGGCTGAAATCCGCGTCTGGACGTGGTTCTCGCTTGTCACGGGGTTCGTGCCTGATCACGCCTGATTACGTTTGATTAACATGGAGTGCTTCGCTTTTGGCTTCGCTTTTTTGGTCGGCTTTTTTAGGGGCGCCCGCCGAGGGGGCGCCGCCGGCGGCGCGGCGCAGGTAGCTCTCGTCGCTCGCCAGCAAATAGTGCTCCTGGGCGACCCGCTCGGTGTGGCCGACCCATTGCCGCACGACGTGGGCTGGGAAGTCTCGCCTCAGCTCCGCATCCCGCGTCGCTCGCATGTTCGCCCAGGGCTTGGGCCAGAGCACGACGCCGGCACGCTTGGCGATCCGGCCGAGCTGGGTTCGCAGGTTGGAGGCGCTCGACCGGTAACGCGCGATGACAAAATCTGTCGCGGCCGGCTGCATGAGCGAAAACAATTCTTCCAGCGGACCACGCAGCTCCGGAAACAGCGGGATCACGCGGAATGCGGCGCCATGGGACTCGGTCTTGGGGCTTGGCACGCGGAGGGTAGCAGGACGACCCGCGTCGCCCCAGTCGATGTGGGCCCACGTGAGCGCCAGCGGCTCGGACGGCACGCGCAACGCCCCCCAACGCCCGAGCGCGATGAGCACACGCCACTGGCTGTCCGGAGCGGCCTCCATGAGCCGCAGGCACTCCCCGCCCGGGACGAGGAAGGCCCGATCCGGCGAGCCGCGGACGGTCACGGGCAGCGCGGCGAAAGGGTTCTGCGATATCAGCCGTTGCCGGGCGGCGCACGCCCAGAGGTCGCGCGCGACGCCGCAACGCCGACGCACCGTCGCCTCGCGCAGGCCGGACTGGCGGAGAAAGTCGCGGTAACGCTCGGCGGCCGCTTCATCGACGGCGCGCAGATCGCAGCCTGGCCCGAAGTGGGCAAACAGAGTCTGCAGGGCTGTCTGGTACGCGGCGCGGGTTGAGGGCTTGAGCTGGCGGCGGCTAAAAACGTCTGACGCGAAGTCGGCGAGTGTGGTGACTGCCGGTGCGTCCGCGAGCGAGCAGCGACGGAGGCGATCTGCGAACTGTTTTCCGACCTGGCTTACCCAAGCGGCGCACCGTGGCGGCATGGGAAGGCCGAGGCGCTGGGCGGAGATGATCTCCTCGACAAGGGAGCGAATCTGCTCGCCGTCGCGGCGCGAACACTTGCCGAGCCGGAGCGTGCGCTTGCGGCCGTCAGAGGCAATGAACGAAATCCAGTAGCGCCCGCCAGGGCGCCGAACCAGCGAGGCGATGCGACACCTCCAGCGAAAAGATTTGAAATCTCAAATTTGAAATTTGAAATCTCAACCTACAGACCATCCACCAGCGCCTGCAGATCGGCGAGCCGATACATCGGCCGCGACGAGAGACGCACAGGGCGCAGCTTACCGGCCCGGCGCAGGCGGTCAAGCGTGGCCGGGCTTACGCCGAGATGGTGAGCCGCCCGGATCCGGTCGAGCAGGAGCGGGGCTGAGACGTCCCGGGCGGCCGCTGGGTGCAGGCCGAGAGGCGTGGCGACGGAGCGGGCTCTCATAGGTCCTCCGCACTCGGCGCGCCGCCGTATTCGAGGAACGGAAGCTCGCGGCGCCGCCAGAGGCGCACCGCCGCGCCGATCTGCGCCGGGATCGGGAGGGTCAGGAGCGGCGAGCCGCGGTCAACCAATCTCACCTTTGGCCGCACACGCCAGACGGTGACCGAGGTGCAGTCGTCGGAAAAATGGGCGAGAGAGAGCGGCTTGGAGGGGCGGATGCATATCCAAGACGCCATGGGAGAAAGAGCGCACGGCTTGTCGGCCGCAGACCAGACGCCGCGGAAGCCGTTGAGGCGCAGCATGCGGACAAAATCAGCCGTCGATGGAGGCGCGGCGTCGAATGCGGCCTGCAGGCAGTAGCGGACGTAGATGGCGTCGGTCTTAGACACCGGGCACCCGCAGTTCGATCGCGCTCGGAGAGAGCCACTTCGGCTTGTGCGGAGGCACCCGCTTGGCGTTCGGGCTGCCGCCGGCGTGCAGGGCATGGAACGTCTCCCAAGCTCGCTCGATCTGACCGTCGTGGGATTCAATCTCGTGGATTTTGCTCCCGATCTGCACAAATACAGTGCCGCGCCAAGGCTTGAAGTCACGCCAAGAAATAAACGCGGTAGCCTCGATCAGGCAGCCGAGCGAATACTCCCAGCCTTCCGCCAGGACGATGTGGGTGCAGCCGCGCAGGGCACGCAGATCGGCCATGAGCGTCGCCCGGTAATCGCAACACTTCTCACAGCTCCGCTTGTCGGGGGTGAGGGTCGGGTCGTGCGGCTCGAAGCCCATGTGCCTGGCCCACGCGCGGAGGGACGCGGCGTGCTGATACACCGAGGCTGGATCGTGCCCGGTCATCGGGATCGAGATGTAGACGGTGTCCTTCGCGTCGTCTGCTCCTCCCGGCGCATCGGCCTGCGGCGCGGAGAGTGGCTCAACCGGCGGCCGATCGGGCGCTGGCTCGGGCGGATTTGCGGTTCGCTTTTTTACGTGCTTCTTTTTGGGCATAAAACCTCCTTGTAAAAAACTTTTTCTCGACGTGTGACGATAACGAATCGTGCCCAGGGGTACATTTCGGCGGCGACCTTGATTTTGACTCTCGCATCGTCGCGCCAGAAACCTTTAACCTCGTGAAACTCAAGGTGCCCATCCGCCAGCACCACTGTAAAATCAGGCGTGTAGCCGGTCGCCTTCGCGAGGCGGAGGCGGATCGGCTCGTAGGCGAACCAGGTGATATCGCCGGCCGTGAGGCGGCCGGAGAGCTCCTCCGAGTAAAGCTGCTCCCATCGGTTCATGCCGCGGGGGCCTCTCGGCGCCGGGCTTGCCGGCGCCTTCGCCTCCGGTCGGCGGGCGCGGCGTGCAAGCTCGGCGGCGATCTGCGCCCGGGCTGACTCGGAGAGACGCGTGATGTCAATCGCCATCGGTGCCCCCGGCCCCAATGACCGTCAGGCGCCCGAGATCGACAGGAATGCCTTCTTTTGCCGCGCGGACGTACTCCCACCACTGCCGGTCGTGGGTGTGAACGCGGAGCTCCCGGAGCTTCCATGGGACGTCGATGGTCAGGCAGTGACCATCGATGGTCGCCACGTCCTCCGGGCCCGGCGTGACTCCGCCCTCCCAGATCGAAGGGTCGGAAAGTTCGCCGGAGCGTAGCAGCTTGATCACGCGTGGCATCAGGACACGCTCCCTTGATCGCCGGATGTCGGCGGACCCGGCGCTTGGGTGGCCAGATCTGATCTCGCCTTCTTTGCTGCCTCGGCCATGGCCGCTGCGACTCGGTCGGCGTCGGCGGTCGAGACCTGCGGCCAGCGTGAGCGGGAAGCGGGCTTAAACGCCTCAGGAAGGCCCAGCCCGCGACAAGCCGATTGACGAGCCGACTCGACGGCGCGGCGGACTGTGGCGCGGGCTTCGGCGTCTCGCTCGCGGCTGGATTTCGGGGGCGGCGCCGTCGGCGGGGAGTGCCCCGACTTGAGCAGGTGCAGGATGAACCCGCTCGGGTTGACGATCTGGGCTGTGCGGGACTGGAGCCAGCAGCGCTCGATGGCCCGCGCGACGCGGTCCACGCCATGGGCCTTGAGAGTGTCCGCCAGGAATGGGATAGTCAGGCCGAGATCCGCGACGATCTGCGAGCCTGTAGCGCCGCCCACGCGAAGAGGCGCGATGTCCGCGACGAGCTCGGCAACGGCCGGCGGGGGGACGGGCGCCGCCTGTGCTGGCTCGGTGTGGGCGCCGCCGTCGCCTGGACGCATCAGAATCTCGTCGATGAAGTCCTCGGGGTCCGAGATGGCCCGCTTTTGCGCCTCGCGCCAGCATTCAGCGATGGCGCGGGAGGCGCGAGTGAGGCCGACCCCCGCGACCACGCGGTTAATGAACGGGCTGCTGAGACTGAGCGAGTGCGCTACGTTCGCACCCTCGGGCCCGAGCACCGATACCAGCCGGAGGTAGGCCATGAAATCATCCTTTGCCATCGCGTAGATGTCGGGAGGCGCCACCTTTGGTGAATCTGGGCCATCCGTGGCCGTCAGGCCCTCCCTGTTGGTTTCAAGAGCATCAGCAGCAGCGCCGTCGTCCTGGTGCTGGTCCTGTTCAGGTGGTTGTTTGCTGCTGCTGTTCTTTGTAGTTGTCTTGGTAGTTGTAGTTGTTGTTGTGTCCCCCGAGTTCCTCGGGGTTCCGCAGGGCTCCCCAGGGTTCCCCAGGGCTCCGCAGGAGCCCGCAGGGCTCGTTGGCGTGCCACAGGGTTCACTCGCGTCCACGGATGTCGGCTGAGGCGTTGGATCGGGCTGCTCGCGCGACGGCTCGTCCGGCGCGAGGTCGTCGCGCTCGGACGGGCAGGGAGGGTAGCGGCGCACGCGGCGCCCGGAGCGGTCTGCGGGCTGAAGGGCGAGATGGCCGCACACATGCCCAAAGGACTCGCCGCGGTGCGTGTAGCGCGCGACGAGACCCTCCTTTTCGAGCTCCGCCATGGCGGCGAGGATCTCGTCCGGGTTGATGGTCAGGAGCGGGACGAGCTGGTGCCTGATCAGGTATGGATCCCAGGGGTGGTTGCCGTAGTCGTCGACGGCGCCGGCGAGACGCCAGAAAAGCCGCTCGGCGAGATGGCCGACGCGGTTGATGCGCCGCCCCCAGATGCAGCCGCTGTAGATGCGCCGGTATTGCCCGCGTGAAAAATCGAAGTCCATGGTGTTAAAAATCCTCCGTGAAAATGGGTTAGCTTTTTTCCGCTCGCTCCCAGGGCTGCGTGGGCGGACCTTCGCCGAGGTAGACCGGGATCGCGTCACCCAACTCGTGGGCGAGCCACGCCGCGGCCGACTCGCAGGCGTCTGAAAAGCACTTTTCGACCGCGTCAATGCCGAAGTCGAGGCTGAAGTGCCCAAAGAGGCCCACCACGTTCGGCTTCGCGTAGATCTTGAAGGGAGGCGAGAACCGCTGGTACGGCTCGTGGTAGACCTCAAGCGTGGGCCCCTCGTCAAAAAGCTTGGGGCGCGGCTCGCGAGCTTCGGAGGGTGGCCCGTTCGGGTCGCTCGCGGCGCGGTCGGCGCAGAGCTTGTCCACCTCCCGGAGCCACGCGACCAGCTCACTGTAGCCGCTTGCGGCCGTCGCGTAGCCGTAGCGGAAGACGTGAAGCATCCGCTCCAGCTCCGTGCAACTGAACGCGGGCGCGGACTCACCCGGCTTGGCCGAGAGACGAAGTGCCCAGGAGAACGGCCAGCTTGGACGCAGCGTGCGCCGGGCGAGCTCCGCGGCTCCGGAAAACAGCCGCACGCGGCCTATACCGAACCAGACGACGAGATCGCCCTGCGGCGTGTCCGGGCTGCCCTGGGTGGCGCGTTTGCGCATGTCGGCCGCGTAACGGGCGAAGGCGGAGAATGTCGCGATGTCGACAGGGCCGTGAAAAGGGGTGTGGGTTTCCATGTTGTAACCTCCACGAAAAAAGAATGGGAAAAACGGGGCGCCCGCTGAGACTCACACCAACGCGGCGATGAGCAGGCAGACGGCTACAAAAAAGAGCGCGAAGAGAATCAGGAGCAGCGCGTCGATCTCGTCCCAGCTCATCGAGCGCTCAAAGTCCCCCTGGCCGACGACGACGCCGGGGCCGCGTGGCGCCGCCGGGTGCGGCGTGGCTGCCTGGATGGGAAAGCGGATTGGTGGAGCCGGGTCGGTGCCGGGAAAGCGGACCAACGAAGGAAGCTCGGCCGCTGGAAACCGGATCGTGGCCGGGGAGCTACGGCCCGCAGGGAGGGCCGGACGAGGACGGGGCAGCGGCGTGCTCGGCCGAGAGGGAGTTGGCCGGGGAGGCGACACAGGCGCAGCCGGAGCGGGCGCGGGCGGCGATGAATTTTCGGCGAAGGGCGAAAAATAAATGTCGGTCATGATGCGAAAAAACCTCCAAAAAACGGCGCCCGGGGCGCCGGCCACAACGAGCGGCCGACGGGTTTATGTTGCGATCTTCTCCCCAGGCGCCGAGCGTTGGGCGCGGTGACGATTGCGCTCCATCGCGGCCGCTGCGGTCCGCTGGGCCTGGCGCCGCAGATCGGCGATGGCGTCGGAAATGGCTGATGCGGCCCGCGCGGAGGCCGAGTCTTCGGCGCCCATGGCGCGGTCCAGAAATTCCAGGCCGTCTGCCAAGAGAACCAGTTCGCCGGCGAGTTTCTGCAGGTCGCTCACACGCCACTCCCGTTCTTGTAAATGACTTCGCCGGTGAGCATTTCGGACGCGGCGAGCAGCGCGTTAACGGACGCACGCTGGCTCTGGCGGAGGGCCAGAAGCTCGCGGGTCGCCAGGATGTCGATCAGGTCGCAGGCCGGGATGCGTGTTAATTTCTTGAGCTCCGCCAGCTTGCGGGCGGTGTTTGGGCGCACGCTAATCCCGGTGAAACGATGGCGTCGGATTGTTTCGTCACTTTTCGTCATGCGTTGTATCTTATCGGATGCTGGTGTGACTTGTCAAGACTAAACGTTACGAATTTGGTTTTACGGTGATTTACAGCTATAATGAACCGCGTCATGATTGCATTGATGGAAGACGCGAGGCAGATACAGGTGAAGGTGAGCGCGCAGGCTTACACGCAGATCGAGCACGAGTGCGAGCGGCTCGGCATGACGAAGGTCGCGATGTTTTCGCGGCTGGTGGCGTGGTTCTCCGCGCAGGATGATGTGACACGCATGGCGGTGCTCGGGATGCTGCCGCCGTCGATCGCGCCGGACGTGGCCGCGGCGGCGCTGCGGAAGATCGCGGAGCGCCGAGAAAAAAAGTCCGCCGGATGAGCGGAAATTTCCGAGGCTGGCGACGGAATTTGAGATTTGAGATTTCAGATGTTTTTTAAGGAGGTTTTTACATGGGGATGGAAAAAGGGAAATTTGACCTGGACGACGGCTTTATGGCCAACGTCAAACGCAACTCGAACGCTGGCGACCCCTCCAAGGTGAAGGCCCCCGCCAACGTCGGCGGGTCGCGGCCGATGGTCGCCCAGGAGCCGGAGCGATGCGAAAATTGTGGGCGTGAGCTCGGGAGGCTGGAAAACGACGTGTGGCGAGACTGCCGCGTCTGCCGGCCGTGCTGGGAGCACCTGTCGGGACGCACGGGCCAGCCGGTCGGCTTCTACGCGCCGCCGGCGTCGCCCCCAGCGGGCGCCCCTTCGGGGCCTTCGGGGCCTTCGGTCGGGGCGGTCATTGGGAGCTATGTGCAGGGCTACATCTGCCTGATCGGCTTCCTGGTGTCGGGCGTGCTCTTTGTGGTCGGCGCCGCGGCGGTGTATGAGGGCGCGTGGCTGGCGATCCTGTGGGAGCTCGCGACCGGGGCGGTCATGGCGATGTCGATCTACGGGATGTACCGGGCGATCCAGATGAGCAGGCCGCGTCGGCCGGAAAAATCTTGACTTTACGCGACCGCCGTAATATAATACGGGCATGGAAATGGATGAGTACATTTCGATCCCGCAGGCGGCCACGGAGCTCGGGCGAACCCGGCAGACGGTCTGGAGGCACGTGCGGCTGGGACGGCTGAGGGCGGTTCGGATCGGCCACGGGTTTGTGGTCGAGCGGCGCGAGCTGGCGGCGTTACGCGGGCTCAAGCCCGGCCGGCAAGTGCAGAAAAATTGAGGCATCCACGCGCGATTGGGAGTGGGAGGGCGGAAAAATGGACGGGGAATGCAGAAAAATCGCAATTTCGAATACAAGAACTTGAAATCTCAAATTTGAAATCTGAAATTTGAGATTTGAAATCTCGAACCCCCTCCACGAGCCCGGCGGCGAGCCAAATGATAGGCTGCCGCCGGGATGTTTTTTTTCCCCGGGGGCTCGCGATCGGAAGGAGCTCATTGCGCGGCTGGCGGCTGAGCGGCTACGGAAAATTTGAGATTTGAGATTTGAGATTTCAGAGGCCGAAGGCGGCGCGCGGGTTGCGTGGAATTTGCTTAGGCGACGGCGTCGAGGAACGCCGCGTGGCGCCGGGGAGATGGTCGCCCGGCGACGTAGTTGAGGATCGCGAGGGCTCGCCAGTTGTTTTGCAATTTCAGCTGCCGGAGCAGGGATCGGAATTCGCCGCGGGTTTGCCAGCTGACCTGGAGGGTTTCGCAGCCGGCCGGGAGGGAAACAGAGCCTGAATCGATTGTGCACATGGGTATCTCCTGAAAAAGTAAGAACCGCCGGCGACGTGCCGGAAAAAAACCGCCGCCGAGGCTCGCACCCGGCTGCCGCTGGAGGCGGGGAAGGTCAGCGGACGATCCGCTCGATATGCGTGGCCGGGTCGGTCCACGTTGTGACGGCGCCGATCAGCTCGCCCCGTACGAGCACATTGAGCGTTGAGTCGCCGGCGACGTCCGACGGCGCACGGCGCCGCAGCTCGACGCCATCCGGGAGCGCCAGGTCGGCCGTGACAGCCTTCCCCCGGAGTGCCCGCAGCAGCTGCGTGAGGATGTCGGGCGGCGAGACCTCGACGATGTCCGCGGCCGGCGAGAACGGCCATCCGACGCACTCGTCGCGGTGATTGCACTCGGCGCAGAGCAGGTACTCAGCCGGGAGGTCGGACCGCTTGCCTCGGGCGGTAGTCGCCCGCACCCGTGCGCCGCCGCACGTGGGGCACTTGAGGGGCTGCTCCCTCCACAGGCGCCGCAGCGCGGAAACAGCGGCCCTCTTGGTCGTGTAGTAGTTGCCGTCGATCTTGTTGAGCCACATGACGCGTCCTCCGAAGAGAAAAATGACCGCTGGCCCGCGAGGAACCTCGCTGTCGGCCAACGATTTAAGCATAGCCTATTGCGTTACCGATGTCAAGTATATTCTTCCAGAATTTTAAGATTTTCTTTTGGGGATGCGGGACGGTCGGGACGCGGTGGGCGGGATTTGAGATTTGGAATCTGAGATTTGAGATTTCAAATTTGAAATTTCAGATTCCCGGCGGCGGACGGGATAGTAATGGATGTGAGGATGCTTTCGCTCATGCTCGCTGCTATTTTCCTGATTTTGCTCGCTCCGCTGGCGTTCGAGGGGTGCGGCTACGCGCCGCCCACTCTCGCGCCGGTGGCTGTGCCGGGAGCGTCTGCGCCGCTTGTTTTGGCCGTGAAAAAGCCGATTTTGGCGGCAAAAAAGGCCAATCTGGACGCGCGGGCTCAACTTGCCGCGATGCCGCTGTCCCCTGCGCCCAAGGTCGCCGTCGCACGGGATGCGACGCAGGCGATCCTCGTGCGGCAGGCTGGCTATCTGGCCGAGGCGAGCCACCAGGTGACGCTGGCTGTCCCGGCCGCGGCTGCTGCGGACAAGGCCGCGCGGACGAATGCGGCGACGGCAGAGAAGTGGCAGCGGAGCTATGAGCAGCTCCGCGAGGCGCAGGTGCAGTGGGCGCTCTGGTCGGCGACGGCTGCGGGAGGGCTTTGCGTGCTGCTCGGCATCCTGCTGGCGGTCTTTACATCCGACAAAGTCGAGGGTGCCGCGCTCGGGGTCTGCGGCGGCGCACTGGTCGCGCTGGCGTGGTTTGCCGCGGCGCACGTGTTCCTGGTGGAGCTCATGGGGATCGGAGCGGTCGCGGCACTGGCAATCTGGATGTTTGTGGGACGGCATCATGCCGCGGTCGTTGCCGCGGCTGCGGCCGCACCAAAAAAGGAGAACGCATGACTATTATTCTGGTAATACTGGCCCTGCTGGTCGGGCTGGCTGGAGGGGTGGCGCTCGCGACCTTCGTCGATTCGCAGCTCTCGAAAATGAGCTTCGGCAAGCAGTTTTCGGCCGAGAACACGCAGGCGCTCACAGACCTGAAGACCGCGGTGACGTCCGTTGAGGCGAAGGTGGAGTCGCTGCTGCACATCACCACGAACTCGACGACCGGCATCACGGGCCCACGATCCTGAGAGGGAAAATGAGCACCACGCAAGTCAGCGATTTTATTAAATCGAACCTCTTTGCGCTCATCAATCTGGTGACGCTGATTGTCGGCCTTGGTTTTTTCGCCGGGGCGGTGCAGTCGGCTGTCGAGGCCCAGAACGCGGAAATCCAGCGGATGCAGCACGACATCCGCTCAGTGCGGTCGCTGGCGGGGGAGACGTCGCAGAACACGGCCGACATCCGGCGCCTCCGCGGGGCGGACTCGTCGATTCAGTCCGAGCTGCTCACGATCTCAGAGCAAATCAGCTCAATGGACCAGTGGGTCAAAGACCACCAGACGGGAGGAGGTGGGTGATGTGGAATCACCTGGTGAGCTCAGCATCCGGGATCGGGGTGGTCGTGGGTGCGCTTTACACGTGCCTGAGCACGTTTTGGGCCGTTAAAAAGCACCTGGAGTGCCGTAAGCTCAGGCGAAAGATCGCGGGAGCTGCCGCGTCGGAGACGCTTCGGCGTGCGGGCGGCAAGCCCAGGAGTTGAGATTTTTCGGAGCTGGGGGAAAATAGCCCCATGTCAAAAGCAAGTCCTTCCGCTACCGTTCCGCCGCCAACTGCTAAGCTAAAACACGCACCCGAGGGCCCACGCGGTGAGCCGCTGGATGCGGAAATATTAAAATTCTGCTACTCCGTCGCCGAGCAGGTCGCCCGCACGATCCGCTTTCCCGATGCGCAGTGCAAGGAGGACTGCATCGGATCGGCGGCCCTGCACGTCTATGCGGTGCTGGGAAAATGGGACCCGACGCGAGGCTACAAGCTCCGGACGTTTGCATTTATGGTCGCCCGTCAGCGGATGTTCCGCTTCGTCGCGGCCGAGGTGCGCGGACGAGCCATGGCACGCATCCGGGAGCCGCAGCCGGCACTCGCCCAGATCACACGGATTGCCCGCCAGACGCAGGGGTGGGGGGCGGCGCCGCCACCATGCTGCAAAAAATGCCGGGAAGCCGTCAAGCAGTCGCTGCGGAGGCAACTGGCGGCGATCACGCGGGCCGCGGACGCGGCGGATGGAGACGACGCGTACTCGATCTGGGCTCGGCGAATTATTATTTTGCAGCACAAGCTCCTGACCGGTGAGGACTATGAAACTCACCCACGTTCGTAAAGCGAAATTCCTGAAGGCGCTCGCCCGCACGGGGGTGGTCACGACAGCTTGCCGCGCCGCAGGGTGCGGCCGCAACACGGTCTACACGCATCGGGGAATTGACCCCGAGTTCGCGGCGGCGTGGGACGAGGCGGCCGAGATGGCCGCGGACCGGCTGGAAAAAGAGGCGTGGCGCCGTGCGACCGGGTACTCGGAGCCTGTGTTCAACAAGGAGGGAGAAAAGGTCGGGCGGCAAAAAAAATACTCAGATGCACTTTTAATACTTTTATTGCGGGCGGCGCGGCCGGAGAAGTTCCGGGAGCGCAGCGAAGTCCGGCATGATGGACGCCAGACCGTGGTGGTGCTGCGCGGGGATCCTCCGCGTGCGCCGCCGGACGAGATCGATGACGGGAGCGCAAAGTGAGCACAGCGGGAGCGGCTTTGGCGCCGGGGATTTCCCAGGCGATGGAGCTGCGCGGCGCGGCGGCGGCCCTTTTTCGATTGAAATCGCGGGAGATCCTGATTGAGGGGCCGGCCGGGACGGGGAAGACGACGGCGGTCTGCCTGCGAGCTTTGCAGCTTGCCGAGCGGTTCCCTGGCAGCCGCGTGCTGCTGGTACGCAAAACACGCGCGAGCATGACGCAGAGCGTGCTGGTCACGCTGGAGGGGTTTCCCTTTGAGCGGTCGGCCGTGAGCCGCGAGCACCGGGCGTCGTACCGGCTCGCCGGCGGAAGCGAGATTGTGATCGCGGGGCTCGACAACCCGGACCGGATCATGTCGAGCCAATATGACCTGATCTGCGCCTACGAATCGACCGAGCTCAATGTGGATGACTGGGAAAAGCTTGTCACCCGCCTGCGAAATGACGTGATGCCGTGGCAGCAGGCGATTGCGGACTGCAACCCGTCGGCGCCGAGCCACTGGCTCAACCAGCGAGCGGCTGCCGGCACCATGCGGAGGCTGAGATCATCCCACCGCGACAATCCGGCACTCTGGCGCGACGGAAGCTGGACGCCGATGGGCGCGGAATACATTCGGCGCCTGGAGGGGCTCACCGGCGTGCGGCGGCAGCGGCTGCTGGAGGGATTGTGGGCTGCGGCCGAAGGGCTCGTGTATCCCGAGCTGGCCACGGCGACCTTTGGGAGCGGGCCTGATGGGGCAGGGATCCCTGAGGGGGTCGCTCGCGTGGCCGCGGGGGTGGATTGGGGATTTTCGGACCCGACGGCCGTGGTGGTCGGCGTGCTGGGACATGACGGAGTGCTGCGGATCGTCGAGGAAGTCTACGAGGTCGGGCTCGCGATTGATCTGCTCGCGGTGCGGGTGCGGCAGCTTGTGGAGAAATGGAAGATCGAGGCGCTCTTTTGCGACCCGTCGCGGGCCGACCTGATCGCCCAGCTGCGGCGCCTGGGAGCGCCGGCGCGGCCGAACCAGGTGCGGCAGATCGAGACTGGGATTGCGATGGTGCAGCAGCGGCTGGCACGTGGGCTGCTGGCTGTCAGCGCCGCGTGCGTGAATCTACTCCGGGAGTCGGCTGAATATCAGTACGCACTCGACCGCGGAGGGAAACCGAAGAGCGTTCCGCTGGATGCCAGCAATCACGCGATGGACTCGCTGCGGTACCTGGTGAGCGGGATCGACTACGGCCGAGCCCTTGGGGCGTCGGCGCCGCCGGCTCCGGAACGCGAGCCGGAAAAAAAGTCGCGGGACTTCTGGCAGATGGCGTGGGGCGAGTGAGGCGGCCGCCCAGACGCCGCCTTACGCTCGCGTCTAGTAATGGACATGGAAGACCGGAAAAAATCTGGGATGTGGCAGCCGTTCGGCTCGCTGGGATTGGGTGCGATTGCGGGCCATGCGATCCCGGACGATGGCAGGCTATGGGCGGCGTGGCTGACCAATGACGTGGTGTACACCGCGTGCACGCGGAACGCGCTTGCTGTGGCGTCGCTCCCCTGGAGATTGTTTCGGCGGCGCAGGCCGGGCTCAACCCGGGCGCCGGTGAGGAGCGCGGAGCGGGCACGGCTGCGGGCCAAGGCGAGCGCGTCGGCTGCGATCCAGACCGCGGACGAGCTCGAAGAGCTTTCGGACCATCCGCTGCTGGACCTCATTGCCGGGCCGAGCGAGACGCGGGCGGAGCTGGGGGCGAAAAAAGATGACGCCGGGCCTGAACGCCTGGGGGGCTGGCAGCTCTGGTACATGACGGCGATCATGCTCGACGTGTTTGGCGGCGCGTACTGGCGGATCGTGCCTGGAAGACTGGGACTGGCCGCCGAGATCCGCCTTCTGCCGACGATGTACCTGGAAACGCTGCGCGACGACCATTCGCGCGTGCGGGCCTACCTGTACACGCCGCCACTGGTCGAGGGGAAGCAGCAGCAGATCGAGATTGACGCGAGTGAAATGCTGGCGTTCCGGTTTCCGTCGATTGAGGATCCCTGGGGTGGTCGGCAGAGCCCGCTGCGGAGCGCGTACAGCGCGGCGCAACTGGCGATGAAGTATGGCGACTACCAGAATGCGATCTTCGAGAACCGCGCGCGGATCGATGGGACGTTTATTCCGAAGGAAATCATCTCGAGCGAGGAAGCGGATCGGGCGGAGCAGCTCTGGAATCAAAAGTTTGGGCGCACGGGGAACGGACGCGTCCGGGTTGCGACGCAGCCAGGCACGTTTGTGCCGACGCAGTACTCGCCTCAGGATCTGGGCGAGCTGAAGATCGCGCAGGACGCCCTGAAAAGAGTTTGTGATGCTTATGGTCTGCCGGAGGCGCTGCTCTCGAAGGAGGCCACGTATGCGAACATGTCGGCGAGCCTGCATCTGCATGCGCTCTCGGCCGTGAAGCCCCGGGTGGAGCTGCTAGAGAGTGAGATCAACCGGCGGCTGGTGCCGATGTACGGGGACGACCTGATCTTTGCCGCGGACAATCCTGTGCCGGCCGAAGAGGCCGTGAAGCTGCAGCGCACGCAGATCGCATTGCAAGCCGGAATTATCACCGCCAATGAAGGGCGTGCCGCTTTGGGCTTCGATAGGATTGAGGCTGAGGGCGCCGACGAGCTGCCGAGCGATGCGGCTGACGCGGCCAGTGAGGTCTCGGATGAAGGCGTTGAGTCGCCGGAGGCAGGCGGCGCCGCGGGTGAGCCGGACGTGCCATCCCAGCCGCCGATGCCGCAGACGCCTGGGCAAAACGCGCCGCCAGAAGCGGGTGCGGCGCAGGAGCCGGCGAAACTGATGATGGATATTAACCAGCGCGTGGCAAGTGGGACGCTGGAGCGGTCGGTGGCGATCCGCCTGGCTGCGATGATTTTGCAGACGACGGAATTGGACGCGAAAAGTTTTGTCGGCCATCCAACCAAGGACGTGCCGAGCCAGATCACGCCGGTGCCTGAGCAGCCGGGCGTGGAGAGCTTGCCCGGCGAAAAGGAGCTCACAGCCGCGGCGACAGCTTATCTCGAACAGCAGCGGCAGGCTGTGGAGCAGCTGCTGGCGGCGTTTCAGGGAGGGCCTGCGGGCTGGCCGGCGCTTGGAGCGGTGGCACCGGACGCGGCTACGGCTCAGGCGCAGGTCCGGTCAAGCACTTGGTGGGGGCCGTTCGGGACGTGGATGGGGGCGAGCTCGGGGTGGTCGCCGGATCAGCAGGGGTTGGCCGCGGCGTATCTGCTCGGCCTCTTCGACCGCGAGCAGGGAGCTGCGGCACAGATGCTGCGCGACCCGGAGAATGCTCTCGCCGCCCAGGTGGCAAAAAACGTCGCCGATGTTTTTGGTGTGCAGGCGCCGAAGCTGCGCGAGTCGATGGAAGCGGCCGCGTTGGCCGCGGTGCGCCGAGCTCGCACGCTCTGGAGCGGGGTGATTGCCGCGACGACGATGCGGAAGGTTGGCGCGTCGATTCAGGGGCTCTCGGCCGCGGAGGTGAGCGCGAAGGCGAAAGAGATCGTGGACGAAGTGTTTGCTGATGCGACGCTGCGGGCACGCGAGATCGCGTCGGAAGAGCTTTTCCGCACGCAGTCGATTGCGGAGCGGGCGAGCGCCAGGGTGAGCTACCAGATTCAAAAAGTGATCTGGGTGACGGCTGGGGACGAAAAAGTGTGCCCGGTCTGCGGCGCGCTCGATGGACACGCGGAAGAGATTGATGAGGCGTTTCAGACGGCGCTGGGGCCGATGGACACGCCCCCGGCGCACGTGAATTGCCGGTGCCGGCTCTGGTACGTGACGATCAGCGGCCGTCTCCTCGATGTGCAGCAGCGCGGCGGTGAAGGTGGGGCCGCGTCGTCGGCTTTGATTTTGTGATATTTTCAATAGGAGCGTGAAATGGAAATGGAAAACGTGATTAAGGGCGGCATGGCCGCTGGCATTCTGGAGCACAGCGGAGATGAGGTGGTGCATGTGATCAGCTCGGGGACGCTCGACCGCGACAACGAGGTCGTGCACCCGGACGGTCTGCGGCGTGGAAATCATGCGGGGATGACGGTGTTCTACAACCATGACACGTCGAATCCGATCGGCGTGTGCCGCTGGGTCAAGCCGCATGGGGACAAGGTGCTGGCCAAAACCAAGCTGACGGACCGGACGGAATTTGCACGCGATATTAAATCGCTGGTGCAGGACGGGGTGCTCAGATCGTTCTCGATTGGCTTCAGGTCGATGGGCAACGACGGTCCGCCGACGCAGCAGGAGCTCAAGGGAAGGCCGGAATGGGCTGGGGCGAGGAGGGTTTTCCGGGACTGGGATTTGCATGAATACAGCGTGGTCGGGGTGCCCGCAAACCCGGACGCGATTGTGTTGGCTGAGGGTAAGGGCTTGATCTCGCCGGCGACGGCGCTGATCTTAAAAGGGTCGGCGCCCGCGGGTGACGGCGACGATCTGACTAAAGGAGGGGCGATTGAGCTCAACCGCGACGCGGTCGCGTGGGCCCGGGCGCAGATCGCGGCCGGAAAAATTGATCGCGACACGCCGTGGAGCTGGGCACCTGCGGACGCGCATCGCTGGCTGAGCATGTGCGATGGGGACTGGAAAAAGTACGGGAAGATGTTTTTGGGCAAGCGAGCGGGATCAAACCCGGAGACGCAGTCCGCCTGGGCGTTCCCGGTTGGGCATGCCGGGAAAGTTTTTCTGAGCGGGCTTCGGGCGGCGCTGACGCGGGCGGCGCAGTACCAGTACACAGAGATCGAGGACGCGGCGCGGAAGCTTTACGACGAGGCGGCGAAGAAAGCGGCCGATCCGGCCGAGCTGAAGGCGCTTATTGCCCGGCTGGCGGCTGAGCGGCTGAGGCGAATTTGAGATTTGAGATTTCAGATTTGAGATTTCAGAGGCCGAGGGCCTCGCGAAGAGCTGCGTGGCGCCGGGCGGTCCAGCGGCCGACGGCGTAATTGAGCACCGCGAGGGCTCGCCAGTTGTTTTGCAATTTCAGCTGCCGCAGGAGGGATCGGAATTCGCCGCGGGTCCGCCAGGAGACCTGGAGGGTTGCACAGCCGGCCGGGAGGGAAACGGAACCTGAATCGATCGTGCACATGAGAAGCTCCTTGTAATTCAACCAACAATCTCAGTATAGCACATTGCGTTACGGAAGTCAAGTAAATGTTTCAAGGAATTTGAGATTTCAAATTTGAAATTTCAGATGCCGCAGGCCACGCCGCTCGGGCTAATAGTGGTTGGCGGCCGAAGCGGCGACCGGCGGCGAAGAACGACCCCGGCGAGAGGCGAGGAAGCCAGAGAAGCACTTTTTTAAGGACAAATGAAAATGAAGATCAAATACACGGCCGGCAAGAACGCAGGCCAGACCGCCGAGATCGGCGATGAACAGGGGACGGCGCTCATTGAGCAGGGGATGGCGGAAGCCGCTCCCGACCCCGCGGTTGAGGCGGGGGTGACGCAGCTCACGGAGACCGTCAAGGCGATGGTCAAGAGCCACGTCGAGGAGCTCGAAGCTCGGCTCGTCAAGGGCCTGAACACGTCGATTGATAACGCGAAGATCACGGTGAAGAGCCGCCGATCTGACGACCCGACCGGCGGATTCAAGAATCTGGGCGAGTTTGCCCAAGCGGTTCGTTTTAAGGCTTTGGGCCGCGGCGAAGACCCGCGGCTGAAAATCTTGAACGAGCAGTACAAGGCCGATGGGATGGATGAGTCGGTTCTCGCAGACGGCGGAGCACTCGTTCCGACTGAGTACAGCAATAAAATTTATCGCGATGTGCTGGAGCAGGATGTGCTCTTTGCCCGGTGTCGGCAGTACCCGATTAACCTAGGCAACTCGATCTTTGTGCCGGTGCGGAGCATTGCGGAACTTGGGGTGACGGCTGCGTCTGGCGGGTCGCTGGGTGCGTGGCTTGACGCCGACGGGGTGGCGATGACGCCGCAGAAGCCAGTCTACACCCGCGTGCAGTTCGTGCTTAACCGGTGGGGCACCCTTCTGCCGGTGACCGATGAACTGCTTCAGGATAATAACGTCGCCTTGGGGCAGTATATTTTCCAGGAGGGGGCGCTCGCGCTCTCGTGGGACCTGAATCAGGCGATTATCAACGGGACGGGGCTTGGACAGCCGACCGGGATCCTCGCGTCCAGCGCGCTCGTGTCGGTGCCCGCGGCCAGCGGCCAGGCGAATGACACGGTGGTTTACGCCAACTTGGTTTCCATGCTCTCGACGCTCTGGACGGTCATGCCGAACAAGCGCGAGAATGTGGTTTGGATCGCGAACCCGGACGTGGAGGCGCAGCTCGCTGAGCTGGTGGACCCGAGCGGCCGAAACCTCTACTTCGCGCCTGGCACGCTGAGCCAGTCGCCGCAGGCAAAACTTTTTGGCATCCCGATTATCTGGAGCTACCAGTGCCCGGCGCTCGGGGATGCAGGCGATATCATCCTGGCCGACCTGGACCAGTACGGCGTGGCGACAAAAGCACGCGGCGAGATCGAGCAGGCGATCTCCATGCACTTCTACTTCGACGCCGCCGAGGTCGCGTACCGCATGATCTACCGGATCGCAGGCCAGCCGATGAGGAGCAGCACGCTGAAGCTGCCGAATAGCTCGGTTGCACGCAGCGGCTTTGTCTGCATCGCCCCGCGTGGTGGCGGCCCGGCCAGCTAACGAGACATGACCTCCGCAGGGGGCGCGGGCTCCTCCAGCCGCGCCCCCACTTTTTTTTGAGGCACCTTTGTATGCGATTCCTGGTCGCGATCCCATCCCGCCAGCGCCCCGATCGTCTGCAGCAGGCGCTGTACACATGGCACAATCTCGCCAGCGGGCGCCACGAAGTCATCTACAGCGCGGCCATCGACGAGAACGACCCGGAGCGAGACCGGTACGTGGAGATTGAGGACGAGTTCGCGGGTCAACTCGTGCTGCGCGTAGGTGCGCCGGCCGGGAAGGTCAGCGCCTTTAACCGGGCGGTGGCCGAGGAGACTCGGGATTGGGATGTGTTGGTCGCGGCCAGCGACGATTTCCGCTGCCAGACGCATGGCTGGAATGACGTGATCGCACGGGCTATGGAGTGGCACTTTCCGGCCGTGGATGGGCTTTTAGTTTTTAACGACGGATACCTCGGCGAGACGCGCTGCCCAACGCTCCCGATCATGGGGCGCTGGCTTTGGGAGCGGCTGGGACGGCAGGTCTACGAGCCACAGTTCAAAAGTTTTTACTGCGACGACCGCTTGGGCGAGCTCTGCACGCTGTGGCGCAAGCGGGCTGTGATCGATTTTCCGCTCGCGGTGCACGAGCATGGCGGCAAGGCAGGCGACGAGGTTTATGCGGCCAATATGCGGGACTGGCCAACCGACCAGGCGACGCATCGCCGCGGCGCGGTGGACGGACGCCCGGTTCTCTCGATCCTGATCCCCACTTTGCGGACACGGCAGGCTGAGGCTGCGGGACTTTTTGCGGAGCTCTACCGCCAGATCCGAGACGCCAAGGCCTTTGGCCAGGTTGAAATTCAGACGCTGCTGGACCAGAAGCGGCAACCGGTCGGCGTGAAGCGGCAGCTGCTGCTCAGGGCCGCACGGGGCAAATATGTGTGCTTCGTGGATGATGATGACCAGGTGGCGCCGGATTACATCGAGTCGATTCTTTCCGCCCTGGCTCAGACGCCTGGTGCGGACTGCGTGGTGTTCCGGGGTGTCTACTACATTGACGGGCGCCGGGAAGGCGAGTTTGATTACGACCTGAAATATGCAGCCTATCGCAACCTGCCCGGGTTCTACGAGCGCACGCCAAATCATCTCTGCCCGGTGAGGCGCGAGCTGGCGCTGGGAGCGGGGTTTCCGGCGCTTCAGCGCGGCGAGGACACGCAGTACGCGGTGCGGTTGAGGCCGCGGCTCAGGACGCAGGCGATCTGCCGGGACGCGTCGGGCCAGAAAAAGATTCTTTACCATTACCGTTACTCCCCCGCGACAACTGAGACGCAGAAAGCGCCAGCGGCGCCTCTGGCGCAGACGCAAGGGAGTGCGGCATGATTCCGCTCGTTACCGCAAGCTACATGCAGTCGCTGGGAGGGTCGCCGGGAGCGGCGGCCGCGGCGGCGAGCAGCGCGGCGCTTTCCGCTGCGATCAACGTCGCGTCGCGTGCGTGCGAGTCGCACTGCCAACGCAGCTTTTATGCCCGCGGCTGGAGCGACGACCGGTACGACCCGATCTCGCGTCATTCCCTGTCGCTGCGGCATGCGCCATTGATCCAGCTCAACACGGTGACGCTCTTTCCGGATGGTCCGTCGCCGCAGGTTTTCACGCCGGCGAGCTTCGACATTGACTACCGCGCCGCCCGGCTGACCTTCCAATACAGCCAGAACGGGACGTTCTATTCGCGATTGTTCAATGCCGGGCCGTTTGGGGGCGCGCGGGCTGATCTGATCGCGGTCAATTATTTTGCGGGCTACGGGTTCGTGGCGCCTCTGGCTGCCGCCGCGGCGACGGGGGCGACGAGCATCACGCTCACGCAGGCGTCTGGCCGCGTGCCGGGACAGGAGCCGTGGGCTGTGACGCCTGGGACGTACATTTTGGACTCAGGGCTCTCTACCGAAGAGACGATCACGGTGAGCGCGGTCGCGGGCACGGCGCTGACGTGTTCGGGGCTGCTCTACGACCATGCGGCCGGTGCGTACCTGAGCGGGTCGCTCGCGACCGAAGACGTGCAGATGGCGTGCGCGATCATGGTCAGCAATCTCCTCTCCATTGGCGATCTGAGCAAGGAACAGGAGATGGTCGGTCGTCTGGGAGGGTATGCCTACACGCAGCGAAAAGGAGGGGCGTTGATCACGCACGAGGTCAAGGAGCTGCTGGCGCCGTACAAGGAGATCGTGGTGTGAGCGTGGCCACGCTGCTCAATACGACCGTGACGCTTTCGGCCCCCGTCGTGACGAACGACGAGATGGGAGGCGAAGTCCGCACCTACAGCGTGAAGAGCACGTTTCGGGCTCGGGTGCTGGAGCATAAACGCAGCCGGGAGTTTGAGCAGGTGGGCAGACGCAGCGAGGTCGCGCAGGCTCAGGTGCTTTGTGCCTCGGACCCGGGCGCTCAGCTCGGGGACGTGATTACGGACATCGCCAACGGGCGCCAGTATGCCGTCGACAACGTGATCGACGAGGCGAGCCAGGGGGAGATTTTTTCGATCTACTGTACGCGCATGTTTCCGGAGTCGTGAGTTGACGATCAACACCAATCTCCGAGGTCTGCTTGGGCCACGCATCCAGAAGGCGCTGGAGCAGTTGGGTGAGGACACGCAGGCGTACATCGTCGATTCGCTTTCGATCCCCGGGTCGGTTGTACCGTTCGTGGTCGCGCCACCAGGCAAGCCGAGCTTCAACTGGGACGACGAGCTCACCAGCGGGATCAGCCACGAGACGACGAGCGGGGACGTTGGGCCTGAGCTGGTTGTGCGATCTGCCGGGGTGAGCAAGTACCAGCACCCCGGAAAAGTGATCGCCGCCGATGCGGAAAATGGGGCCTGGTGGGACGGGTGGGCGTTTGATTCACGCGGCGGTAAATGGGTTTGGTGCGCACCGCCGCATATGGTCGCCCCGCGGCCGCACATGCGCCCGGCACTGGAAGACTTGCGCGAGTCGGCACTGCCGTTTATTGCCGGCGAGGTGCGGTTATGAGGAGCGGCCTTGATGCCTGGGGCGTGCTCGCGCTGGCGGCGCTTGCGTTGCCGGCCGCCGGCGCCCATGCCGCGGTCACAACCAACCCTACGCTGGTGCAGATCGGCGTCGCTGCCCTGCAGCAGGCCAATGCGTCGATCGATGGTTCGGGCGTTACGGTTGCCCAGGTGGAGGCCTCGGCGGGATATTACAATCCGCCCGGTGATCCGTACGCTTATCTGAGTGAGTTTGAGCCGAACCCGACGAATCTGAATCAATCGGCATCCAACTTTACGTTTCTGGACTACAGCCCCACGCCGACCACGTTCAGCAGCGGCCAGTATTCAGGCCATGCCGAGGCCGTGGCGAGTCTTTTCTATGGCAATACCGGTTCAGGTGTGGCGACAGGCGTCTCAAGCGTCTATGTGTATGAGGCGGATTATTACTATTACAATACAGTCGCCAATGGGTACGCGCCGGCCGGGTCGACTTCCAGCGGAGTGCCGACCGATGCCTCGCCTGCAGTGGTCAATCAGAGCTTTATCTGGGAGGGAGCCGATGCCAATGTGATTTCGGAATACAACTACGGTTATGACAACTACGCCGCCTTGTATAACACTCTTTTTGTCTCGGCAGCGGGCGACGGTACAACGACGAATACCACGCCCGCGGGTTATGTAAATCCGCCGGCAACGGCTCCCAACGGGATTTCAGTCGGGGCGTTGGGGTTGCCGAATGTCACCGGCGCTGATATCACCGCTCCCGGCGGCGCAACCAGCTATACCGCTCCGCTGGTTTCCGGCGTGGCGACGGATCTTGTGCAGGCGGCGCGAGAAGACATCGGGGGTGCGGGAACGGCTACGGCGGCATCCAACATCATGACCATCAAGGCATTGCTGCTCAACGGCGCCACCAAGCCGGCGGGATGGTCGAATACTTCCTCAACGGCTTCCGGGTCGCCGCTGGATCCGGTATACGGTGCCGGCGTGGTCAACGCGTACAACTCGTATGAAAATCTGGCTGGTGGACAGCACGCCGCCTCAACGACGACGACTCAGGCAGCGGGGTCGAACGTGCAGTTTCAGCTTGACAAAAATGCCATTGAAAATTCGCTCGTTGGCTGGAATCTTGCCACGATCACCAGCAGCAGCACGCAGGAGGCGATTGACCATTACGATTTTTCGCTGCCGCAGATTGGTAACAACAGTTACGATGTGACCGCGACGCTGGATTGGAACATCCACGCGTATCAGAACGATATGAACCATCTGAACCTGTATCTGCTCAACTCCAACGGCCAGATTGTGGGTCAGAGCGTCAGCTCAAATGATAATCTTCAGATGCTGGCCCTCAACGACCTGGCCCCGGGAACGTACGATCTGGCGGTTGAGAAGCTGGGCGGAAATTTTATCACGGCAAGTGAAACCTATGGGGCCGCATGGAGCTTCAGCACGCCGGAGCCACCGGCGTGGCTGCTCGGGCTCCCCTGGGCGGCGATCTCCGTGCGGAGGCGACGATGGCGAGCATAAATCTAGTAGCTGATGGCGTCTACACCGATACCGCAATCTGGTCTACAGGGACGGTGCCGGGCGCAGGCGATACGGTCAACCTGAACGGCTTTGTGGTTACGATCAACGGCAATTGGTCAATCGCCAACATGACGGACAACGGGCTGGCCGGGTCTGGCGCATACATAAACTCTAATAACACAACCATTGATATTTCCGGCACGCTCACATCAAGTGTCGTGCCGACCGCATCTACACAACAAGGGAACGTCCATAATGGAACTACGTCGCCGTCGCTGATCCTATATGGCTCATCTGCCACCAACGGTATCTTGACCATTGGATCCATTGTTGCGTCCGCAAAGTGTTGTGTGGTTTTTGCTAGTTTATATGAATGCAGTATTACTGTGGGGGGGATGCAATTAACCGGCACCGGCGGTAGCGTAGGAGGTGATCTGATCGGAGTTTCCCTTTGCTACGGCAACCAAGCCCAACAGGTCAGTATCGGAACTATCACAGCTGCGGATGGCGCACTGGCTGTGGGTTGTTGGGGTAGCCACGTTGTCAGCGTCACGCTTACGGGTGCGTGCTCCGCAACAAGCGGCGCTAGCATCGTGGCTGGCACCGCTGTCGTAGCCACATCGGAGCCGCTGACGGCAACGAGCGGCGGCTTTGCGGTCGGTGGGATTTCAGGCGTCAGTTCCCAAATTACCGTTAACGGTAATATTTCCTGTACGTCGTCCTCTGCAAACAGCCTCAGCAGTTTGGCGGTGCATGGGACGGTCACCATGTCCGGCTCTGGCAGTGCGTTGGCCGCGACCTCATTTTTATACGCCGACGAACTGGTGCTCGAAAACAGTGCCAGCTTTGCTCTTCCATCCTTGACCGTCATTAAAAAGCTGTCAGTCGATGGTACTCAAACTTATTCCCTGTCCAATACCGACACGTACGCTCAAACCCTCTTGTTCTACGGAGGCACCGCAAATCCGACCATTCCGGGCGTGACTACGTATTACCTGCCGTCTGAGAGTCAGGTCTCGTCGGACGTCAATTACCTCAACGGGCTGACGGGCAACGTGGGGGTGCCCCCCGAGGGTGAGGTCGCGGCCGGGGTTGCGTATGGGCCGAGTGGCAGCCTGACCGGGACCGCGAGCCTGATGCCAGCGCCGACGAGCTCGCCTGGGACGGGGGTGGGGGACGTCGTGACGGCCGTGGTCGCGGTGATGCGGGCCGACGCGGTGCTCAGCGCCGCCGGGATCAGCGGGCCTTCCCTGCAGTCGGCTGATGAGACCAAGACCCTCCCGTACGTCATCGTGCAGGCGCAGCGGGGCGGAAAGATTATTCGGTTTCTGGATGGCACGTCGCTCGAACGGTATGTGGTGTCGTTCTCGGTGGTGGCCGAGTCGGCGCCGTCGGTCGCGGCGCTCGTGAGCCGCGTGCATGACCTCTTTGACGGCCAGACGCTCAAGGCCGCCCAAGGGGTGGTGGTCCAGTCGTATGCTCAGGCGGCGCCTGCGGTGCGGCAGCTGAGGCACTTGAGCAGCGGCCAGCCGATGTATGAGGCCGTCGTGTCGGCGAACATGGACTATATGCCGACGAGCTGACGGGATTTGGGATTTCAGATTTGAGATTTCAGATTTCAGAGACCGCCGGGCCGCAGGGATTTGAGATTTGAGATTTCAGATGCGGCGAAGCCGCCTAGTAATGGCAAAGAAGGAGTTTTGACATGGCAACACCCCCGACTATTCCGCTTTCCGCACTGGCGGGGACTATTGAGCTCCCTACGGGCGTCGATTTTAAGGTGACGGGCAGCGAGCTCGTGGAGAATTTCCGCGTCAAGGACGGCGAAGGGCTCGCGGACCAGGGGTACAGCGTGCCCGTGATGACGGGGCGGTCGCTTACAGGCAAAATTACCGGGTACATGACCGCGAACGAGGCTGGCATCGCCGACCCGAATGCGATCACCGCGTTTAACGACGCCCCGTTCACGATCACGTTTGGCCCGAGCCAGACCGTGAGCGGCAATTGCTGCGTGACCCGCTTTACGACCGTGTGTAAGGTCGGCGAGATCATCACGTTTGAATGCGATTTTGAGTCGATCGGCGCCTACACGAGTGAGTGGCCGGCGAGCTAAGTGAACTTGAGATTTCAGATTTCAGATTTCAGATTTCAGATTTCAGATTTCAGATTTCAGATTTCAAATTTGAGATTTTGGAAATTGGAGGATGTGCATGGATTTTGTCGCGGCCATGGATGCGCCCGTTGTCCGGCGCGTGGATGGCGTCGAGATTTCGTTCCCGATCTGGACGTGTGCCCAGGTCGCGGCCTATGCGAGCCGGCTGCACGCACGGCGGATCGAGGCGGGAAAAAAACTCGCCGCCGAGCTCAAGCTCGACCCGATGGAGCGCGTGACGCTGATCGGGCAATTGCAGATCGGCGCGCCGACGCCGTGGGATGTCGCGCGGGCGATGGACACGATTGAGGGGGCGACCGAATGCCTCACGATGTCGCTCGAGTCGGCCGGGCACTCGAAGGAGCAGGCCGCGGTGATCGTCGGCCGGCTCACGCCCATCGAGCAGGTCGAGCTCGCCCGGCTGGTGGCCCGCATTGTGCCACCTCCGCCGCCAGGAGGCGCTGACACCCCTACGCCCGGGTCCAGCACTGGCGCAGCTGGATCGACCTGATTAAAGCCCTGGGCGAGCACGGGCTCAAGACCACGGATGTGAGCTATGCGGTGGCGTGTGCGATCTGCGAGGAGAAGAGCCGGCCGGACCGGACGAAGGAATACATGGCCGCGTGGAATGCGGCCCGCGAGGCGATAAAAAATGGCTGAAGATATTGGAGCCCTTGAGTTTCGCGTCATTGCTAACCTGGAGAGCCTCGCCGCGGCCGAGCGCCGCATGGCGGAGCTCCGCGATAAATACCAAAAAGGGATTACCCTGAACATTGACGCCAGCTACGCGTCGATCCAGGACGCCATGGACGTGATCAACGCCATGGAACGCAAGCTGGACGATATGTCGCTCACGCTGGGGGTGCAGATCGACACGAGCGATCTGGACACCGTGCAGGCGACGTTGGCTGGCCTGCGGGCCAAGGTGGCGTCGCAGCCGCTGGTGATGCGGGTGGTGCCGGAGACGCAGGGCGGCGCCGGGTCGGCGCCAAACGGATCCCAGTATGCGGAATCGATTGGGCCCATGCCGATTTCGTCCGCGCCTCAGGCGGCCTCGGGAGGGTCACAGTACGCGGAGCCAGTCGGGCCCATGCCAGCCTCCCAGGCGGCTGCTGAGCCGATGGTCTTTACGCCGTCGTCGGGATCGGGATCGACCAGCATGTGGGGAGGGTTCATTGGCAAGAGCATTTTCCGGCACTACTGGACTTACAACTTTGGGGCGATGGTGCTCGGGCGCGGCATGCAGGCTGTTGGGCAGGGGCTGATTGCCCAGGTGGAGATGGACAAGGCCGAGAGGATGGCCCGGTACAACATGCTCGGCGCTGCGACACGCTACAACACCGAGCGGAAAATTATGCAGAAAACGTTCGAGGAGATCCCCCTCGCGGGCCCGGTCGCATCGGGCGCCGTATCGATGTTTCAGGGCGTCCTGGACGCGGCCGCAAACACGCCGTGGCTGGAGAAGGTGCCTGGGCTCGTCCATTATGCCAACTCGCTCCAGTCGCCCGCGCAGGAGCTAAAAGACCTGGCACAGCGGGAGCAGCTACATCACCTGCTCAACCTCGGACGGTCAAAGAGTCTTTCGCTCCGGTCGCAGGCGGAGGGGACGTGGGCCAAGATGACTGGCTCGACCAGCTTGGCGCTTACGTCGCGGCTTGGGTCGCTGCGTGCGACGTACGAGGCGCAGCAGTCGGCCCTCCGCCAGCAGCTCGCCAAAGAGCAAGCGATGACGCAGGACCAGGGCGAAAACGCGATGGTTGTTTCCAGCATTCATACGCAGCTGGCGTCGCTGCGCGATGCGTACCAGGCGAATGTGGCCGCGGCGCGGGCGGCTGTGACCATCCAACGAAACGCGAACGGGGAGCTGGAAAATGACGCCCTGATTGCCCGCAGATTTGCCCGCACGGGCCAGATGGGGCTGCAGCTTGCGGCCGAAGCGAATGAGAAAATTGCGTCGCTCATGCGAGACTACCGGGCGACCGGGAACATGAAGTACCAGGCGGAGGCGATCCTGGCCAAGGAGTCACTCTCAGCCCGCGAGCACGCGTACGCCGAGCGGACGCGGCAGATGCAGATCGCGGGGATGCCGACGCAGACCACGGCGCAGGTGATGGCACGGCTGAAGGCCGAGCAAGCGCTCGCGCTCCAGCAGGCGAGCCAGACGGGCCTCACGCCGCAGGAGATCGCCGCGCGGCAGGCCGTGATCCGCCAGGCGTTTGGCACGCGGATGCAGGCCGCGACGGAGCTTGGCGCCCGCCGGGATGCGGAGGCGAAGCAGCGGGCACAGATGGAGGCGGCACGCACACAGCAGAAGACGGTCGCGGCGTCGGAATTCATGGCCGCACTGCGCGAGCGGCTGAAGGAAGTCGCAAGCCCCGACACCAGCCAGCAGGCGCGGGCGAAGTATAACGAGCAAATCGAACTGGGCCGCATTGCGGCCAATCGCGACCTCACATCGCGGCAGAAGCTGCAGGCGGAGGCGCTGGAGGCGCAGATTTACGGGCGGCAGAGGGAACAGTTTGCGATGCGGGACGCGATGCGGCATGCCAAAGTGATGGACCCGGAGGCGGTGTTTGGATCGGCCGTTGCGGGGAAGGCGGACCGGCACGTCCGGGCGGCTGAGGAGACGGCGCAGCGGCTCGCGGAACTTGTTAACGAGGTAAAAACGCTGACGGAAAAAGCGGGTGCGGGCGTGGCGGCATTTTTTCACGTGGGAGCGTAAATGGGAATTTCGGTTAAGGAAGACCTGCTGGCTGGGACGGCGATTGAGAGCACCCTCACACAGCAGATATTGACGCGAGTCTTCCTCGTCCAGGGGCTTTCAAGCGTCGCGGCCGACGCACAGGCACTTGAGGCGGAGGGGGCGACGGACTCGACGACGCAATTCACGATCCCGGCTATGGGAGACACGCACCCGGTCAAGCCTGAGCTCATTGTGAGCAAGATCGCCGTACAGGCGTGGGGGAATGGTGCGTTCCGTGTGGTCGTGACCTACCGGTACCGCGTGCTCCCGGCCGCGTTTCTGCAAAGTTTCCAGGCGAGCTTCAAGCAGGTGATCCGGCACCAGGACGTGAACGGGAACCTGGCGACGGTCAATTACACGCCGACAGGGGGCGCCCAGAAGACACAGCTCGCTGATCTGCACGCATTGCAGCTTTCGGCCACGCTCTCGTTCGAGATCGTGCAGACTGCGTCGCCGGAGGCGCTGACCACCACGACCAGCGGCTACATCAACAGCGACACGTGGCGGGGCTACGCGCCCAAGACGATGCTTTCGCTTCCGGTCAAGGGATCGACTGAGGACGGCGTGTATTACAAAAATACCTTTTCGTTCGCGTACAACCCGGAGACGTGGGATGAGTTTGCGTTCTACCTCGACCCGGCGACGGGGAAAGTGCCGCCGGACGTGGCCGCGGCCGCGGCGCCGAGCTCGGGCACGATGAGCGGCAATGGGTGGGGGAGATTCCAGATGTTTCCCGAAGCGGTCTTCGGCACGACGTTCTCGTTTCTGGCGTGAGGCAGATGATCCATGCGTGACGGAAAGCTGCCCGATTGGTCGACCGACATCCCGGCGCTCAAGACCGCGGCGGACGGCATCAATCAGATTGTCGGGCGGCTCAACTCGGTGGATACCGCCCTGGGTGCGGACGGCCTGCTGGAGAGCTACTCCGGGGCCGGAACGGCGACGCGGCCGAAGCTGGGCCTCTTTACGCGCGGCGTGCTGTGCAAAGTGACGACGAGCCTGGGGAACGGCAACTACACCGGGCGCCGGTTCGTGGGCGAGCCGCAGTACGTGTCAGGCTCGGCGTCGGTGCCGGGTGCGACGATGACCGACCCGGGCGCGGACGACGTGCTGGTGGTCAACCTGGGTGAGGCGCCGGGTGGTGCGCCGATCCCGCTCAATTCCTGGGTGTTCGGAATTGTGGGCGGCACGGCCACGCTCTCAGGCGGTGCGCCCGTGCCCCTGGTGGTCTGCGGCGTGCCGTCAGGCGTCTTTCCGGTGCTGGTGCAGCAGAATGGAGGAGCGGCCGGAACAAGCTCCACGACGATCTCCGCGACCTACAACGTCTACTCCTCAACGGACTCAGGGCTCACCACACCGCTCAATGGAGGGTCGTCGCCGACGCCGCTTTCGCCGCTTATGAATCGGACGCTGATTTCGCCCGCCAACGTGACCATTGCGGTCGCCGCGGCGGCCAGCATCGGGCTGGCGTGCTATTCGGGCGGCGCGATCAACCTGCTCTGGGTGCAGGAAACGCCGACGTGGGGATGCTGACATGGCTGAAATTCTCCTCCCATCCCGCGAATTGATCGTGCCGTGGCGACAGCCACGACGGCGCTGGCAGCGGCGCAGGCGTGCATTTGCTGACTTGTGTCGGGCCGTTGCAGGCGGAATCAGCTCATGTAATGGAAAAATTAATACTGGCAACGGGAAAATTGCGACCAATAACGGCCAGACCGGAGGGTGTGGGTGCAGCGGAGGGGGCGCCGCTGATCCGTGCGCCAACGCTCCAAGCACGCTGGCGATTGTCGGCTACACCGACACCTACTTTGACGCTTGCACATCGTGCGACCTTTCGGTGGCCTCCGACTGCCCATGGGGAGGCGTTTTTTACTTCGTCAGTAATACAACGCCGTGTCAGTACTCCAATTACCAATGCTTCGACGGCACGCTCTACAACGGGCAGAACTGCTACGATTGCGAGATAAGCGGGCGCCGTATGTGCCAAGTCGACCCGCCCGGTCCCTCGCAGATCACTTACGACCCGACCACCGGCAGCTTTACCCTGCAGATCACGTGTTTTCAGGGCTCAACGGACAGCGGATACATCGTCTGGGCCGGGGAGCAATCGGGTACGTCCTTTGCTGGGACATACACGCGGACTGGCGGCTGCGACACGCACCCGACGATTACGGTGGGATGATGGACGTGAAGTGCAAATACTGGAGCGAATGTGGCGTCCGTGGGGGCGGGTGCTGCGCCTTGGGCCTTTACGGAGGTCGACCAAGCGTCGGGACTTGCGGGGTTTGCCGGGAACACGACGACGGGCTGGGAAACAGGACGCGACCTCCGCTGCCTGAACCGGCGCCCGCGCCGCCGTTCCAGCCGGTCCCGCGTGACCAATGGCCGATCTGGGCGGATAGCCTGGCGAAGCTGGCGGTCGAGTCGGACACGGGCATCGGGGATGTCGTCGAGCGGCTGGCGCGCCGGACGCTCGCAAAAAGCGTCGTGGAGTTTGCGAAAAAGATGGGGCTGCCGGACTGCGGCTGCGCGGATCGGAGGGTGAGATGGAACGCGGAGTACCCGCTGAGGAAAATTTGAGATTTTAATTTGAGATTTGAGAGACCACTGAGACGCAATAATCTGAAATTTGAAATTTGAGATTTCAAATCGCCGGAGGCGCTGCGCCGCGTGCTTCGGTTTCGGCTTCGCTTGCTGTGGAGACGGGCGGATTTACGGGCTAAAATGGCGGGAGTTCGAATCCATTCAGGCCCATTCCAAGCATAATTTGCCGCGCAACAGGTTCAAACTCTTAGATTTCAAATCTCAAATTTGAGATTTGAAATTTGTTAATACCGCGTCGATACCATCGAAATATTCT
>JAEHJW020004046.1_pt1 | contig 30476 bp, 35 predicted proteins | sample 9271431 | NCBI WGS metagenome assembly JAEHJW02 | reverse complement strand
GAGAACACTTTGATATCGCCGAACAGTTCCGTATGGACGAGCAGGAGCTTGCAGGGTGTACGATACTGTTTGCCGCCTACGAGCTTGATTATTTGCAATCGCAAGCCCTCGTGGTTTTCGAGCGTAAAGGTCAGCTGTATGAGGTAAACGGATCGCATTGCTCGTGCTACGACCTGGAAGGTCAATGGGAACCGGAGGAGACGTCTGTAGAGGCCCTTCGCCACCGCCTGAATGAGGGTATCTTCGGAGAAATTTTAGGTGAGTATGCGCAGGAGTTCGAACAGATGCTCGATGAGGTTTCTGCCAGGAAATCTCTTCGGTATTAAAGTCATTTCAAGACGCCTTTAAGGGCGTCTTTTCTTTCTGCATAACAGTTGGGCTGAAAAAGAAACGGCTGGACAATACTGTCCAGCCGCTTGATCATTGAAAGATCTATCTCATTGCCTTGCAAGAAATCGCTTCAGCTTAGCTGCCGTATCGGGGTGAATCCTGGCTTCAAACCAAACTCTATTCCCGCTATCATCGCCGGTATCCTTGAAAGACACCTCAAGGTCATCAACCGCGGCTAAGCCATACACTTCCCTGAAAAACTTCGCGGATTCGCACTCATTTGCGTACGCCGGTAAGCCGTATTTGTCAATACGCGGAAGAAGAGAATGTACCGAGGTCACCACAACATCGTCTGTAAGCTTAAACTCTTCGCTCAACGAAGCTTTCAGGGATGAAAGCGACCCCGAGGGTTTAAGTCACTCGCGCGCAGCTTGATTTGCGCGCAACGCGCGGGACGTCCCTCGGCGATCACGAGTTTCTGTGCGACTTTATCGGGAAGCGCTAAAAGTTTAAAATGTACTCTATAAACTGTGCATGAGCACAGTTCTTAAAGGGTTCAAAATCAGAGCGTACCCGAACGCGACGCAGCGGGCGCTCGCTGCGCGTACGTTGGGTGCGAAGCGCTGGCTCTGGAATACGGCCCTTGAACTCCGGCGAGCCGCTTATAAGGAACTCGGTCTTCGCCTGAAGGGCAAGGACGTCTCCCGCATGCTCACGCAGTGGAAGAAGACACCGGAGCATGAGTGGCTCGCCGCCGTTCCAGCTACGGCACTCACCCAGACCTTAAGGGACCTCGATCGGGCCTTCACCAACTTCTTTGCCAAGCGGGCCCAATATCCGCGGATCAAGAAACGGCGCCACGGAGGAAAGCTGCGGTTTCAGGATGTGAGCGCGGCGAAATGGCGTAAAGGTGATCTCGCACTGCCGAAGTTCGGCCGGATCCGATTGGCTGAAGCGCTGCCTAAGAGTGCCAAACCTAAAACCATGACCCTGACCTGCGACGCAGCAGGCCGGTATTTTGTGAGCTTCAGCGTTGAGGTGAAGCTCGAAGCATTGAACTCAACGGGGAAGACGATCGGTGTTGACCTGGGATTGAAGCATCTCGCGACACTTTCCACTGGTGAGAAAATTGCGGCGCCCAAGAAGTACGTCGGCCGGTTGCGGTACCTGAGGCGTCAACAGCGGGCACTCGCCCGCAAGCAGACGGGCTCGAAGCGGCGTGAAAAGCAGCGGCTGAAAGTGGCCAAGGCGCATGCGAAAGTCGCACAGGCCCGGAACTACGAGATCCACCAGCTCACCACGCGCCTCGTGCGGGACTACGATGTGATTGCGATAGAGGACCTGAACGTCAAAGGCTTAAGCCGAGGATTTCTCTCACGCTCGATGCTGGATGCGGCCTTTGGCGAGTTCACCCGGCAGCTCACCTACAAGGCGGCCTGGTACGGCAAACAATTAGTAAAAGTCGACCGTTACTTCCCGAGCAGCAAGCTGTGCTCGGCGTGCGGTCATAAACTGCAGGAGCTTAAACTCAGTGTCCGCTCACTCAGCTGCCCCGAGTGCGGCGCGCTGCATGATAGAGATGAAAATGCAGCAATCAATATCGAGACCGAGGGCCTGCGCATTTTGCGTGAGCCCGGTAATTCCGCGGGTGTGACGCCCGAGCCAGTGCGCACAGAGGGGAGAGGTTCATGCCGGAGCGAAAGCACCGGTCAGGTGCTTCCCGATGAAGTGCGAAGCGCGAAACTTAACACTACCGCGTCTGGAACGCGGTAGTGTTAAGAAGTAGCACAGTCAAGGCCTCTCGGTCAGAGTCATCGAATAGGCCCCAGCCCAAGTAGCGCGACTCATCATCAATGCGCGTTCCAAATGGAAGCACATAGAGCCCCTCGGTTAAAGTTTCCTCATCCTCATCCAGGGCGAATACGAACACAGGCCAATTCTCGATCTGCACCCTGGAGGGTGAGAGCTTCGCCAAAGCCCGCTGGTTCGCAATAAATGTAGCCCAATTGCGCTGCTTGGCAAGACGGGCGACAGCCTCTAGTGCCTGACTTTGAGACAGTGTAATATTCTGACTATTGAGATACTTGCGCAGGATGCGAGCATCCTGCTTGGCTGCTTTAATACTAGACATGACAGTTCTCCGTTATTAGAGCGCAAAAGCTCAATGGATTACCGACAGGTGCCTGGCTTGCTGTTTTCGAGCTTTACGCGCTGTAATGCACGAAAAACTGAAACTCGCTGATTCCCGTGAAAACGGGACTTGAAATTCTCCGTGGCCTGCTTTCGGCAGACCCCAGGCGGAAGGCCTCAAGATGCCGTTATCCAGTATAGCACAGCACTAACAAGCTAGCCCACTACCGAATACCGTGGGTATAAAAAGAGGTCCCAAGAAGGGACCTCAAAAAAAAGATTCAAGCTGCAACAGCAGCGGCACAACCTCCAAAGATGGATCCCTTGTCGTTGATGGCGTACGCTTCTTGAACTTCGATCGACTGCTCGTCCTTGAAGCGCACTACGAATCTTACGCGTTCGGAAGGCTGATGCGGGTCTTCGTTCTCTAAAAATACCGGGCGGCTCAACTCGTTTCCAGGTGATAGGCCTTCCCATCCTGAAGAGTCCTCGACAATCGACCCAAAGTCGTAATTCTGGTAATACTCTTCTGCAATGGCAACCTGTTGCTCGAATAAGCTTTGTGTATTCATGGCATAATCCTAATCTTACGCAATCTTGGAGAGCCACTCCTTGAGTGTCAAAATCCAACGGTCGCGATATGTCGTCACAACCTGTTCAATGCCACAGGCCCAGATGTTTCTGGGGGTGTGGGTTTCAGAACGAGCCGCGCTGGGGCCGATCTCGATTAAAACAAGATCGTCCATGATTTCACGGATCTCGTAAATAGTGTCGGGCTTAAGGGTGTTATCCCTCATGCCGACACCTAGAATCAAATCCACCGTGTCTTTACCGTCGGGGCCGGAGCCTCGGGTGGCAAGACGTGCAAGCGTTCGCATTTTTCATCCCTTGTATGGTGTCCTTAGTTCGTATAGCAAAATATCCACGGGCCCCGTAGATATAAAAAGACCCTGTACTGAAGACAGGGTCTTTATGGAATAGACTAACGCGAGCGATTGGCCTCAGCTAGCGCTGCCTCGGTAAGCCGGTAAGCGGAGATTTCAACAAATCCGCTGCGAACGGACTTAACCGGTTCCGCCTCGATCACACCGGCGTTAAAAAGCATCGACACAACCCCTTGGTTCTCGGAATAGTCCTTGACGAACATACACCCCTCGGGGAGGTCCTCACCGGCTACAGCAACGCTGGCAGTCAGCCAGGGCTCTCCGGTTTCCTTCACATACAGCTGAAGATTCAGCTGTCCGTTGCGATACCGGTCGAACTCCGTTACGCACTCCGTAGCCGCGCTCCGAGAAAAGCGATTATCGATAACGATCATAAGTTTTCCTTTACACTGTCTTATGCCTGCATTGTATAGCGACAGCTACGGATAGCGTAGGCGCGGCCCGACTACGATGCATGAACAACGGGAATAGCCTGAGGCTGGCGTAGATAAGTAGATAGTGGCCAAAATCATTCCCCTGCAGCAGCTATACTTCACTATACGTATCAAGGTTCATTAAAAAGCGACAAACTATGACGGATAAAAAAGACTCTCTGCTTCTCATTGATGGGTTAAACATCGTGAGGCGCATCTATGAGGCGATTCCTGTGCCGGATTCTGATGATAAGGCAAAGGGCGCCATGAAATCGTCACTTTCGTCTATTGAGAGAGCCGTGAAAGAGCATGCGCCTACACATGCTCTAGTGGTTTTCGATGCCGAAGGGAAAACCTGGCGACATGACCTCTTTGCGAACTATCATCTGAATAGAAAACCAAAGCCGGAACCGTTGAAGCAAGCCATTCCGGGGCTTGTCAGCCAAATCGAAGCGCTGGGTATATCGGTTGTTTGGATACCCGGAGTTGAAGCGGATGACGTCCTTGCGGGAGTAGCGCTTAAATGGGTGGCATTGCTGCGCGGCCCTGTGACAGTGCTCTCCACCGATAAGGATCTTGCGGCTCTCACGGCATACGGGGTTGGAGTGTATGATCATTTCAAAAACGAATGGCATGACTCGGTCTGGGTAAAAAACAAGTTTGGGGTGGCGCCTGAGCTCCTGCAGGATCTGCTTGCGCTCACAGGGGACTCTACAGACGGGATCGAAGGTCTTCCTGGGGTTGGGCCGAAGACAGCAGCAAAATGGTTAAATGAGTTCGGCAGTCTGGGTGAACTCTTAAAGAACAGTGCTGCCGTAAAAGGTAAAGCGGGGGAAGTACTCAGGGCGAATGTGGAGAAGGTTTTGCTGGCTCGCAAGCTGGTTGAGTTCAAGACAGATTTTTCGCTCGGGCTTACCTGGAACAAGCTGAAAGTAACGGGCACCTGAGAACTTTTTTAGTACCTGTTGCTCATGTCAAATTCATAAACCCTCGAAGTGATTCGGGGGTTTTTCTTCTGGGCTAGCAAGGTGAAAAGTAGTCAGTGAAAGCATGTACTTTTTAAGATCAAGGCCCCCATGGCACCGAATGAACTCAAAGCAATCGTCACCGGTTAGAACTTGCCAGCCGGCACTGGACATCCGGGATAGGGCATTCGGGAGATTGTCAGAGCGTAAAATCAGCATGACGGGAAAATATCCTAGAGCTTTAAGCCAGGCAGCGTTTTTAGCTAGCTTCTCCAGAGTGCCGGAGTCCCCTGATCCCAATCTGTATTTAGTATCGATCGCTTTGTCTGAAAATGCAAAGTCGCAGGGTGATTTTTTGTGAATACGGACAGCGTGCTGATAATCAGCGCGGGAAGAAAATACGGATTTGACGAGCTTCTCCCAGCAGGCCCCCAGGTGCCTGTGCCAATATTGTTTATTCTTGAGAATGTCTTCTCCAGATAAATTGAAAATATTCAGAAGAATATCAGATGCGCTCGGCACGGGCGCCTCCTCGTACAACGTAAATAGCTCTTTGTACTCCTGCAGTGTTTTCTTGAGCTTGTTGTCAATGCCGTGGTCCATTTCTCCTTTAGAGAAAATGGTTTATGCTTCGCACTGATGAAGGATCGTCCTGCTGGAATGCTACAAAAATAACTTGCCGTGGGACAGGATCAAGCTGCAATAAAAATCAGAAACAATACGGAGCCAAGTTGAGACTAGCTAAATCAGCTCCTTTTCGGGCATCAGTCAAGGCGCAGGCTTATCGATAGTGTGCGATTGAACATCATGGGCTGGGTTTACTTTGTGGTTAGCGCGAGGCTGACCCGCCGTGTGACCTCGAAATATCGGCAAGGGAATCGGTAAAAACCCCATGCATGTTGACACTTGGGCTAATTGCCTCTACTGAAACAAGCTGAAATGTCTCGATTATTGACGCGCGGTGCTGGGCCCGCTAATTGATAATAGAAAGGGTAAAGAAGCTATTTAGCGATGCGCTCCAGCAGACGTTCGTAACGGGATGAATCTATCTTCAGCAGCGGGCCCAGCCATTTCTGGTAAGCAGCAGATCTGCCGATGGCGTTTGTATAAAGTTTCTGCCGGACTTGCCAAATACTGGCGGTGCGTACCACTCGCTCGGTTTCGTGAAAATTAAGAACCGCACTGTTCCAATAGATGAAAACCCGCCGGCGAGCGGCGGGTTGTGGCTGAAAGCTATCGAACACAAACGATTGGGTTTTCCTGGATGGTTTTGCGCCTGAGCCTGCAGTTGAACAAGCTACCGTCGTGCTTCCTACCCGCAAAACGGAGTGATCTGCCGGTACTTTGAACGAACAGCTCTCGGAGCGTTACAGGTTGGGGCTTGAAATCGAAAACGATATCTTCTTTGAACTCTACGATATCCCCAGGTTTTAAAGCCCCATAGACCCTTTCGTTGGCGAGCCGGGCTGAAACAGCAGCTCGCCATTGTAAGAGGCTATCGATAGGTTTTCCGGGAAGCTGATCCAGGATATCCTGAGGGGAGGAAAGCCTTTTGAACAGGCTCTCGGGCATACCCATGTAATACGGAAAACTGAATTCCGTCATTACCTTGATGTAGAGCGTATCGAGTTTTTTGCGTGCAGCGATAATCAAGGCGATGTTGACATCAGATTTGCTCGGAACTGAGCGCTTAACGAGGCCGTAAACCCCGCCAGGCCCAGGCTGCAAGGCAATAATTTCATAGCCTGTCGTGCCGTCCTGCCATTGGGACCCCACGAAATAGATTGATTTGGACTTTAAGGCAGAAAGCGGACTTCCTCTGAATCCGTCTAAGGAATATGCGGTCCATCCCATGTATTTATACCTCTTTAGTCTTGACCTTATAGGGTATAGGACCTGCGCAAATGGAAATTAATTCGTGAAAGACGCGAGTTGTAAAAGCGCAGAATAAAAAAATACCTCGGGATGCCGAGGTATTTTGTAGATAGGCGCGCGAAAACGCGTCAGGCGCGTGCGTTATACGAGGCACACCAGCCTTTTGCGCTTACCGAATATCCAGGGTAAATCTGGCAGCCTGCAAATCCGGAAGCCTCATTTGGCTTGCCCTGGAAGAAGCGACATTTCGAGCAACGATCCCCGGGTTTGTATGTTGGGTTCTGCGCTTTGCTCACGGCAGTCGCGTTGTCGCTGTAATGCAGCGCCTTAGCCATGGGATCCTTATCGGATAGATGCGGCAGAGCTTCACCGGCCGCGCGGGCCTGACGTGGAGTAATGCCAACAGCAAGGGCGGATACCGCAACAGCTGCGCCTGCAATGAAAGCACGACGAGAAACATTAGAAGTGGTCATAAAATAAGTCCTTTCCGTTAGAGGTTACTTCCTATAGAAACCTCGATTATACGTTAAGACACCGTTCATGATTCAAATAGGATGAAAAAACAAAGGATCGCGGCTACGAAACAAATGTAAGTATTAATACGTAGTTTTTTGGAAGCTGTACCCTGGTGTATTGAAGCATTTGGGAACAGGCCGGCGCTCTGGGCAGCGCTTACAATTACGCCAAAATTAACTTTTAGGGATTACTGACGGAGTGCTAGAACAAGCGCTTTTAGTATTGTTATTAGCCGCGCTGTCTTTGTCCGGTTAAAGCAATAAGCCCAATACAATCTGCTCCTGTGATGTAATGACCGCAATCTTTGAGAATCGCGCGAGAATTTCCTCGCTGAAGCAATTTATGATGCCGCGGTCCTACAACAACGATGTTTTTGCAGTTCGGACAGCTATAGCTATATCGCTTCGGTATCCGCCTTTTCATGCCGGGCACATACATACTATGGCAACGTTCAGGCTTCACCCCAAGTACACACATGATGGCTTTCCATGTTTTTCCATGCAAGGATAAACGGCGCTTCGCAGCGCCTCTTCTCGGTTTTCGTCTGATGAAATTATCAGGGTGCAGTGAAAAATCAACGAGATGGGCGAATTCGTGGGGTACCGTTTGTTCTATTGTCTCGCGCAAATGATCGTTAAAATATATTGGATTAAGCCTGATATGCCACTGCAAAAGACTGGCAGACCCTGCCCGCAACCCCTTCAGATCAAATGTCACGTAAGGCCTTGGAAACCGTCGTCCAAACTCGCGTTCCACGACAGAAAGACAGCGGGTTAGCTCTGCGTTGATAAGCTTGCGAAGTTCAGGCAGAGAAGGCGACTTATGGCGATCCAGGTTATTCATTCTAAGAATAGCATTTTGAGTTAAACAAAAAAGAACACGCGTATAAAAAATGATTTTGAAATATAAAAAAAACCGTAGTGGGGCTACGACAAATAAGCATTAAAAACGCTTAAGACTCTGTTGACAAAACGGAATAAAAAAGCCCCACCTTATAGGTGGGGCTATCTAATGATTAAACCTCAAATGTAGATCGTAGGACCTCAAATGCCCCTTTACGATTATGTTTCCAAAAATCGTAAAAATACGAACCTGTTGCAATGAACTCAGACATCGGATAGAGTTTCCGCATCGATCTCTCGTAAGCGACCATAAGCTTATCGCATGAAAGACCTAGCCGTTTATGAAGACCCCTATCGGAAACGCTAATGAGGATTCTAGCCGCAGCGTCAACAGTACGGTGTTTGTCATCGATCGCATTAGCAGCCCATAGCTCATTGAAAAGTTTCCTTGTACACGGGAGTTGCTTAAGCGCTGAATTTAACCACCGCCTGAAGCCCGTGTGAAGCCAAGACAACTCTACAAGGGTGCCAATTAATCCACCTTCGTTTGAGCAATGGCCATCATTAACTGCTAAATCAAGAACCGGAAGACGATTAAGAAATTTCCTAAGAGGCTTAAAGACCTGCGGGTCTTCAAGAATACTATCTACAGTCTTGGGCAAGGAGCGGAATCCGCGTGTTAGAAATACATTGCGACTGAGGTCCGTGTTTTTCAACAGCACAAAGCCAGTGACTCGCGGAACACAGAAGTCATTGTCTGCTAAAATCTCAAGTGCTTTGAGCAGCCAATAGACAGAACTACGAACCGGGTGTTTGTCCCAGATAGACGACAGCTCGTCGGTAGCACGAGGGATAAAGAACCTTGCGGTTTCAGGGATGTCTCGAAGTGCAAGCTCCTTAATCTGAAAATCCTTTTTACCGCAAAGAACTACCTTAATGACTGTGCCGTCGAGCTTATCCGATTTCTCTTTTCGACTCAGAGCGGGTCCCCTGGTTCTCCCTGGCGAGGGCTTTTCCGCAGCCCTTGGAAGACTTGAGGCCGCCACCACCTTGCTTATACCCAGGGAAGCCGAAACGCGCTCAGCATAGGCTTTGACGTGCGATTCTTGCTGATTGCCAGCAGGGCATACTATGATGACAGGCGCATTTTCCTTCAGCGCATAAGCCTTAGCGCGTCCTACTACATTTTTAGTATTCGCAAATACAATCAATGGCTCGCGGCTGTAAGGGATGACCAAGGAGTCCTGACTTTTTCCGCAAAATACCTTGCCGCGCACCACTTCACGTTTGTAGACCGACTTGACGCCGTCTTTTCCTGTTCGTACGTCAATGAAAAATACCGAATAGAGTTTATTGGCACTCGAAGATGCCGACTCATCGGGCTTTCCTGCATCAAACCTCGGATCGCCAATCCACGCTGGAATCAAGCATTTGTCGTTGAGGCAAAGCGATAGAATCTCAGCACGTTTGTTTTTTGAAATCGACATCAAATCGACAAAATGGCCGATATGCCGACCCATAGCCTTGGGTAGCTGCGTCACAAACGCCTTTATCCTGCTTTTGCGCTGCCACTCACTGGCAGCACTGGAGTCTACGGCCTGCTTTAGACTAGCCGCAATCTCCCGACCTGCCTCCTCTAGGGCGATATGAAGGTTCTCACGAGTTCGATCGTCGTATTCCAGCTCCTCCCGGCTCGCGGTCGGCATCACGCTACCCAGGGGCATCAAAAGATGGATCCCTGCGGTTAACAGCGCACTCTCGACTTGATTAAGTAAGCCAAGCCGCTCGGAATCAAGAGGATAGGCAACATTTCCGCTGATAACTTTAGGTCCATTGTTCCGCCAATAGTCCTGGGAGTGGCCCGCGGAGCCCAAGCTGCCCAAGAATTTGAAATTCGAGCCAGAAAGTCGGAACTCAGGCGTCTCGCACAGGGGCGTTGAAGACCCTGCCTTAACCGGAATAACCTCAAACCACTTAAAGATTTCCTTAGCCTTGTCGTGAAACTCGGTGATATCCTTTGGGGCTACCGGAAAGGAAACCAAAAGACCGCGAGGCCAGTCTTTGCTGACCGGTCGCTCGTCGAGCAACGCAATGGACGGGGCCCCTGTGTCGCCGATGAACGCGCTATAGCTTCTCTGTACGCCTTCGTGAGCTGACGTGACGGAAAAGGAATCCGTGTAGCTGAAAGGCGACTTGGACCCTAGTCCGAATGCACCGGTCTGCTCGTTATTCTCTCCCTTGTTAGACGAAAAATACGTCGTGTACAGATCGAGAATTTGCTGATGAGACAATCCAGTGCCAAAGTCCTTGATGTAGAAGTCCGAGTCCAGTCGAGTCGGAAGCTTCACCTCTATCGGCCTATCGGCGCACCCTGCTGCGATGTGCGAGTCTATGGCGTTACAGCCGATTTCGCGCAATACAGCGGAGATTTTATCCGAATAAAGTCCAGAGGAGAGGATCCGAAACGAATGGGCATTAGCCAAAATCTTGAAATCGCTCTGTGCGCTCACGCCGCGTGAGCCGAGTACACGAGCAGCACTTTTTGCAACTTTCATGAACTTCCTGCTATTTTACATATGTCCTGATGCGTATAGCGACTTACCCAAATGAGCGGAAGGCTCCGAGCCTTCAGGCTACAGATGGATAGCGTTGCTTAAGTGGCAATCCGGTGTTTTAATTTCCTCGGCTATGCTGGGAGGTATAAAAAGACAAGGTCTTTAGAGTTCAGAGCACAGGACTCTATGGCGAGCAGCGCCGACTTTCTATTTGTACGCCCCGTATTCGAGGAGCCCCCAGGAGTCGACGAATTTCAAAAATGCAGTGCGCCCTAAAACGGATGATTAGCTTGCTGTTCGGCGCGGCTTCGTAAGATCCTGTCTAATTTCATCGTCGCTTTTTTGGAGAGATTAAGATAGCCGGACAGCCTGCTTCCAACATAGCTTTTTTGGCGTAAAAGCAAAGGAACCTCTCGTTCAAGGAACGTGATAAGTGCAATACCAGGCGCTCGGTCAATATCTCGGCTACCGATATGCCCAGACAGAAGCTTGGCCGCCTCCGGATTATTCTTCAAAGAACCCATTCTCTTAAAAACAGCTTGCCACTGCGCGATGATCTGCTCATCTTCACGTGCTTTTTTAATGCTAACGAGATCAGCCACATCAAAGCTCAAAGTAACTCGCTGGCGCAGAAGTGCCAGCGGGAAGTCATCCAGGGAATAATGATCCTTCATTAGCTTGAAGCGGCTGCAAATAGGCGTGATGAACCTATTGAATGGCGGAGGAGCAAACGCTTTAAGAGGCTTGTCCGGGTATTTTTCTTCAATAAAATCAATTACCTGGGTTAGCAAACGATTCCAAATTACAGCTACGCCATCTGTTACGCCATGCTTATTGCGCTCAGACATAAAATACAACTCGGTGGGCCGAGTCGGGCTGGAAGAACCGGAGAAGAAATTCTCTGCTAGTTCAAGGCCATTAAGAGGGTAGGCACACATCGGAATGTCTTCATTCAAATCAGGTGAACCAGGCCGCATAGCGCAATGAACACAGAGCTCGCAGGTGGGGAAGGTTATACTTTCTTTCTGGTCCTCATCGGCCAAAATCTCACAAAGTGCCTCTATCTTTGTGGTTTTCTTTAACTCATCCGCTACGTCTTCGGCGATCTCGACGTTCAACAAAACAGGAACATCAGAAAGAGCCGAGGATACTTCCGGACCTTCGATTTTAAAAACGGCATGATTATCGCAATCAGCGCTCTTTGGCGCCCGTCCCCATACGAGGCGATAAATGGGATCTTTGATAAATAAGGTACTAAATTGATCCAGATAGCCAAGTGCGTGGGATACGGAAAGATCATTGAGCTTAAGAGCAGTGATAAGCTCATCATGCCCTTTGGCAAAATAGCCGTTACAGTAAGGACATTGCCCATGAGAAACTTGATTAGACCAGGTTAAGGGTGTTTTGCAAAAAGCGCAATGGAACTGGCCGACTGCTTCGACATCGCGCTTTACAAACTGCCTGATTTGACCCGCGGACCCCTCAGTAATATAAACGCCGATGGGGGTTTGAACCTTGATGGTATAAATATTACGGTCTGTCTCGACCATATCAACAACGGCAACATCAGGGTGCAAAGCCTCTAGCTCTTTAGCCAGTGAGATCATTTTTCCCGTAATTTCCATCAGATGGTCTCCTGATTTTAAAAGAACTAAGGGCTGAATCGACTTATGCCTGCTGTTTCGTGAAGAACACGCAAAACTCGGTCAATAACTTTAATCGTTTGTATGGGTAAGCAACTTAAGCTGAGACTCGTAGGACCGAAGTATTTTACCTGAAATAGGCAATGGGCGTGGAGTACAGGCTTTTAGATCACTAACCCGCAAGACCCACCCGCCAGAGGCTGTTTGGAGCAGACAAGACTTAAAGGAAGCTCTCAGGAATACCTTTTTGCCTTTGGAGTTTATAAGATAAGCGGTTTTTGGGATTCTACCCATAGCAGCAACAATCTGGGCTTTTGTAGCAATAGCGTCTTGACGTTTATTTGCAGCTAAGCTTTTCTGGTACCCAGAGTAAGGCAAAAGCACACCGAGGGCATAGATTACAAGAGCAATGCCCATAAAGACTTTTCGCAAGGTTCTTGTATTAGCTTTAGCAACCGCCACGAGGAGATTGGCTAAGAAGCTTGCACCAAAAATCCAGCCACCATAAACGGCTGTAGGCCAGAACCAGGCGGGAAGCGGCGCGTAGTTCGTGTTGATAGTCATGGCAAACCCAAATATCAAACAGCCATAGACGAGGCCAAAGATGACATGGAAGAGAAAGACGGGCGCAGCCGTAAATTCTTCCGCCTCTTCAAGCTCCGAAATGCTCAGAAGCTCGACGAGGCCTAAAATCACCACCGTGATAGCAATGAAAATGGCCTGCAAAGTAGACATAAACGCTCCGTTCTTTAGGATTAGGTCAAGGGTAGAGAATTGTTTTATACAAAAGAGATCCTCAAGAAATAAATCCAGTCGCTAAAATTACGCGCCAAACTAGAGTGCTTCTGCAGGAAAAGACAAAATGCCGAAATCTGGTACAAAACTAAAGAAATGGGCGGCAGAGAGCTGCGTGCTTAAAACGGCTATCGTGTTCGGCTTGCTTGTGGGGCTAGTCGCGGTATCAGGCTACCTATGGCACGCCGCAGCTGGGGCCGAGAGCCTTCTATGGGCGTTCATGAGCTGGACCACGCAGCACAATACGACTTCGGCACCTGCAACGATCATCGTTTGGCTCTCGTGCTTCGCGGCTATTTCGTTTATTTGCAGCGCTTATAAGGACCATAAATCAAGCGGAAATGCCGATTTATACAAGTTATTTACAGGCCTAGGGCTGCTGTGCCTGATCACGGCACCCGCCGGATTTGCGCTACTGCAAATGCCGAATACAGTGTTCGATCGCATTCAAGGAACGTTTCTTGCCCATCTTGGCAGATTAGCTCAAGCCATAGGGGCGCTCAGTCTATGTGTTGCGGCCGCTGTGGGTGTCATCCTTGTAGCGATTTTGCTGTGTGGGGCCTTTGTGTTTATCAGGGGCTTCACGAACAGTCTGATTACGAGTAATTGAGTCCGCGCATAAGAAGGTCGTAAAAATCGTGGCAACCAAAACAAAACAAACAGAGCATCCCGTATTAAGTTGTGGGTTAAAAACGATAGCTGTGTTCACCGCGCTTGCGCTGCTCGTTGCCGCAGGAGGCTATATTGGAAGTGCCGTGCTTTTCGTGACAGGGCAGATCGGAGGCCTTGCGCGATTGTTTTTTGACTGGATTACTGTAAATAAGACAGAGGTTATCCCGGCAACACTGACAGTGTGGGCTTCTCTTATCCCGGTAGTATGGCTACTTTGTCTTGGTTACACAAGGCCTGACGAAGCCGGTGACAAATTAGTGTATGCGGGCTTTGGAGTGTTTGCTCTAACCGCCGCGCCTGCCTCGATAGCCTTATTATGCATGCCTGACGCGACTTTCCGTGTCGCGGATGAGGCATTTCTGTCACGACTTGCGGGATTGACGCAACTCATTGGCTGTTTTGGGGTGATGATTTGGTGCGCAATAGTCGCGGTTTCTGTCATAGGCGTGATAGAGCTTGCTAACGCGCTTGTCTCAAAGGTATTTGGATCAGAATCGAAAGCACAAGTAGTGTGAAACATTACGTGCTTATTACCCCGACAATACTGTGCAAGGAGTGAAAATAATGAAAAACCCCGAAAAACAAGCCAGGCGTCCTGTATTAAGCTGCGGGTTTAAAACGCTAGCCGTGTTCGCCGCGCTTGCGCTGCTCGTTGCCGCAGGAGGTTATATTGGAAGTGCCGTGCTTTTCGTGACAGGGCACCTACAGAGTCTTGCACTATCTTTCGTCAATTGGATTACTGTAAATAAAACAGATGTTCTTCCTGCAACATTGACCGTGTGGGTTTCTCTCATCCCAGTAGTCTGGCTGCTTTGCCTTGGCTACATGGATCTATCAGAAGACAGTGATAAAGGTTTCTATTTTGTGCTGGCAGGATTTGGATTATTTTCGATCATCACCGAGCCGGCTGGCGCGGCCCTGCTGGCTATGCCTGACACAGCGTTCCACCTTGTGCATGAGGCGTTTTTGTCGCGCCTTGCAGAGTTGACACAGATCATTGGCGCGTTTGGGTTACTAGCCTGGGGCCTGATAGGCTTCTTTTCGGTTGGGTGTCTGATGGAAGTTGCTGTTGCGCTTGTATCAGGGGAATTTAACTCAGCATTGAAAGCATGAGCTGTGTTCTACATCGCCTGCTTATTACTTGGATAATATTTTGCAAGGAATAAAAATAGTGAAAAATCTTGAAAAACAAGCAAGGCACCCCGTATTAAGCTGTGGATTAAAAACGGTAGCTGCGTTCGCCGTGCTTGTGCTGCTGATCGCCGCTGGCAGCCGCATTGGAAACGCCGTGCTTTTCGTGGCAGGACAACTAGAGAGTCTTGCGCTATCCTTTTTGGATTGGATCACGGTGAATAAAACAGATGTCCTTCCGGCGACGCTGACCGTGTGGGTTTCGCTTGTCCCGGTAGCCTGGCTGTTTTGTTTGGGCTACACGTATTCTACGGAAGACAGTGATAAGGGGATCTATTTAGGACTGGCGGGTTTTGGGCTATTTTGCCTTATCACCGCGCCGGCAGGGATAGCTCTTATGGCTGTACCTACTGCGACGTTCGCTCTTGTGCACGAGGAGCTTTTGTTCAGGCTTGCCGGTCTGGCGCAGTTCATTGGCGCAGCTGGGCTGGCGGCGTGGGGGCTAGCCGGTATTACTCTGTTAGCGATTCTGATTGAAGCGGGCGTTTCGAGTGTATTCTCAGCGTCTGAACGGCACCCCAAAGAACAATTAGAGGCCTGAATGGCATGTTCCATAACAGGCTGTTAACGACCATTATAAGTTTTAGGGCTGGCATGAAATGAATGTCGTAAAGCATCAACTGCTGATTACCTCAGTCGCATTTTGGTTGAGCATCCTCATCTGCGTGTCCTTGGCATGCTTCGCTTTTGCAACTGAAAGTTCTAAGAAAAAAAGCTGCTGTAATGCTGTGTGGCCTTGCGGCTTTGGAAATCCTTGCGTGTCCTTTGGGAGCTACCGCTTTCTGGTTAAGTCAGAAAGCCTCCTGTGAGGTGGTGGCACAGGGCGGAACACTGGCTTGTAGCGTAGGGCTAAGCGCTATCTTAGCAGCGGGCGGTATTCTCATAGTTCTACCGTTTATCGGAGTCGCATTCTTTATTTGGGCACGGCGAGTCTGACGGGCATTGCAGTTGGAATTAGGGGGGGCTCTAGGGCGTGGGTCCAGGTGTCCGCAGGACCGGCAATGTGTGCACAACGCATAAAAGGCGCCCCTACTCATAGGTGCAGCAAGTACTCCTCGTGTTCCCTGCGGAATGGATCCTAAAATGCAACACGCGTTTAAATTCGTATGCGGCGCTTTCTGGGCACTTGAGTTTCAGTGAGAGCGATGGGTTTCCTATACGCATCAGGTCAACGTGAAAAGAAAAAAGGTCAATATGAATAGTCGTGAAATTACGGTACCCTTTGCACTAGGGCTAGCCGAAGCGATGAAGAATAAGCAGGTCTCCGTGATGCATCAAGAATGCATTGTGGTCCTGGCAGAAGAAGTGGATCGCCTGCAAAAGGAAGTGGATCAGTTGGAGCATACCGCGCAGCTGCGCGAAAATAGCTCCGCGACAGATGTGCTGATGCAAGTTGTCCAACGAGTCGCTAATACTTTTGATGACTCGTATAGGCCAGGCTGCCTGGAGCGCTTTTTAGGCGATGCCGCACGGGAGGCTATAGCTAAAGTCTCTGAGAGAGCCGGCGTTGCTGGGCCGGAGGCTTTGTGGCCGATTTATGAGTTCAGACCTGAACCGGTATACGGAGGAACGGAGTGGCTCCGTTATGCCAAGGGTGCTTGGATTAAAGACGACGGAGAGTGGGACGTAGCCTTCGTGTCCACACGCGTACACAGTGCGCCTATTGCGCTTTACTTCGAGCCGCCGGCCAGAAAGAACATTCTCTGGAGCTATCTGCCAAAATACTGGCGAGAGTGGGGCCCTGAAGAGCATCCTGGCCGCAATCCATGGCATCACATGTTACGGGAGGGCTGTACTGACTGGGGAGAGCCTCTGGTACGCGCTCAGAACTTCAATCATCGCGTCGGAGAAGAGGCGATACGCAAGGCTGTGGACCTTTACGGCGGTGCCAATAGCAGAGGCCCTCGAATGGAGATCAGGGACCCCTGGGTCAGAGCAGGAATGCTCAGGCGCCAGGACACAAAAGAGGTTGTGCGGGTCCCCTCGAAGTTCAACTGCATGTACTGTGGAGAATTTGAGTATTCAGCAAAATAGGGGTAGCGCACGAGATGGATATAGAAAGCAGAACGTTCAGAATGGGCGCGTTGTATCCTAATCCGCCGGCTGTACTTGCGAAAGTTCCGCGTAATGCTACGGTCACTTACTGTGGGGCGCTGGGATGGATGGTAGTCGAACCACCCAGGATGCGCTGGTTCAAGCGGATCCCTGAGAAGCGCTATTGGATTACGGGAAAGGACTCTTCGATCAACGAAGATGCTTTGCCACAGACAGATGACCAAAGAGCGTTTGAGCCTAAGAAACGTCTCAAACAAAAAGCTGCTTTGTTTGAGAAACCTTCGGAAAAGTACAAACGATATTGTCGTGATATTTAATCAATGCACCCCGCCCTGGGGTGCATTTTTTTTTCAAATGCTCTCAGGTAAGCAGTTTTTACAAGCAATCAGGGGCTACGCAGGGTTAAAGCCGATTTAAAAAACTGAGGTTGAAAACAAATGGTACATAGGGACGTTAAGAAAACGGCACCCATAAGGTGCCGTTGTGTAAATGAAATTCGATTGCTGAACGTTTAGGCAGCATCCACCATAAGCCTGGCGCAATGCTTGAGGAATCGTTCTTGCGTAGCCGAGTCCTTCAATTCCGCGCAGAAACCAAAATTGTTATGACCACCCGTATAGTCCTTTCGGTCTTTGCAGGAACGGTACAGGATACTTACGCCTCGACGGGTTGAAAACTCCCCGAGCTGCACATAGAGGTGGTCGGCATGAAGCGTGACTTCACCGGACACAGCGGGTCCTGCCATGTTTGAGCGGATCTCGTAAGCGTTTGGATTAAGGCCCAGCACAGTAGCGAGACTTGCCAGAAACTTCTTGCCATCGCGATGGAAGGCTTTCTTCTTCAGAAGCTGTTCTTCATCGTAGCCCTGGATATTCTCACCCAGGAGTCCCTTGCCAATCATCAGCTTGAGCATATCTATTCCTCAACGAGTAGGTATAAACAAAAATTGACCGATAAACGAAAATTCAGTTAATGATAGTCACTGAAGAGCAAGTCAACCGAATAATCATGTGGTTTTCCCGGCAGACAAGCATTTGTCCTGAATAGTCTAGGTAAACGTTTGTTTTCAAGAAAGCTCGTCTTATGAAAGGGCTTGGCCCTAGGACTGAGTGCGGCTGCAATTATGGCCCTACTGGTCCGCAGGTTCCCAGCCCTCTTTGATCGCAAGAACTTTATTGGTAGTAGAAAGTATGATGTGCCCGTCTTGGTTGTCCGAAACCTCAACGCCATTTTGCCGCCACTCTTGAAAGGTATCGGCGATACGGTACAGCTGCTCGATCAATGCTTGGACTGACCTACAACCTTCAAGGGCGTACTTTACGCCCCAGTGTCCTTCAAATACGGTATTGGAGGGAAGTTTCTCGATCCGAAGCAGCGCTCGCTTTGAAAGTTTCCTTTTCCCGCTGAATGTCTGCGTCAAATTCAGTTTGCGTTTGGCTTGCTTGTATGATCGATAGCCTTTGGAGGCGGCGAGTGCATCGAGCGCCTGCTCCATTGACAGAGTAACGCCCTTAGACAGGAGATGCTGCTGTAAACGTTCGGCTTCAAGGTTAAAGAGCGCTGTCATCTGAGTCTGCCTGTATTTTAAGAGGAATACATGATAGCAGAAAGCGCTTTCGTAGCCTAATAGACAAAATAAAAGCCCGGGAGTACCGGGCAGTAATGATAGTGATGCTTAGAAGTCTTTCGGATGTGCGGTCTTTGGAAACGTCCTCGGCTCATACGGACCTGATTTCCTGGCAGAAGCTTTTGAAGCTCTTGCTGAAAGACGAGTTCTTTCTGCGCGCATCAGCGCGACCAAGCCAGCAGATTTGCCGAGAGTTCCGCCGGACAGATCATAGGGGGACGCGGTGCGAACGTTCACGGGTTTTGTCCTCGTACTGTAAGTGATCTTGGAAGTATAGCAAGCACAGCCAGATACGCACCGGCGCCCTAAGCTCTCAGCCCAGATGTTTAAAGAAAACCGGGGACAGATTGAGGTATAAAATAAATGCTAAACAAAGTCGCTAAACAGCTTAATCGGTTAAAACGAACGTTGTTCAAGGGTCCCGGTGTGAAAATCGTCATTAAAAAACCAAGTTGGCAAAGAGGGTATTCCTGGGAGTACATTAGAACTCGGGGTTTGCGCCGCTACATCTTGATAGACAGCCTGTTGTACTGGGGTACAGGGGTTTATGCCCTTATGTTACTGGTTCACCTGTTCTCCGTAAGTAGGCTGCCGGGAGAAAAGACACTATTATTCGAAGCGATCATCACAGGCGGTGCTGCATTATTATTCGGGATCACCACCTGGATGCTTAATGCGCGGGTTTTAAGGCAAAAGAAGCTCATCGGGGGAAAATCTAACCGAACCAGACAGTATTGAACGTTACAGTCGCTTCGGCTAAAAGAGCGTATAAGCCGGTACGAGCGACTCCCCGACTCAGGAGCGCAAATCCCATGATTGCGCCGAGATGTGACTCAAGTCAAATTTTAGTTTCTGTTAACCTATACAGAAACAAGCTAAATCCAATCGACTGCAAAGAGCATGTCGCTTATAACACCATGATTTTGTTGAAATTAATTAGGATATAGGTCTGTGTATTTGAAAAGATCAAAAATAACAATTTATGTCTACAGGTGAGATGAATATTAATCCCAAAAAATTGCCGGTAGAACAGTTGTTGGAAAAATATCAGAGGCTACAAACACTTGTAGTTCTGGTTACCCCATTGGTAGAGGCAAAATACAAACGAGCTCTCAAAAACAAACGGCTCGCCAAGAAATCGTGGTGGCAGGAATTTCACGGAATTTTTGCAACGCAGGCTGAAGAATTATTGCGAAAATTACAGCAAATCGCTCAAGAGCACACTACGGTTACAGTACAGCTGGATCAGCTTGACGAACACGTAAGCAAAACGAAAACGCTCCTTGAAAAAACAAAACCCTATGTGAGGCATAGCATTCACAAGGGATCAGACGGAGTGCCCCGCCCGAACTGTAAAGCTGTTGGGATTTTACTGGAACTCGAAAAAGAGCTCGCCTGATCGTGATCGAGCTAAGCACCTGACTGCTGGCAGGTTTGAGCCACAGCGCGGATTGGCTTACCGTTCTTTGGTTTTGCCGCCCTTTCAGGGGCACGCCGCGCCTCGCGTATGCCCATGAGTCCATATCTCAAGACCTGCCCACCTGCACGTGTGGCCTAATGTCCTCCTTAGCTCTTCGCGGTTAAAAACTAGAGATTATTACGTCGAAAAAAGCTTCTACGGATAAAAGTAAACGCTATCCATTAAACAATGCTTTTTTGGATGGCCTCATGGTCTGTATCAGGCGCATATATCTAGTCGATCAAAGCGATATCTATCAATTTTCTTCAGAAATTTTTGATGGATTGCATACCGGTGAGAGAAGCGTCGCGTGCTTTGCTTTCAAAAGAATAAGATTCATAGAGGCCTTCTTTGAATTTGAAGGCCAAGTGATTTGTTCAGCTCCTGTTATCAAGGGGCGCATTATTCATTTTGACAAACATGGCGTGGTTGACGAAAAAACGATCAGGGAGCAGGTAGAGGTGACCCTGGGCCAAGCACTTGGATTTGCCAGGCGGCCCAAGAAGGTCAAAAACTCCGTGGTCGTAAACGCGGTGGATAGGTTCCTGCTAGCCAAATACACCTGGACTCCGTGCAAGGCCATGGAGAAGCTGATTATTGACGGCATTTGTGATAGAATTGAAATACCTGAGTTCAAGCTGCTCACGCTCGTAAGGTGAGTCAAGCCTTTACGCGTGGTTGAGGCCATGGGATCGAATCGCTTTAGTATAAATAAATCGCAAACGGCTAACGCGTTTAACAAAATGCAGGAAATTATTGAAGCGCTGGAGGAAGCCGTTTATCAAACTGCTTGCAGGGAATTTCCGCTAGGCTCCCGCGTGAAAAGAACCCAAAAGATCTCATTCGGGATGTGGACTGGCAATAAGACTAAGCGTTACCGGCTCAGGCCTAGCCCTATACGCGACCATGGGCGGGGATCCTGCCTCAAAACATGCTCGAATTTTCTTGCTGTCCAGCACTCAACTTCGCGTGTTTAAGTTCCTTTGCTATACTCTTTGAGTTGGCTGATGTCCTCGGTGCATGATGTGGTGTCATCACTACCTCCTCAGATGCCAACTCGCGCGGCTGACCTAAGATCGATGAGACTCCTTTCCGTGCGTGGAATGAAGCTCAAAGATCTTAGGCCGGCCGTATAAGCTTCATCATAACTCAGGGTTCGCGCCGCTACATTATTAGCAAAATTCGAGGCTCAAACCTCACCCGTGGGCCACACAAGACCCCGCGCAGCTACGCAAGCGCTCTCTCGTTAGCGCTTCGGTTGAATATGTATTGAGTGGTGGACCACGTCCCTCTCGATGGGTTTTTCGCCAGAATCAAAGATATCACGAGAGATCGGTTCACCGGGAGTGTGAGCATGCGAGAACCGGGTTACGCCTGATTAGCCAGCCGACTATAAAATCATTGAAAAAATCTAAAACAACCCAATTTAAGGGATGAGCCGAATAGTCTTATGAGACTATTGCTTAAAGGTGCCTCCTACTCAATGAATTATAGCATAATAAGTCTGTGGAGAGCGAATGGCCAAGTCCTTGAATACAAACAGATTTATTTAGTACTGGAAGAGCGAACCACGGAACAGCTGGTCAAAATAGCAAGTAAACCCAATGCTATCCAGTACAATAGGCCGATCGCACAAGGTCCTGTAGAATATCGGCCGATGACAATAGACCGTCTTGCGTGAAAGAGCAAACTTCACTGCCAGAAAATAATCGATTGGACGATCATGCTATGTATGCTGATAAATGCGAAAATGCCAAAGTTGTAAGCCACCAGTCGCCGATTTCGTCATTAAGCTGCGGATTGTTAAATTTCCCTTGACATACGTGGGTACTTGTCTGGCAGAATACCTGTATTAAATCACATGTGTTAGATGCTCTAATTACGAACAATGCAGGAAACAACCCCCTTGCTTGATATCGCAATAAGCGGATTTTCTTCTCCAGATCTTAAAAGCTCTTTGCTACAAAGCTTCTCTCAGCAGTATTTGAGAGCCGCACGCCTTGTCAGCCGCGCGCCTTCCAGCAAAGGATCGCTTCCTGCGGATGAGCCCAAAGAATTACCAGCCGATAGGCTAGAAGCAATAGCTGCCAGAATTCGCGAAAAAACAGGCGAAGAAGAATTCAAGTCAGCCAATCTCCGTATTCTATGGCGAGACCTTGATCGCAATTTCAAAGCGGAACTTGAAAAAGTCAGAGGTTCGGTAACCCGATTCTTCGAAGAACGTGCGCCTAAGTGGAATGAGATAGGACGACTTTGCATTAATATCGCAGAGGCTCCGGCAGACGCGGAGTTGCCTTTCGCGTTGATGTGGAGCTATATCCGAGGACTTTCTGAGAACGGAGAACCTGAACATCGCCCACTCAGGGAAGCACTAAGCGAATTTGGCACCTCGGCGCAATACTTGCAGCTCCTTGGACTCCTTAGCGCAGTGCACGAGGCTTCTGTTCGCAATTCTTGGATCGCCGAGAGCAAAAAGTCAGGCGGAGTATTCGGTGTAGAGTTGCTCGGGGCCAAGCAAGCCTATGATCTGCTTACAAGTGAGCCACAGTTAAATGGGCTTGGGATTTCGATACGGACTCCGGCAAACTGGAAGGGGCTTTCACTGATAAGACCTTCGTTAACAGCCGTAATCGGACAAAATGAGGCGTCTTATCTTACAGCGGACACTCTGCTTGATTTCGATCTTGCCGTAACTCTAGGCGGGGATCGGCTCACTGAGGCCGAAGTTGCATCTTTATTGACGAGTACGGAAGAGCTTAAATTTCTCAGAGGCCATTGGGTAACGGTCGACCAGGAGAATATCGAGAGGATCACCCGTCAACTTGAAAAAGTGAAACAGGCCTCATCTGGCATTACTCTGCCGGAAGCCACTCGGTTGCTTGCAGGAATGGACACCGAAGAGCATAAGCAGGAGAGAGTCTGGGAAGGCGTTGAAGCAGGCCCAGGGCTGATGAAGCTTCTCGATGACCTGAGACACCCAGAAAGGCTTAAAAAGCTGAAAGCACCGGAGGGTTTTAAGGGAACGCTGCGTCCGTACCAAAAGCTGGGCGTGCAATGGCTGCATTTCATGACCAATCTAGGGCTTGGCGCTTGTCTTGCAGATGATATGGGCCTCGGGAAAACGGTTCAGCTGATCACCCTGATTCTCGCACTAAAGGAAGAACCAAAAAAGGGAGGCCGAAATCCGCATATTGTTATCGCACCGGCTTCTGTGCTGGCGAACTGGGAAAAGGAACTTGAGCGCTTCGGCCCAAGTCTTAAATTCAAAGTACTGCATTCCGCGGGTGCCGCTGACTTCACGCGCTCCGGATCTGCCGAAAAGGATTTAAAGGGCCTTGACCTGGTTGTTACCACTTACGGGATGCTTCTTGAGCTACAAAGCCTGCGAAATGCAGAATGGGATTTGGTGATCTTGGACGAAGCGCAGGCGATCAAGAACCCAAGAACCCAGCAGGCCAAGGCCGCGAAACTGCTTAAAGCTCGCGCAAGAATTATCCTGACGGGTACACCCGTAGAAAATCATAGCACTGATTTGTGGTCGCTTTTTGATTTTCTAAATCCAGGACTTCTCGGTTCACAACGTCAGTTCCACTCGTTTTACAAACGCTGCGCTTCGCAAGGAGATCTGTCGCCGCTTAGGATATTGGTGAAGCCTTATATTCTAAGGCGTTTAAAAACCGATCCTGAAATCGGAAAATACCTTCCGCAAAAGAACGAGAAGGACCCCATTTATTGCCGATTGACACCGACTCAAGCTCTGCTGTATCAGCAGCAACGCGACGCGCTCGCCACGGAACTGAAAGAAAGCTCCGGCATGCAACGCAGAGGAATTGTATTAAAGTACATTATGCGATTCAGGCAAATATGTAATGCACCCGAGCACTGGCAGGGAGCAAAGCGATGGAGGTCCGAGAATAGCGGCAAGCTCAAGGAGCTTCTAAAAGTTGCAGAGAGCTGCAATAGCAGCAATCGCAAAATGCTCGTTTTCACCGCGTTTGCCGAGGCGGTGCGGCCACTTGCGGCTCAGCTTGAGCAGGTTTTTGGCACCCGTGGTGAAATCCTGGACGGATCAATCCCCACGGCAGCAAGAGCAAAGATCTGGACTCGTTTTCAAGAGGACCCAAAGGTTAAGTTCTTTGTGCTGACTATTGGGACCGGTGGAGCCGGGCTTAATCTGTCCGCCGCTTCTGTTGTGGTACACTACGACAGATGGTGGAACCCGGCTAAGGAGAGCCAGGCTACCGACCGCGCCCATAGATTTGGACAGAAAAACGACGTAGATGTCTATCGCCTGATTAGCAAAGGAACCATCGAGGAGCGTATGCATGAGCTCATAAGCTCAAAGCAAGCGCTTTTCGAGGAGCTATTTGAGGTCGATGACCCGATTCGTATCACCGAGATGAGCAATGAAGAAATTCTGGCGCTTGTCTCGCTTGATCTTGGTCAGGTAGCTGAGAGCAGTGTGGATAAAACCGAAAAGGCTGTGGCATGACCCGATCAGAATATAAGACGGCAGAGCGCGATGAGTCCTACGGGCAGGGACACCCTCATCAGGTTGACTATGCACTGAACCCCTCTACCCCCGATGAGCCGGAGGGCTCAAGCTGGTTGTGGAGTAAAGGTGCTCCTGTATTTGTTTCTAAGGATTCTTTAAAGGACAAAGAGCAGCTCGCGCAAAGTACACCGAGAAAACGAGGTAGACCGCGTAAAAACCCGCAAGTGCTATCCACAGGCACGATTGCGCCAGTACGGCCTTCTTTAGCCGCCGGCGCCGTACCGCGCAAGAGAGGTCGGCCTAGAAAAATTCGCCCAGAGGAAGAGCAGGCTAGTGCTGCGCAAAATTCCGGTATCTCGGCTGAATCCGCAGGACAGGGTGCCGCGGTTCGTCGCAAAAGGGGTCGACCCAGAAAAGACACTCAGGACGCGGCGCCAGCTCTTGCGGCTCAACGAACCTTTATTGTCAGTGCGTTAGCCTCTTCCGGGGCTGCGACCGATGAACCGGGGCAAGGAATTCAGCGTTCGCTGTTAAAAAGCGATTTTGTATCTGATGACAACTCGCCCGCGCAGGGGTATCTTGAAAATGCTCATGTGAAGGATTCGCCACAAAGCGGATCTTCACAGACAAACGATGCGCTTTCAGGAAAAAGTCGAACTGAGGCTTTAGAGCCCAGCTCGCAGCAAAAACGGCCGGTATGGGCCACACAAGAGGCGATTAGATCTGGAAAAATCAGCCGCGTATGGAACGCCCGGTTGAATAAGCCAGATTATGGCTTGTCTTATTCCTGGGAAAGCTATCAGGCGTTGCAAAACAAAGCTGTGCTCGATATTAAGATAGAACAGGGAATGGCTACGGCAGTTGTGGATTATAAGGGCGAAGCACAAGTTAATATCGAGTTCTCTCCGGTGGATGATATGCATTGGAGGGATTTGGTAGATCGCTGCGGGCTTAATTGCGAAGGATGGGTTACGCTTTTGGCCGGGAATATTACATTTGAGGACATCAGGAAATTCTACATTGACCCTGCCGGGTTGGTTCCTTCAGGAAGAGAGGTCAGGACAACCTGTACCTGCCCGATGTCCATGGAACACGGCTGTGTGCACGCAACCACCGCACTTTACGCCCTTGGCGCCTGGCTACAGGACCACCCCCTGGATTTGCTGACTCTGCGTAGCGCAAATCGAGAAGTATTGTTTGCCAGAAGCCGCAAGCTAAGGGGTGAGGACCGAATCGGTATCCCTGGCTTTACAGACAGAAAACTGATCGAGCTATTCAACGTGGCTGCGGGCTAGGCTATTTAAGAAATCTATTGAAAAAAACCGCAGCGCTGTTATGCCTTAATGCAGCAGTTTCTGCCGGAAGCTTTTGCTCTATAGAGCGCAGAGTCTGCTCGTTCGAACACCACGTCTTCCTCTTCACGGGGCGATAACCTAGTCACTCCGCAAGAAGCGGTTATTTGCACGGGCTTGGACTTAAAATGAAATCCAAGCCTGGAAATCCCTTCTCTTAATGCGTTTATCGCTTTAAGGGCGTCTTCGTCTGAAACGTTGTCGATGAACATTACAAACTCTTCACCGCCGTAGCGTGCTATAAAATCGTTTTTTCGGATGCTTTTACTGAAATACTGAGCAATCGCGCGCAGAACCCGATCCCCTGCTTTATGCCCGTAGCAGTCGTTTATCTGCTTAAATCGATCAATGTCCCAAACGACAAGCCAGCGTGGCAAGCCGTCAAGAGCAAGTTTTTCCTGCTCTGTTATAAACCGTTTCTTGTAAGCCGTACGATTGGCTATCCCTGTCAATGAATCCAGTAGAATAAGCCGTTCATTTTCCTTGATCTGTTCTGTCAGCTCCTTACTTCGATTCTCAAGTTCTCGTACTTGCTGATATAACTTTTCGGATTGGGCGCGTTGCTCCTGATGTCGGCTATGTTCCTGTTCCTTGAAACTGCCTAAATGAGACTCTATTGCAACGATGCGAGTGTGTACGCGAGCTTGTAAAGCCCCGATATCGCTGGAACCATCGACTGCGTTTACCAAATCTTCCATTTCTCCAAGTACTAATCTATTGAGTTCAAGCGTGCTGTCTTCTGACTGACGTGACTGATTCTTCTGACCTTCCAGGTGGCTAAGAATCTGCTCTAACTGCTCATCAGCATGGTTAACAAGGTTTTCGAGTGCTGATTTTTCTTTCTTGAGTGCACTGATTCGATTGAATAAATTGCGAACAAAAGAGACTGAATTTTCAAGTGGCTCTCGCAAAGAAGTGCCTGCTGAATACTGCTGGCTGATCTCCGAAGAAATCTCGTGGTATTCTGACAGAGCTTGTATTCTAGATAAGAACAGATCAAAAGCCCTAGAGACGGCTAGGGCGGTAATCCCCGCAGATTCTGCATCGGGCCCGTAAGCTTGAAGGTCAATTGGCTCCGGGTTCGTTTGCTCGTCGGCGATCGAGCCGCTTTGCAAAAAATTGCTTAGCGATAAAAGCTCGGCGCTCAAGTGTTTCTGGCCGTCATTTTCCTGCACAGCCTTTAAAATAGCGGCAACCCGCAGGTCCAGGGGAGCAGAGCGCCCCATCGCCGCGCGAGAAAGCTGCTCTATGACCTGTCTAAGTGTGTTGGTAGTTTGCCGAAACTGCTGCTCGCGGTTCTCTAGATTGGCAATAGACTTGAGAAGCTTGAGTTTCTCAGCTGCCGCGGTATGTGAAGGGCGTTCGTCCTTATAGCTTAGGTTCTGACTTGACATGATAAGTGATTAAAATCCCTCCAGCGCTCAGGTAAAGACAATGCGTTTTATACTTAAGCAGTAAAGAGAACAAAGCCCGTTGTATGGAGCGCCTAAATCAATAACTTACGAAAAACTGCAAATATCGGCGGAAATGAAATGGTTCAAAGCCTAAAGAGCTAATTTAAAACAAAAGGCTATACGCCAGGAACGATTGGGCTTGTACCACAACTTGTCGAATCGGCTACTACTAATGGTCATACGGATTTTGTAGTTTCAGGCTGGTTGCTAGACACGTTCTTGACGCGAGAATTATAAGTGCTAGGAAGGAAAAACATGTACATGGAAACAAAAACAATCATGAATGAAATCACCATAAAAGACCTGTGCTTATCTTGCACAAGACAGCTTGCAAAAGTCGTAGGGGGAGCTTTACTTGTGTTAAGCGCCCTGTTTTTAGTGGGCTATGGTATTTTGCCGCTGTGGCAGTTATATAGGCCATTCGCGCTATCAGATAATGGATTGCCGGGCTTTATCGCCTGTGGTGCGGCGGGACTATTTAGTCTCTGGGCGCTCTGTGTGACTGTAAAAGCGCGAAATCACAAAATGACCTCAGCTATGTACGCATTTTGGGGCATCCACATCCTGGGGATCGCACTTATGGAGTTCATGCTCTCTCCGGGACTGAGTTATCACGGGCTGGCAGCGCCAGACGGGATTAAAGCTATGGCCATACTTGCTAAATTACTCCCTCTGATAGCTTTCTGCTTTGAAGTTATGTTAGCGATGGATCTTTGTCGTTAAGAAAAGACGATCGCCAGAATTCACGATAGCCCATGAGTGAAAACATTATAAGCAATACCTGCGCCTCTTGTGGTAGATAACTGTTCGCCGTGGTTCTTGCGGTTGTCCTGCTAGGGGTGCTGGCTACGAGTGCCGCACAGTGGCTGCTTTTGGCTGGAGAGTCAGTCTGGAGGGGCCCCTTGGCTTTCTGTGGCGGGAATATTATAATCTCGTGGCATCAAAAGGATCCTGGTTCATGTTGGCGCTTTGGGCAGCTCCAGCAGGAGCGGCGATATGGACTCACTGTACGGCAAGTAAACTGGAGGAGGCAAAGGTATATAAGCTAAGTCGCATCTTCGCAATTAGTGCAACTCTTCTCGCAAGTAGTGCCTGGTTGGATCTAACGCCAATATTTCAAACCGCGCCTTCTCCTGCTTTAAGCGCAGTGTGGCCTCTGTATACCGGCCTTTCCGCCTGCACATTGGTTGGGGTGCTCATAGCAAGCACAGGAACAACAGCGGGTCCCAATTAATTAGGTATAGAACATGAATAAAAATATCGTAAAAACAGCGTGTGTTTCTTGTGCAAAGCAGTTTCTCTATGTGGTTCTGGGGGTCGCGGCGGTCGCAGGGCTCATAAAAGTCGTTTTCTGGGGAAGTCCTCTCATCGAGTTTATGGCCAGTCCTTGGTGGAAAATGTACTGTGCGTTTGTGCTGTCGAGGGCACATTGGGCAATATTAGCCTTGTGGGGCGTTCCGGCAGGAATTGCACTGTGGGCAAAATGCGTAGCAGAGAAATTAGAGAACGCAAAAGCCTACAAGGAGAACCGCTTTTTTAGTTCGATCGCACTCGGGCTAGGGGTCATCGCGCTGGTAGTGCTATCGCCGACATTTGAAATCCCTAGCACTACGGATCTCAATTGGTTTTGGCCTGCATATGGCGCAGCTTTCGTTTTTAACGGCGCTTTGGTGTCTAGTAATAGGAATTGGCATGATGCCCCGCGAGTGGTTCTAAACCAAGCGAGGACTTAAAGAAGCCGGCTTTTGCGAACACAATCGCGATCGCACAAAGTCGGATAAACTCGATGTGCTTTACTCCGGTAGATCCCAAAAGATCTGCGGTGATGTTGAGCCGCTGACGCCGGAACGGTCCTAAACGATCGAAAGCGCAGAATCTCAGTGTTGAGACAACAAAAATGTTTCGAGTGTTTACGTGCACCAGCGGTGATGTGATCGCTCGTGCTGATCGTCCCGAGCATAGTGGCCCGGCTCGAACGAAACTTTCTTTTTAACCCTGCCCATCCGGAATTCGCGCAGATTACGGCCAGCCTGCACCAGCCGATAGGGTGGGACAGACGGTTATTCTCGCCCTAGCGAGAGGCCACAACACCGGCTCGGGATAGGCACGCTATTGCGTAGCAGGGCTCGTCCACACGATAGGCTTAGCGGAGTGGGGTGCTGCGGCGTATTCCTGCTTTAGTGGCCCCTGGGTCGTTGAGCCATATTCCTGCTCTAAAGCCCCCTGGAGCGCTTTCAGGGCATGGTTCATGGATCTTCTGAGCTTGCGCTTTTTGACTAACCAGAGTCTCTGTCTTTGAAGATCCCTGCCCTGTGGCTTTAAGGATCTTTCGTGCTCAGCGGTTTTATAAGCAAGTCCAACCACCGCGATCATGGCACTCTCAACCTGTAAATTTTGTATCTTGACGTCCTGGGCCCATTTTAAAAGCTCTTTGGGCACCGGATCATTTTTGCTTGCTTCAGTCATAAAATAAGAAGTAAAGTCGGGTTCTAAGTCTATTATGTTACTTAAAAATAATAACACATTACTGGAAGAATATCAATTCAATCCGGTACAAATGGATATGCATTTAGAAGACGTACACCGTAAAAAACGAGCCCCCAAAGAGGCTCGTTTTAGATTTACTGCGGATCGAACTGGCTTGAACGATTCGCCAATTCACTTTTCACCCGATCACATTCGGTTGAGTCCTCGAACTCAACTTCAACGCTTGACGTGGTTTCATTTCCGAGCCAAAACTCTGAAGAAACTTCGTTCAAGAGCTCGAAATTTTCTTCAGTATTAGCCATCGTGAACATAGCGGACATGTGAAGACTCTCTGTCAGTTGTACCTACTGCGTATAGTTACTGGGTGGCAAAAAGCTTCAAGGCGGCCGCTTGAGGCCTAAAGAATTCTTGACCTTGAACCACCTCCATGGACATAAAGTCACGAGGATTCATTGTTTAAAAAGGTCAACAAAAAAGCACAAATTTGCTACACGATGTAGGCTATAAAAAGAGGACGCGTTAATGTCAGGCGAATCAGAGCTGATCGAGATAACGATTCATTCCGGAATATTGTCGGTAGAAAACGGCTGTGTAGGGCCGATCAACCAGATGTTTGACCTTGCTAAAGTACTCGGAACGGACGTAATAACAGGGTCATACTATGGGGATGACAGAA
>JAEHJW020003468.1_pt1 | contig 30482 bp, 10 predicted proteins | sample 9271431 | NCBI WGS metagenome assembly JAEHJW02 | reverse complement strand
ATCATTGATCCGTATGGAGCAACGATTGATAGTATCATAAGTTCTGCTACGGCCGGCGTCACATACTTAATTTTGAACGGTATTGGGTCAGTGAATAATGCCCCAACCAATGTTGCTCCAGCATGGGGTGGACTAATCGCAAACGCCAATGACATAATTACATTTAATGGGACTACTTGGAGCGTGGCATTTTCATCTGAACTCGCCACCTCTGTTCAATACTGCACAAACTTAACAAGCGGAATTCAATACAAATGGACTCCTGCTACTCAATCGTGGAGCAAAGCTGTCGAAGGAGAATACAGTCCAGAAAATTGGACTATTGTACTTAGTTAATAAGTCCAGTTATGTCTTGGTGGACGGTGATTGAACAACGATAATAAGTTGCGCCTGATGAGTGGGATGTTTTAACATTGAATAAAATACCGAAGCAAAACAGGAAAGAGCAATAAGAAGTAAGATTAGTGTAATATTCCTGCTTTTTATAAAAGCTGTTTTTAGTTGACTCTCCATGTTTTGAATCTCATTGATAATCATCTTAAAATTGCGATCTATAGACTCGTCAATGCGAGAATTTTCACTATTCATAATTATTTCCATTTGGACAAGGTTACTACTTAAAGAGTCGCCTGAGTTGGGCGTAGTATCAAAAATATAGTTCACGCCTTATCTAACTATTATTATATTTAATTAGTTTGGAATGTTACGCAGTCAAACGTAATTTGTCCAAGTGTTGTTCCTGCTGTGTAATAGGATATAACCCCGTCTGCTCCGATAAACGCTGTAAACGACGACCCCGCATAGTTTGTAACTGGAATATAAAAGTCATATTTTGGGTTATACCCAGTTGGCAAGGTTGATATAGTATAGACATTCCCTAAATTCCCTGTCGCCGCAGTATTTGCCGTAATCGACCCTCGCATATGAACTACACCGATTGAATCTTTATAAAATGATGGCGCGGCATATGAAACAGGCCCATACTGGAATCCTGAGGGGAAAAATATTGCATTTGCAGTTAAGACTACATTTGCAGTTAAGACTAGATCAGTCCACCCAGGGAAAGCCGTTGTAGTAACTGTTGAAATTGCCGAATTAAGTTGCCCCAATGTAACCAATTCTGTGGAAGTTGCCGCATTAGCTGCTGTTGCAGTTCCACTTACATTCAAACTCGTTAATGTACCAACTGAAGTTATATTTGGTTGTGCTGCGGTTGTTAATGTCCCACCAACATTGGTTGCATCCATGGTCGTAAATGTGCCAACCGACGGTGTTGTAGAGCCAATTGATGTCCCATTAATTGCGCCACCGGTAATTTGTGCATCAACCGTTGATAATACACCAACCGTTGCAGTTCCACTTACATTCAAACTCGTTAATGTACCAACTGAAGTTATATTTGGTTGTGCTGCGGTTGTTAATGCCCCACCAACATTGGTTGCATCCATAGTGGTAAATGTCCCAGTCGACGGCGTTGTCGCGCCAATTGGAGTTCCATTAATTGCGCCACCAGTAATTTGAGCGTCAACTGTTGACAATACACCAACCGTTGCAGTTCCACTCACATTCAACCCAGTCAATGTTCCAACTGAAGTTATATTTGGTTGTGCTGCTGTAGTTAATGTCCCAACTATCGTGCTAAATGAGCCAGTTGATCCGCTAATTGGGGTATTAACAATCGCGCCACCGGTAATTTGTGCATCAACTGTTGACAATACGCCAACAGTTGCAGTTCCACTCACATTCAACCCAGTCAATGTTCCAACTGAAGTTATATTTGGTTGTGCTGCTGTCGTTAATGTCCCACTAACATTGGTTGCATCCATAGTGGTAAACGATCCAGTCGACGGCGTTGTCGCTCCAATTGGCGTTCCATTAATTGCGCCGCCGGTAATTTGAGCGTCACCAGTAGTCATCCCAGCAACCGTTAGACCAAGTGAAGTGTTTTGTAATTGGTCTAATCTTACTGCTTCGTTTGAGGCAGTCGCTGGCAGAATTACCATATGTCCGTATGTAAATAACCGCCAATTGGCACCATCAGCTACTAAATCACAATATGCTACATTTGAATCCGCCGGTATACCGTACGTTGACACCACTGTCCCATCAACTAGATAAATTGATCCACCAGCTGGACTTATAGTAACAGAGCCTATAGTATTGGCGTATACTCTAAAATTAACTCCTGCGGCCGGTGTTGGTAACGTTAGAACCAATGCCCCAGATGTAATAAAATACGTTCCTGACTTTGAAACCGGCGCTGTATATGCTCCTGACAGCGAAACAATATTGCCAAGTTGCGATGCAGATCCGTCAATTTTAAACCATGATCCAGCACCGTATGCAATGCAATCACCCACATTATAAACTTCGCCACCAACACTCCCAATGGCATTTGCGATCCACATTTGGCCGGCTGCCGGAGTTGCTGAAGGATAACCAGTTGCTGGGTTCCACGCACCTATAATAACTAGCGGATTACCAAGACTTGACATGGACGAAGCTAATTGCCCGTAATTCACAGCTTCATTAGAGGTGGTTGCGGCCGGCACTATTACACTTCCAATGAACGTTGCATTGCCCGACCCATCATCCAGAATATTCGTTTTAGTTGTAACTTTTCCAATTGGACTGATGTAAAAAACTGGAGAAGTATTCGACGTAATAATCAAATCACCCGCCGAGTCACACATAATAGCCATTTTTTCTGTGACTGCGGAGCTATCAACAAACCGCATTTTGCCTATTTGTGTTGTATTATTTGACACGATCGTAACAGCATTATTAGTTGAGCTTTGATGGACCATCAAGGTGTCTGCACTCGAATTCACCGTTGCTAGCACCGTTAATGAACCGTCTACTATCTCTGAACCCGCAACCGTTAAATTTCCGGTGCCGTCATCGAGTATATTTGAAAAAGTTCTAACTTCCCCTGAAGAAGCAACGGTTAATAATGTGTTTCCAGCAATTGACAATTTTAACCCTACCGGAACATCAATTCTACTAGCAGTTGAGTCGCTTACAAAATTAAAATTGTTTGTTCCGCCGGTAATACTAACAGTTTGGCCAATTAATTGAATTGTAGGCGGGGTTGATACCACTGATCCAAGTGTTATGCCCCCTGATATAACTGCATTATTAGCATATACATTTCTAAATTCAGATGTTGTTGCCCCTAAGTCAATACGGTTAGTCGATACTGGCAGTAATGATGCAGGTGTAAAATTGATCGTTGGCGTTGACCCAAGAACAATATTAAGCGGGCCGAGGCTGTTAATAGTCGATGACACTGACGTAGATGACAGAACTAACTCACCTGAACTACCAACTGTCAGACTTGAGTTTGTTGTTAGTGATGTTGCCGTAAATGGAGTATTGACGCTTTGTGGCAGCGTTGAAGCAGCACCGTTTATTAACGGCGTTGACCGTATGAAATTAGTTATAGTATCACCCGAAAACAATGCGGCATTACTTGCGGTTCCTGTGTATTCAGCAGTAGGAAGAATGTTTATTCCTGTATTAACTGTTGTAAACCCTGGAATGGCTGTGGTATTAAATGCCGAATCATTACTCATGACCCCGACTATATTTCCACCAATATAAAATCCTAGAACTGTATGCTGACCACCGGCTGTATCAGTTACAGATAACGGCACAATTTCAGTTTTACCTTCAGAGGTCGTGAATATTGGACCAATAATTGTCCACCCTGTACCATTCCAAACGTTCAACTGAGCTGCCGTTGTTGACCACCAAAGATCGCCTACGTTTGGAGTAGTGGGTGGAGTAGACGAAGTTGATGTACTCGAAACTGGTTTCCATTGAACTCCATTCCAAACCGAGATGACCTTTGATGTGCTATCCCACCACAATTGCCCTTGCAATGGGTTATTTGGCGAAGAACTATTTGAAAAATTTTCTAGTAGAGATATAAAATTTTCATTAATAAATTGTCCATAACCAGGAAAATTATGTCCAAGCAAGGTCAAACTCGTATATGAGGTATCTGCTGTACCATCTTGAATAGTTACTAAACTCTGACCGTTCGTGAGAGTGATATTATATGCCATGTATTACCTCAAATTTACTTAGTATTTAGCATTACGGCCACGTGATGGTTTGCAATTGGACGACCGTCGTTGCTGCCTTTACTTGGGCCTGTAATGTCAGTAATGTATTTTGCTGTAGTTGTATAAACGCCCATAAGTCTGATTTAACTTGCGTTGCTTGTGCCATTGTGTGTGGCACAAAGGACCAAACATTATTTGAATCAGAACACCATAAATTTCCACCGTGTGCTGCTGCATATGCAATATTAGTCTGTGAAACTGAATCAGATGGGTAGGTATATGCGACTCCAAGCGCCGATGACTGAAATCCTGAAGTTATCGCTTTTGAGCAGGCCTTTGACAACTCTCCCGTTTTTCCTTGCTGCATAGGCACTAAATTTGGCAATGGCGCCTCGCATGGCACAACATTACTTGGAATTTTTAGGACAGTAGTTCCCACCGAAAATTGATTTCCGCCTGTTGGCAATGGAGTAATTACTGCATTGTCTGGTAAAGAATGTACAAAACCTGTAACCGGATCACTATAAAACATAATTATTTCCCCATAAATCCCCATGACCAAGACTGAACTATTGCCGCATTGCCCAATGAATCGAATCCGTAAGTAAATGATTCCCCTGGCTGAACGACAAAAAAGCAATGATGCAGGTTAGCTCCGGACCACGGGTCATCCAGGAAACATACAACACTGGAGTTCACGACTACTGCAAAATTAGCATCAACCATAACATCCAACGAGATCCACGCCGATTGACCCCATGTGTTATATAACATCGGTACCCAATGAAAAGTTGTTGCTGCATTGTAGTATGCATTGGTTGCCATCTGCCCTAACGTTGCCGTATTAGTATACGCGGCTGATCCAAAACTTCCCGTAAATGGCTGGCATCCTGTGCCGCCATTATCTGTGCTAAGATTTCCGTACGTAGAGGGCCAAGCTGCTGCTGACGTTGGTATATTCGTGTCTGCCGTCGGCGAGGACGCAGATATCTGACTCATTGTCGCTGCATCCGACGGATTTATGCCCGGTGAGCAGATGACTCTTCCTGGAACATGCAACATCCCGTTGACATCAAAAACAGTATAATTATTTGTTGATCCCATTCCAGTGTGTATTACCAGGTCACCCGGGCCATACCCACTAGTGTCTTGATATATACTTACATTTCCAAGTGGCCAGTTTATACTTCCAACCGTGTCTGTAAAAGCAAGTCCTTGTCCTGATGTCAAACCACCAGGTACCGTTAATGCTCCATTCGGACTTACGTTAACGTACTGATATGATGTTGATGGACCCACCCTGATAACAAAATCATTCGCCGGGCCGGTTCCCTGGGAGTCGGTATACAAATAAGCCGATCCCTGATTGGAATTAAGAAAAATCCCATTCTGACTCGCAAACGGAACACTGGCATTTTGTAGCTGGCCTAAAGTAACCAGCTCATTTGAAGTTGTTGCTATCGCTGCGGATACGGGCCCACTCACATTCAAGCTAGATAATGTTCCCAATGATGTTATATTGGGTTGGGCCGCTGTCGTTAATGTTCCCGATATAGAAATAAACGAGCCAGTTGATCCACTAATTGGTGTATTTACAATGGATCCGCCAGTAATTTGTGCATTGGGCGTATTTACTATAGTAAATGATCCGGTTGATCCACTAATTGGAGTATTAACAATCGCGCCACCGGTAATTTGGGCATCACCTGTCGACAATACGCCAACCGTCGCAGTTCCACTTACATTCAACCCAGTCAATGTGCCAACTGAGGTGATATTTGGTTGTGCTGCTGTCGTTAATGTCCCGCCAACATTAGTTGCATCCATAGTGGTAAAAGTGCCACTGGACGGCGTTGTAGCGCCAATCGGCGTTCCATTAATTGCTCCGCCAGTAATTTGAACGTCCGGTATAGTAGTTAATCCCGAAAATGTAGTATTACTAATTGGAGCTAATCCAGCTGCTTCAAGTTGGTTAACACTCACGGCTCCCGTTTGTCCAACGACCGAAGTTACTATGCCGGCATTTACTAAATTTGCAATCGCGGTGTTTAACTGTCCATATGTTGCCAACTCAGTTGAGATGGTTGCATTAGCTGCCGTGACAGGGCTTGACACATCTAATCCAGTTAACACGCCAACTGAAGTTATGTTTGGTTGTGCCGAAGTCTGAAGCGTTCCAGTTAAGCTACTAGCCGATACTGAAGTGGCAGTTATGCTTCCAGCTGATACTGATGCGCCAGTTATATTTCCTGTTGATAAGAATGCACTCGTTATTCCACCTGATACTGTTAATGCGCCAGAGATGTTAGTACTTCCGCCAATTGTTACCGGCCCACCTAATGGGTTCAACTGCAATGTTGCTGCAACTCCGCCTGCTCTGGCTTGGATAGTTTGATAATCCATAACTAAGTTGTTGCTAGTTGAAGCTCCAATCTGCAGGTAACCAGCATCAGACAGCGTAACTGCCGTTCCTCCGTTAACTGCCAATGGCCCTCCACTTGCTGCACCATTACTCGTCAACATTCCTTGTATAATCATGTTGCCGCTTTTGTCTATAGTCGCAACATTATTACCGTAATCAAATTGTCCAGTGGTTGTTGCCATAGCAAATTGAAATGACCCACCATCCATGCGGATTGTGTAATTGTATACACCATTATCTGGGTTCACATTATCGTTGAAACTGATATCCCCATAACTACCGCCGAACAAGCGAATAGGGCCATTATTCAAATTAGAAGCTGTTATCGTGTTAGCTGCGATAAGATTGCCAAGGCTATCGTCTAACACATTCCTCAAAGAAGTTACTGCCCCGTAAGGAGTCACCGTTAAATAATTTGTTGCACCGCCATAGAGCACATTCAAATTTCCTGCTGCATCACAAACAAGCGCCATTTTTTCTAACGTCATGCTAGAATTCATAAACCTTAGTTTTGATGTATTTGCCGTATCGTCCACCAAGGTTACTGCTGCATTGCTTGAATTTTGTATTACAGTTAACGTGTCGGCAGTATTAAGTCCATTAGTAACTGTCATCGCACCATTAACGGTTAAATGATGAGCTACTGTAGCATTACCACTTCCATCGTCGACAACATTATTAGTCGTAGTAACAGCACCAGTTGATGCAATGAAGACCTTCGCTGACCCAGAAACCGATAAATCTAGTCCTCGCAATCCGTCAAGCATTGGAGTTCCTGAATTATCAATAAACCCAAACGTTGATGCTCCACTATTAATCGTAATAGTCGACGCACTTGACTGAAATATATTTGCTGGAGATATAAGGGTAGATCCAAAAGAGATTCCGCCCGACACCGCAATGTTGTCAGCGTATAAATTTCTAAATGAATGGGTCGTTGATCCCAAGTCAAATGCGTTCGTTATCTGTGGCATGAACGAATTATTGATTGTTACATTAGCTGAAGTCAACGTAAGTTGCGGCAGAAACGATGTAGGAGTGCCAATACCTAACGTAGTTGAAGACTGACTAAGTAATTGCGTTGCTCCTGCATTGGCACCTAATGTAAAGTCAGTATTAGTGCCAACTGTAAACGCACTCATACTAGTGTTGTTAATTGCCAAAGGTGTAAAAATACTTTGTGTTGATAAATTAACTACTGAACTGAATTCAGGGGTTGACCTAATGAAATTACTAATTGTGTCGCCATTAAACAAATTGGCGTTTGCTGCTGTGCCTGCAAAAGTCGTAGCTTGGCCAGCTATTGGTAATAGGGTAATACCTGGGTAAATCGTTCCATATGTTGAAATCGCCGTAAATACTGGATCTTTACTACATATAGCAACTGGCATGCCGTTAACAACAAATTCAAGCACTGTATGTTGAGTATTATTAATATCAGTTATTATCAATCCAACAACTTCAGTTTGCCCTTCAGCGGCCGTATAAACTGGGCCAACAATAACCCAACCAATTGATGTTCCACTATACACTTTTAATTGTTGTGCGATCGTATCCCACCACATATCACCGACGTTAGGTGTTAACGGAGCATTATTGGATGATATTGTCCCTGAAACCGGTTTCCATGATTGGTTATCTCTGACTTGTAAATTATTAGTTGCGGTATCCCACCATAATTGCCCCTGTAATGGGTTATTTGGCGGGGTGCCATTAGCAAAATTTTCAAGTAACGATATAAAGTTTTCGTCTATAAATTGCCCGTAACCAGGGTAATTATGTCCAATTAATGTCAGACTCGTATATGCTGTATCTACTGTATCATCAGCGACGGTTACTAAGTCTTGTCCATTGGTAAGGGTTAGATTATACGCCATTCCACACTCTCTAATATTTAATTATTGGCAGTAATGCCATATTTTTTGGTCTAGTTTCAACGCCACCAGTTAACGCCGTTTGATACATTTCGCCTGCCCCGTTTAGACTGCTAGTAGCATCATAGTTAAAAGGGCCAACTGGATTATTGACCCAGCCATTTAACCCATTTGCTGCTGCTAACTGATCATCTCCAGGAAAAACGTGCGAATGCTGGCCAAATAAATCGACTTGGGTAGTTCCAAAAGAACGGCCGTAATCAACTCCCCTACCATCATCCCATCCTCGAATAAAATATGCTCGCAAATCAGGCACACTAAACGACACACCCGGAACACCACCATATGTGGTGCCAATAACCGCATACAAATTTGGATACTGCTGTATAGAATAATTTTGGCCGTTACATATTAAGAATCCGACTGGCGGGTTTTGGGCTGCAAACCAAGTGATTATGCCAGTTGGTGTTAGCCCTGCTGTTACTCTTGCCACATCCGTGCTAAGTGTATTTAATACATTTGAAATTGCAGAATCTATATAGGCTTTTACTGCTGCCTGTGTTGGCAATCTATTATTTGAATCCGATGCCAAGTTAACATCCGAATCAAAGTCTCTAACTATATTACCTAAACTATCTGATAATGCCGATATAGTAGCCGTTAAATTCGAAAAATTAGCTGTTTGCGACGCCAATGAGTTTATGTTGGCTGATGTGATAACAGTGTTGCCCGTTAATGTAGTCGATGCCGTTATGTTTAGTGTCGGCGCTGTTATTCCATTAACGACGGTCAATGAGTTAGTCACAACTGCCGGTGAGGTTATAGTCGCTGTTGAATTAATTGCCCCAGTATTAACGGATTGCGTTGACAATGACGTTGCTGTTATCGCTCCGTTGGCAGCTAGCGAATTAACTACCACCGCTCCACTTGCTTGGATCGTTGATGTGTTAATGCTCGACGCCGTTATATCAACACCCACCAATGTTTGCGCTTGCAACAATCCCGCAACCGTTGCACTGTTAGTAGTCAATTGATTTGCGTTGACATTTGTTACATTGGCATTAGTTGACGTTAAATTAGATATATTTGCCGACGGCGCCGTTATTTGTGAAGTTGCGCTAATTGCCCCAGTATTAACGGATTGCGTTGACAATGACGCTGATGTAATATCTCCATTAACCGACAATGAATTGACTGCGGCTGCCCCACTTGCTTGGATCGTTGATGTGTTAATACTTGACGCTGTTATGCCTGCAACTGTCAATGTTTGTGCTTGTAATGAACCCGCGACTGTTGCACTGTTAGTAGTCAATGCACCTGCTGTAATGTTCGTTAATGTAGCATTAGTCGACGTTAAATTAGGGATATTCGCCGATGGAGTGGTTAAACTTCCACCTGATATTACACCTGAAACCGCAATGCTTGGCGCTGTAATCGCTCCTGAATTTAATGCACCATATATTGTAGTTGCATTAAGAAACGTTGCACCGTCTACTGTTAACCCTGATGCTATAGTAGCTGCATTAGTCATTAACCCTGCCGAGTTAATAGTCCCAACAATGTTGGCATTTGCCCCTGATATATTTCCTAACACTGACAGAGAGGATAATGTTCCTACCGAAGTTATATTGGGCTGGCTAGGAATTGCTATTACACCCGATAAATTCTGCGCATATAACGTTCTAAATGCAGAACTAGAAGTCCCCAAATCATATGTATAATTGGCAATAGGGGCAATCGTTCCAGTAACTGGATTTATACCATTGGTTAATAAGAAATTAGAATTAACAAATGTGTTTAACATGTCAACATAGTTTTTAGTTGCTATGCCAGTTGGTGTTAATGGATCTGAAAATACATATGCATGCCCGTTTTGGTCTATTGTTAACCCAGCTCGCTGTATAGATGAGGCATCAGTTGTAATAAGCTGCATGCCATAACCAGGAGCATTACTTGAAATTAGCTGTTCAGTTGTAGAGGGCGAGGTTTCAAGCAAAAATGAACTTGTTGGGCCAACTTGAATGCCACCCGTTACTGTAAGATTTACGAGTGGACCAACTGAATTTATATATGGTTGTGCATTAGTTGCCAATGCCCCAAAAATATTCGTTGCTATTAGATTCTGTCCAGTAAATGTATCTGAATACACATTACTAAATGGACTGAGACTTGCTCCAAGATATCTATTGTTCGGAACATCAGGGACGATATTACCACGAAGTAAATTTGCTCCCGATACCATAAGATAATTATTCGAGGCTACTGTAATTTGTGAGTTAACATAATTCTGCGTTGCAGCTAGATTTCCACCTAGCAACACTCCGCCCGAAGTTACTGACATAACATTTGTTTCGGATGGTCCAAATAAGAAATTTACGTTATTATTACCAAGTATATTTGTCTGTGTTGGAGTAACACCAATAACTAATTCATTTGCTTCACCGATAGTCAACGAATGGCCCGAATAATTGCTAATATATAAATCACCAACAGCCGTATTAGTAATATCAGATCTTAAATAATTCGCAGCGGGAATACTGCCAAGCGATGTTGCATTTGAAGCGGTGCCAGTCAATTGTATACCCTGAATTCCACTTGAACCACTCGAAGTAATTAGATTTATGCCTGGATTAATTTGCGAAAAACCAGGAATAGTTGTAATAGTAAACGGATGATCACTGCTGACTATTGCGACTAATATGTTCGCCGCAAACAATTTAGTCACATTGTGCGTTGCCGAATTAGTATCAAGCACCGTTGCATTTGAAAATAATGTGTCGGTTGGTCCAATCATAATCCATGATGCGCCGTTCCATACATTTAATTGCGATAATAAAGAATTCCACCACATGTCACCAACTATAGGCGATAGCGGCGATGTTGGCGATGTGGTAGCCCTACTAGCTGCTACCCAGGCTGCTCCATTAAACACATTCAGCACTAAATTAACATTATCCCACCATAATTGCCCTTCTAATGGCGAAGTTGGTGGGGTTGAATTCGAAAAATTTTCTAACACATGAACAAAATTATCATCAACGAATTGTCCATAGTTTGAATAATTATGTCCAATTAATGCAAGGCTAGAATGGCTTGTATCAACTGTATTATCTTGAATAACTGTTAATGGTTGCCCATTGCTAAGTAGTATATTATATGCCATGTGTTAGCATCTCCCCACCGCAATTTCAATCGTCGCTTCACTGCCATAAAAATCTTGTAGCGACTTACCTAATATAGTACCTGGCAACGGTCTCGCTTCAGCCCTTGCCCTACCATTCCCAGCACTTACCATGCAATCACCTTTTCTAACATTGCCACTTACTTTGCACGGAACTCTACCTTGTAAAGCAACCGCAACTGTAAACCGTTCTGAACATTCTTGATTCATAACAAATGCAGGATCTGTTGAAACAACACCAGCTACTCGATGTGTTCCATCTTCTATGCTCACTCTCACATCAAAGTCCCCGCCAAACTCAACTACAGTTCCAGGTTCTATGACAGTGTTTGTGCTATAAATTTCAGCTAAGTCTGCGGCATTAGCAACTACATTACCATGAAACGTTGTTGCGTAAATGTCTTTTACGAGCATTGTCGGGGCGCCAATTGAAAATGTATTATTACTTGAAACTACTAGATTTCCACTAATTGAAACTCCGCCATTTGCAAGTAAAAAGCTCGACGCCGCCGAATTATTAAATAATTGCGCATTTTGCGCGGTTCCACTATACACACTCGTATCAAGTATGTTAATACCTGGGGTAATCGTTAAAAACCCTGGAATACTTGTATTAAATGCTGCATCGTTGCTGAATATAGCAACAATGGAATTATTAATATAAAATTCTAAAACAACATGGAGCCCTCCACCAACATCCGATATCTGTGAAGTAACTACGCCCGACGGACCATTTGGGCTAAATCTTGAACTATATGCCGGGCCCGTTACAATCCATCCAGTTCCCGTGAACACATTTAATTGACTATTTGTAGAATCCCACCACAAATCACCTGCTTGCATATTTGCAGGTGGCAATGCTGCTACTGTCGGGCCGCTAGCCACTTTCCATGTATTAGTATTTCTAACTTTCAGCTGATTATTAGCTGAATCCCACCACAATTGGCCTAGTATTGGGTTTAGTGGAGGCACATTATTTGAAAAGTTTTCAAGCAATCCAACCAAATTTTCGTTGAACGGAACTCCGTAGTTTACTGCATTTTCACCAAATAATGTTAAGCTCGAGTAACTTGTGTCAACATTCCCCGGCGCTATATTCACTAAGGTCGTTCCATTCGTTTTTTGAATTACATAATTTGCCATTAAAATCTTCCTACAGCTACAAACATTAATGCAGGTAAATCTATTACTTTATCTTCAAGGCATTTTCCAATAGTGCATCCCGGAACCCAATCAGATTGTGAACGCAAAACAGTCGCCATTCCAGAATTAGTCGACACTAATATATCACCTTTTTTAGCTTTTCCGATAACCATGCACTCAACTTTCCCTTGCAATGCTATACTACAACCATTAAGTAACTGGCTATTCATCAAATATGCTGGAGTCTGCGATACGACTCCGGCAACTGCTGGATCACAGTATTTAACACTTAATGTAACTTCATTCGAACCGCCAAATACTAACACTGTTCCTGGCTGATATATTGCATCTGGTTCATATTTTTCAGCTAAGTCAGCATGTAATGCATTAGTAATGGCCGTTAATGTCGATGCTGTAGTCGCAATGCGGTTTGAATCATCTCCGTAACTCGGAGTTGGTGCTAACGGCGCACCTTGAAACACTGGACTCATAACATTTGCTTTGGTTAGCAACTGAGATTCTAAGGTTACTGTAAATGCTGGGTCATTGTTTATTGATGTTGAGATTGCAGCCAATGTGGTTAGTGGTGACCCTGCTATGAGCGAGTTTATCGCCGTTGTTATATTAGCTTGAACCGCAATCTCCGATGATACTATTGAAGTGTCAACATACCCTTTATTTGCTATTCCTAAAACGACTTGGGGGGCCGCTGATACTAAAATATCGCCTGTAGCCGAGTTGAGAGTAATACTATTAGTTGGCGTTGAAAGTTTAATCGTTTCATACGATGACAAAACCGGAGCACCGTTGCCCGAAATATTTAATGCGCCGACTGTAGCCCCGTTGACTCCTTGCACAACCAAACTTCCTGGCACGGTCGAAGTAGGCGAATCAATCCGAAGAAAACTTGTTGATGGAATACCAGACAAATTCGTCGCATTTGTTATGGTTCCGGTAATTTCAAAAGACGGATTTATCGTTATTCCCGGCATAACAGTTGTAATGCCTATACTACTATTTGATATAACATATTGAGGAGAGCTATTAATAGTTGCAACGACAATACCATTATTTTCAAGCGTTGCTAAAAAATGATTTGTCGATGTTGTGTCAGTAACAGTCCACACATTGGCGCCCGAAACTAATTGAGTAACTGGTAGTGTCGGGCCAACTAAAGTCCATGACGCACCGTTAAAGGTAAACAATTGATTCGTTGAAGAATTCCACCATTGATCACCAATTGCAGCATTAGATGGACTTGTATTAGATATTGTTCTGCCCGAGATGTTTATAAACAAAGACCCATTAAAGACTTTAAGTATTTTATTGGTCGAATCCCACCATAATTGGCCAGTTAATGGATTGGCTGGCTGGGTTGAGTTAGCTTGATTTTCAAGTAACCGCACGAAGTTATTAGCAATCAATTGTCCATAACCAGAATAATTAGCTCCGATAAGTGCTAGTCCAGTGCTAATATCAACAGTACCATCTAATATCGTTTTAAATTGTTGCCCATTAGTAAGTGTAAGATTATATGTCATTTTTTATCCTCACACTAAACTAACTAAAGTTGTAATACTAGAAATTCTCACTGTATATTCTATTTGAATCAATCTATTTAATGCTTTTTGAATTGGATGCATAACTGCATGTGTTAATAACTGCCCTTGACCCGGACTACCTGCTAAGTATCCAAATAATCCCAATTCATCAAATACATACGTACCATTAGTTATGGAACTATTATCAAACGCCGTTTGTCCAGCGGGTTCGCCATAATTTAGTAGACATGTTACAAAAATATCAGTATAAGTATTTCCTGGAGTATGCAAGATACGCATATTATTATTAAGCGGGTCTGGATTAGCAGTACTTGTATCGTCAACTATTTTATAATATGTTGGGTTATATAGGTTTGCATTTTGCCCTGTTACGTTTGGCGGCAAATAAGTTATTACCCCCGTCGGGTCGACACTTGTTGCCCCATTGCCTAGGTGCAATTCGTATATAAAATTTTGACCTTTATCAGCGACACTATATGCTAACGCTGTAGAAAAATTTTCATAATGAATTGCGTTGGTAGTTTCCAACAACACTTCGCCGGTCATTGGGTCCTTAATCGTCACGAACCCCTTTATGTCAATTCCTGCTGTATTCACTATTATACTCTCTTCTCTAGAATTACTTTCCCAGTTTCAGGATCTGTTATTTTAATCTTTGCTTCAATGTGCAAACCAGATTGCTCATTTGGTTTACTTTTTGTATCCTGTGGCTTTTGTGTTTTCTCATTCGTATTATTCATACGTGTATTTATCCCATATAGTTATATGCTATTTTATCCTGGAGTTTGCCCAGGTAACCACGGCAAGTACGAATTAGAATTCTCAACAAATAACGATTGTTGTGTTGTATTATCTTCGATTATCAAATTAGCAGAAACCGTATTCAACCAATCAACATTGTTAGACCCTGCCGGTAAATATTGTCCAATGCTAGCATCTTCTACCAAAGACCCAATCGGATGGTAACTTAACCCGACCGGAAGCGAATTATTTGCCGGGTTTAGCGGAATGGGAATTGCTAATGGCGCTGGGCTTCCGGTGCCATATGTCCCTCTTCTAATCTGCCCCAATGTGTTATTTACTAAATCAACAACGTAGTAAATTATTCTTTCCCCGTTAATATAAACAACACCTGGATTATTCAAATTTATGTCAGGTTGCGGTAATAATGCTGCATTTTCAACGTATATAAGCGTATCTGTTATATTCAGCGGTTGAACTAATACCGTTGTATTACTAGCAGAAATTCTTGTAATTACCCACGAATTTGGATCTATCATATATTTTGTAATACTTGACCCCACCGTATGCGACTGAATCATAGTATTACTAACCCCACGAGTAACATTTGTTATCATATTTGTTGTTGAAACAGCGTTAGCTTGATGCGGATATGTTATTTCTTCTCCGTTTATATAAATCGTGGCCGTTTGCCCCACTGCCGGATTTTCAAATACGCTACCAGTCATCACACTGATAGTGGTTGCATTAGCTGCCAAATTTGCACTCAATGTTGATAATGTTTCAAAGAAATCATTTGACAAAAGTTTTGAAATGCGATACCCGATTGGGTTAAACATTGGTATTAAATTAGCATATGTTGGGTTTATGCCTACCGTATTTTGTGGTAATCCTAAATATGGCGCTGCTAACGACATAGATGCGGGGGCCACTGTAAATACTTTTATGCTTAGTGTATCAAACATAATACCAGGCAAGAACTCTTCTGGTGCGAAATTATTTTCAACGCCCACATAATTGCTACCCGAAATGTTAATGTCTTGTGGTCTTGTCCCAAGAAGTAAATCGGTGTATGCACTAGAAATTGCAGTATCAATAGGCAGCGATTGTGTTGTATCATAATTGACCGAGGTAACTGGTGTTAGTGCTCCATACTCCAAGCCCGTATATAATTGCGAAAGAACTTTTGCTGGCATATTTGCTGTAGGAGCATAAAATGCCATTATTCTATCAGCTGAACTTGCTATATTAGCTTCTGGAATAAGAGTAAAATTGCTAGTATTAAAATAGGTCAATTGACTAGTTGCATTAGCTTGATATAATTGATTATTAAAAGCCACTAAATCACCAGGGTGATATGTGGTTGTGCTAGCCCATTGTTGAACATTTGATTCAAAAGAAATTCTATCGAATTTTATGGTAGTGTTAAGCGTTCTTACTGTATTGTTGCCAAACATCACTGGAATACACGCAAAAGTTTGAGCTCCAGCCGCCGTAACGCCATTACCCGACACCACAATAGTTGGTGTAGTCGTGTATCCTTTACCACCGTTAACTACAGTTACGTCAACCACTCTGCCTGTTGAGTAATCCATAACAGGCGTCAAGACTGCTCCTGATCCGCCGCCACCAACTACTGTCAGAACAGGTGGGACCGTATATCCATACCCAGCATTTATTATGGACACCGATTCTATCGCTAAAGTATAATTTTGTGCCCAATCACCGTATGTTGTGTTCGAAGTAACCAGCAAATTCGCGTCAGCTGGATTAGTTCCATCAAGACTTCTCCATTTATATGTTGTCGTATCATAATATGGCGGAACATCAAAATCCGTTGAATGCATTAATGAAGTGTCAAGGCCTTGATAATTCAGCAAATACTGGCGAACATATGTCCGGTAAGGTTTAACTTCATTTAAGTAATCTTCGTAATACGTTTGATTATCATTCGTATATGCCGGATATTGTGCCATATCTCTGAGATTATGAACAACTGAAATAAAACTAGTTTTAAATGCCCAGTCTATATTTTTTTGTTCAGTTAATATATAAGACAGCATTAAAAAGAATAAATTGTTAAACTCTCCAGCCAATGATTGGGTTAAAATATCATTCTGCAATGCAGTTATTATATTTCTAAATTCAACCATCGGCCCTGTATCAAAACTTACAGTATCAAAATTACCTAGTCCATATCCTATCTGGTAAGCTGCATAATTCCATAATGCATCCGATAACTGAAGAGTTCCATTTTGTATTCCAACTACTGTCGTTGATAAATCCGAATTTACCAAGTATAACCCAAATAATCCAGCACCAGTATTCAGAACCTTTATAACTTGACCAGCCGACAATGAATATGTTGATAAACTTGCCATTGCCTGAACTGTTAAAGACGGCAAAGTAGTCGCGCTGTATCCCGGAGCATACCAATCAACATAATTCCAATAGTCCGAGGTTCTATATGCTTGGGCTTTAACTGGGGTAAAAGTGCTTAATGCAGTATATTGGTAAATGACCCAAATATTATTATGCGTTGAATCCGAATTCACTAACACTACATCACCGATCGCCAATAATACTGGATCTATATAATTTAATTCAGTATTTGATTGCACCACAACTGTAAAATTCTGATATATCCAACCTGCCGTTACATCATAATGATACCATGATGTAGGAAGCGGATCTTCAGAATTCATCATTGCTAAATTACAGGTTGAAGTTATGGGAGCTGTTATTAGCAATGCGTTCACATACTCAACGAAATTTTGTACTGCGAGCAGTCTATTAACAAACATACTTTGGCGTGGGCGAATTTGAATGCCAATGCGATCTGCCGCCGATAAAGTTATATCAGGTACCTGATTACCAGCAATATCTTGACCAACCAAGCTATCAATCATTTTGCTAACGATTTGTGTGGGTAATATTTCATCTGCATACCCTTCACGAACCATTTCAAATTCATTATGTATTTTATTATCAGTTTGAATTTTATTATATTCTATGTGCGCAACGGTTGATTGATCAGAAATCAGATTCGAACAATTGAACATAGATATAGTATCATTTCTAACCAAAGCTGCATATGGAATATTCTGTGATAACGGATCTACAATCATGGCCGTTATAGCCTGAACTGACAGCCTTCTCCATGATTGGTCGATTGTTGTTTTATTGGTTACCCAAAAATAATATACGGGAACGACATTTCCAGTAACGGCATTTAAAATAGAGTCTTGGCAATATGCCGTTGATTTTGGTGTGCCGCTTCCCGCATATAATGCTGGTGGTTGACTACTTGCAACCCATTCATAAACATCAATGGACGACCCAGGAAATAACATTCCCCAATTTGCAATTCTATATGCTAAACTATCCTGCTCGTAATCTATAAATCTCGCTGAAGTGGTATCCCACCATACTTTTCCAACGTAGGACGCTCCCCAAAAGAACGCCGGGTCAATTGTAAGACTGGAATCATATCCTGCATTGTATCTCGCTGGGTCATATGATGACACAAAATCTATTTCTTCTTGCGCCGCGCCTAAGAGCTTTCCTTTATTTGGATCAAGAATATCTAAAGGCGCTAATCTTAATTCAGTATTATTATCGTAGATAAAACCAGATTTAAAACTGGTAATGTCTACGGTCGGTTGTTCAAAACGAGTTAATTGCCATCCAGTAGAACTAGTTGTATTAGCAAAAGTATACACATTGCCAACCATAACGCCGTTAGTTGCCGCGGCAGGGGAACCAATCACTAACACTCCATTATTCGCAGCGATTGTATACCCAAATTTATCGTTCTCATGAACTGAATCAGAAAATATTTGTTGCGAGAAAGAATACATACTCAAACTGCTAGTTGAAGTTAGCAAATCATATGCATACGCCGACCCCGAATCGTATATGATGTCAAAAAACGTAGTCGTATCAACATCCAAAGTCATTGTTCCTGAATCATATAGCCTTGGTTCTACCGCGACTGAATTACTGCTTCCAATAAACACTGTACCAAGTATTGGGTCTTCGGTTATGTAACTACCAAAATCTTCATTCACTCTGAAGTTATATGGACTATAAATTGTTTGTGTTTGCTTTAGCGAAGGCGTTAAATTCAATGCCGCCAAAGCTGCAACTCCGCTAGCATCTGCTGCAATAATTACTAAATTGCCAGTCGTTATATTAGCCGTTAACACATTTTGGGTTCCTGATATTACATTTGACGTAATTCCCGAAATGTTAGCATTTAGCTCATGACTAAAATTAACATACCACGGCGTAGTTTCTATAGTTGCTGTTGCACTCGATACAACATTACTAACTGTCATTGTGCCTGTGACTACAGTGTTTGGAGTATATGTTATATTCAAAAAACCGTCTGTAGTTAATGTGCTTGGCGCATACGTTGCACTAACATTTGAAATTAACAACGAATTTATGTTAGTCGTTGCTACTTCAAACCATGGCGTTATTCCTTGATTTGCGATTACTACCTGCGACCCATTAATATATAAATTTGACGTAAGCGTTGCCCCTGCTGGAAACGCTATATTAATATCGATCGGGGTCGCCGCCACTGTCATATATCCCGATAGAAAATTGGTTACCTGGGTATACCACTCTGTTTGCCCTATATTAACTAACGTGCCATTAACCAAAATATTTCCGGTTATCGTTGATGGAGTTACTGGCAATTCAAGCGTTTTCGTTGAATTAACTATGTCTGAAAAACGAGTAACTACGCCACCATGAAGCAAACTTCCCCAATTGGGTGCGCCAACGAGTAAGCTATTTCCACTATTAACGAATTTGGTTGTTTGCCCAAAATTAGCATTATATTCAGGAGTTTGCAATGCAAACGTTTGGACTGAGTCAATGAATAAACTTGTAGCTGCCCCGTAATACGGGCATAAAGTATATAATGTTGCCACACCAGCTGCGACGTCCCCACCATATGCCATATTTCCTTGGCCAACAACTAAATATAATCCATTATGCGCTGGTGACAGCGAAGTAACTCCGACTGCTGGAATATATGTTATATAAGTATATCCTAAACTCCCAGAGCTTTGTAATTCATAATGGTAAATGTAAACATTTGTTGACGAGGTAATATACAACCAATTGCCGTCATTGCTTACTTCCATTACTGAACCATAATTTAAATCATTGACAACTGGAGAAGTCAACGAACTTATTAGCGTAAAGTAGCCCGAAACATTAATTCCATAAATCTGAACGCTGCCAACTGGGCCGGTGCCCGCAATATATACCATCGTTCCAACACATTTTAGGATAGCCCCATAGCTAGTTGTTCCGGTTACTGTTGGAGTTAATTTTGATCTCAATGCATAGCTATTTGGGCCTGTTATACCAAATACAAATACCTCACCATTATTTGTTTCGGGCGCCGAAACAAATACATACTGATTATCTGATGTGATTGCAACACTACTACCAAAATTAGTTGTTACATTAGCAGAAGTTAATTCTATGGGTGTTGGAACTATACCCGTTTGTTCCCATGGCGTTACTTTTGAATAAACTGCCCATCCACCGCTAGTATCATTATCAACCCATAAATTATCAGTTGTCAGCCAACCGTGTGTTGGTGCATATGACGATATATCAGTCATATTAGCAACTCTCATACTTTGCACTTCAAACACAACCGTGGCTCCCGGATCTACTGTAATCACCGGAGTTGTTATTAACATATTTTCTAAGCTAGGGGTAACGGTTACATTTACATTGTATTCGTCAATGACATATGACACAACATAAAACCCGTCAACCGCAGCACTAAAGTTTTTCACGATAAAAACATCATTTACTGACAAATTATGCGCTTGGACAAATGTAAATGCTGCCAATGAATCTAAAGAATACGTTAATGTTGACACTGATAGCGAAGTCACGCCAACTCTATATACGTTCCACTGACTATTAAAATCATTTACAGTCCAAATTTTATACCCTTCACCTACATATTGAAGTAAAGAATTTAAGTCATCGTAATTGGCCATGTCGAATAATGTTGCATTAATGTCTTGCAGATTTACATATCCGGCCGTTTGTAAATCACGTGAATAATCAGAATCATCTGACCTATTTACGAAAATTTGTGGCGTATATACAACCGGTGATTTATATAATGTATTTTGGTAAACGCCCACAACGGTTGAATCTGCAGAAACTGCTCCTGAATTCAGAAGAGTAAATGATACAGGAGTGACAATATATTTGCTTTCATCTAATAATACCTCTAGACTAGAGCTACTTGCCGTTGCGCCGTATGATCCAACTCTTAATGCCCATTCTTCATAAAACTGCAAATTGCTCGATAGATTTTCAAAAGTCGCTTTCGTTAGAGCATTAACTGCATTTGCTGTACCTTTCTGCTTTATGAATCCTTGATAAAATTTTACTTGTGACGTTGGGCTAACACTCAATTCGTCAAAATATGATCTATCCCTATATCCTATAAGTCCCATTGCAAAAGCATCGATATTAGAATCTAATGAAGGAGTATCGACATCATACATATTCGTAAATACACCCGAATTGTATGCGAAGTTTCCAAGTAATCCAGTTTGTATATCAGCCGAGGATATCATTGACCAGTTTGACTTAATGCTAAATGTTCCGCTAGCTGGAATATCTTGCAAAGCTGTATAATAAACTTTATTTACTGTAACAATATCACCCATTGCATAATCAGTATTTGGTTGCCATTGTGACACTGTTGGAAAGCTATAAACAAACCCGGGCGCTGATAACTGTCCATTCCAATCGCCGGTAATACCGCCAACAATTTTAAGTCTGAATTGCCTATTGCCTAACTCTGGTTGATAAATTATATCATTAAACACCGTTGTGTTATCAAATATTACTGCATGTTCATATTGAACTAAATCTAATATAGCCAAGCATATAACATCATTATTATTAACAGTTATCGTACAATCAGTATCGGTGCGATTTACCGTGAATGTAGCCCGTTTAATTACATTAAAATTGGAATCCAACAATTTAGAACCAATAGGAAGATTTGTTATTTCGTCAACACATATAGGTTGGCCTGAATAATTTACGTTAATAGAATTATTAGTTGGACTAATTACTATAACACTTCCAGAGTTCCAGCCTTGCTGAACCCATGACATAAATTCTTTCGCTGACAAAGTCCAGTCTTGCATTACTTGCAATGTTGAATTAAATTGGTCGAATGTGAATCCAACACTTATTAAAAATCGTCCGTAACTTGTCAGAAAATCTACAACTTCCTCTATACTTGCGAATTCAGTGCCGTATGCTATGTATTCATTTCCTGAAATGCCCGCGGTGTATATTACCGAACTTAAATTTCCCTCAGTAAGGATATAACTCCCTCCTGTTGGGTTGCTAGGAATAATCGTAAAATACGGAGTTTCTAAATCATACCCCGAAACTACAAACCCAGTGTTTGTCTTTTCGATAATAACAGCACTGTATACGATGTTACTTACTGGAGTAGACTTATGCAAGTAAACAGTATAATTTTCAGGAGGAACGATAATTGAATCATTTGTACTTGATGGGCTTACTTGTTCAGCCATTACTGTCAAAAATTTCTTATCAGTGAAACCAGCGGCACGGTATCCTAATTGTAAAGACATCGTGCTCAATAAATTAGTTATGATAGTGTATGGGTTAAGTCCAAGCGTTTTAATATAATCAATAACCCAATTAACATATCCAGCTGAACGGATAATCGTGTTTCCATTTGTTTGCCCAGTTAACATAAAGTCTGTTGGGCGCAATCTATGAAACGAATTTGAAACGACATATTGGTCTATTAATGGATTATAGAAACAACTCTGAACATTTGACAATAAGCTAAAATACATTGCAGGTTTCATTAACGCGATTGCGCGTTGAACCGCAAATGGATACTCGCTACTTTTTCTCCAGGCAGACTCTTGTGGTGACCCATCACCAAATACAAAAGAATCACTGGCCGTTATGCTGTTTATAGGTGTGCTCACTAACTGATCTGGGCTAACCAATATTCCATAATCAGTAACGGGGATCATTGTGGTTAACCCAGGTCTTGCATAATTTAAATTAATGCCAGCCGTTGGTCCTTGTCTAATCAGTCCAGCTTCTAAATCAGACCACATAACCATATTACCACCGGTATATGGTGCTGGTCCATACTGTGCAACCCACCATGATGGCATTTGTGAAAACCCAAGCATTTCCCACGGTCTTTCATTTGGTGAATCCGTATCATACAAATAAGAATATATTCCGCGCCAGTAACCTTGCAACTGATTGCCATTATAACGGTTTTTAGAATTTGAATAAGTCCAGGTCCATGGGTTATTAGCAGTAAACCAAAGATTTGAACTATAATCAACCTTATTAGCGCCAACCCACTGCATGTAACTGCCTGACATAATTTGGTTAAATTCAGTAACTGAATACTCAGTATTCCTAAAATTACCTGGAATAAACGAGTTAATATCCAAATCTAAAGATTCATACGAAACTTTAATATTATTGTAAATTCTAGATTCAAGCTCCAATAACATAGCATCTCTAATATCACCATATGCCGGTGTTATGCTGCCGTCGTGTCCTCGTATTACCATAGTTGGTGTTTGATATGTCGAATCAAGGAACATAGAAGGAGTGAATTTTGGATACATGCCCATCTTAGTTGGAGTTTCAGGTACAAAACACCCGTCAGTATTATTATATGCACTAATAGATATCGTGTCACCATACGCGAACGTGGAATTAAAAATAATAGTGGGGTTAACTTGGCTAAAAGTGTAATCAACTCCAACCAATAGTTGAATTCCATTATGATAAACCAAAACCGCAGTATTACTCAATATATTATTATTATAAACTGAATTAATTTCGTATTCTACAATTTCAGGGTTTAGAACAGTGTAATTAATCGTTATCTTATTAGAACCAAAAGGAACCATTCCACTGTAATACCACGGGTCAGATGAAGTTTTAGCTAATATGATTTTAGCCATTGCAAAATCAGTTGCGATTGCGGGATCGGTTATACCAATAGTTGCTATTTCATCAAATGTATTTAGAAACTTATTCTTAAATTTCGTATATTCTTGCCTTGCTAGGTCAAGTGCATTGATAAAATTGACATTTTGATTTGTTAAAAACAAGAACCCGTATACTGCGGGTGAGCTATGTTGTAAAATATCACCCTCTGATATCGACATGTCAACATCACGCATGATTGTTTCTGTAAGAAATCCAGAGGAAACAGAATAGTTGCTTGCGATAGTAGCAAGATGATTTCTCATCTGTCCAAGTGTTAATGTAGTAAACGTTTCGTTAAGAGCATTTTTGTCTAAATTAACTGGAATTTCATAATATCCAATTGCCGTATTTTTACTGGTTGAATAAACATGAATACTAACTTGGTCAAGGGCATTTAACCCATTAACAACAAGGTAATATGAAAGCCCAGTATTTTGTATTGAGTAATTAACCGGAGATATCAATTGATAATTAACATATACTTTAAGCGTTGGCGTCAATTCGTTAACCATCGCATCTGGTAAAACATCTATAACAAATTCATTCTGCGAACCATTAAACACATAATTGAATACCTGATACTGTTTTGTTAAATCAGTAGTCGTTGACCAAACATTCAAATTTTGGTAAGTAGTGGCCGTTAATATCTTTGGAATAAACCCTTGATTTATGTTAACCGTTTGTGGAATATTTCCTATAAGATATGTAAACGTGTCGGAATCAAAATTATTTTGAAATTCAATGTCACCGACATTTCCGATAGAACGATACGATAACGGAAAACCAAGTACCGAATCAGCCAATCCTGTTCCTACTAAATACGAAAAAATATCGCATCCAGCGAATGTTGATGCATTATATGTTTTATAACTAACGCCAGTTGAATCAATTATATCAAACGCTGGGGCAATGTTTAATCCGAATTTTTCTTGTCCTTTTATCCATGATGTGCCGTTAAACCAATAATTGTATCCTATCAATACACCAATGTTTAGTGAAATTACTCCATTCAATGTAGTTGTTATTGGTAATCCTACCGCTGCGGGAATCGCAGCGACTGTGCCGGTTCCCGTTGTTTGTGATATTAGCAACTGTCTAACAGTTGAATTAAATAATTCTGTTGAAATTCCAGTCCATGCGGCTAAAGGAACAATAGTCGCAATTGACGGAACTACTGAATTAAATGTTGAAATATTAGCTATTGGCAATAACTGATAATTGTCATGCCCATTAATTGTTACTATGTTAATAGAAAAAACAACATTATTGACATTTGGGTCATAATCATTTGCAAAAATAATAGTCGATCCCGATGACGGGTTTAATGTATTAGTTAAATCTAAAATTTCAGTTAACTGAATGCCGCTAGGCGCGCCGACTCCACTAATAGAAAACGACGAGTCAGCATAATTAATAGGAGTAAATGTAGAATCAAATCTAACTCTCATCCCATTAGTAAAAGCTAACCCCGTTGGAGTTGTATAGGTTTGTTGCCCAATTATAGCCGTTGTAACATTTATCGATGTACTTCCGCCACTTAATACATAGGGCACGGGGCCAGCAACTTGGTTAAATGCATCGCTTACTGTAAAATCTAGGTAATCAATACCTGGCAATGCAATTTTTCCATGATTAAACAACTGCAAATCAGGGGAAAACTCAATAATTGGCCTGGATGCTCGCATATTAGTTGGCAAACTAATATTAGTTGAATTATACAAATTAGTGGCATCCATAACGCTCTTATGAAACCACATATTACTGCGAGACCAAGGGTTTGCGTCTATGCTAGATCTGTTTATAGTCAAATAGTCAGGATTAAAAGGGCCAGAAATTGATTCATCAAAAGAATCAACGTCATAATTATATGTGTCATACGATACGGTCAATGCCTCGAATCCTAATTCGGGCGTAACTAGCGTGGTTTCGTTTACTAATCTAATAGATGTTCCTACTCCATCAACGTAGTAAGTATTTCCTGAATATGACGCTGGAATAGCAGTATTATCAAATATAACTTTCAACCCGTTGGTAAATGTAACTCCAGTTGGCGAAGTATATTGCTGCTTGCCCAATATAGAGTTAACTACATCTATAGTTGATGTTATTGACGAGGTTAATGCTATTTTTCCTGAAAAACTTTGATTCACGCCATCGTTGTAAAATAATTCGGAAAATGGAGCTGTAATCTGAGGAATTTGTGCTAATATCCCAAGTGTGGATTGGTAGAACTGTATATTTGCATATTTGGTTCCTGATTTGACTAAAATCTTGTTGTCAACTTGGATATTCTCAACCCATACAAATTGCACAATAGAATCGCCGTTGGCTATTGGAATTAACTGTATTTGCCAAACACTAATTCTCTTGGATGCTGGGATAACTACTAAATTATTAGTTGTCCAAGCCGAATCAGTTGCGTCATTTGAAACAAACGAAATTAATTTTCCAGCTAACGTAGTAGCACTAATTCCGTCTATACCGCCATACAACGAATCAATTGTTAATGCAGACATTCCACTTAACTGCGAAAATGTTAGATCCGTTGCAACATCAACTGCCGCCGTAAGAGGCATATTGACATAAAAATCTTCGGAAGTTATTTGTGGAACATAAAACGTTATAACTCCGTTATCGGTGCCATTGTTTTCAACACCGTACACGTCACGCGAACTTATGTTGGGTTTACCTTGAACTGTGCCGCTAATACCTGCGCTTGTTTGAATCCAAAAAGGATATCCGGGTTGATTCACTACAAATTGGTATACCCCGCCACGAGCTAAAATAATGTCTGGATTATTAGCTATACCAAAGCCAGTAAATGTGTATGCATTAGTTGCTAGATTTCTGGTTACTGTATACGTGGCATTGTTTGCTACAGTGCCAGCAAAAACCGATACAGCTGGAGGGCCAAGCGGCATCCAATAATAATTTGTAAAATTAACCAATTTGTCTAAATTTATAACTTCGCCAAACGAATACGACTTACTTGTAAATAATCTCGATTGATTATCAACTATTCCGCCATAGTATTCAATTTGATTCAATAAGTCCGTATAAGAATTAAAAAATTCTATATTGCCAGTTGAATCCTTTGCTGTTAAACACGGTTCCAATTGGTAATTTTGTCTATTTGCTTCATCCTCTAACAAATAATTATCAGTTGATTTATAAGTCGGCGCAAACACCCTACCGATATACCCTGATACCCTCTGAAAATTAGGTTCAGATACCAGTTGATCCATAGTAGCGTTCAAAAATTTCTGATTAGGAGTTGTTTTGAAAACTTCAGGCAGAAAATTATATGTTTTATTAACCGTCATTGACTTTTATTCCCGTAGTCAGTTATTTATAGTTGCCGAAGTAACGTTTAATTGTGAAGCCGTTATAGTTGAAATAACTTGAACATTATCAACCGTTGCCGCGCTTATTAAAATCTCATTTGCTTCAGAATTAATTTGATATAGGTTACCAAATACGCTGTTTGTATTTACCGGAACCAGCACCACCGACGACAAATATGGCGTTAGAGTCTGATGCAAATATGCACTTAATTCACTAAAATAAAACGTGTCCCCAAAATTCCAATTTCCAATAGCAAAATAGGCATTTATAGCTGCCACTACATTAGTTTGAAGTTCATTGTCACTTATATTAGTTGATGCATTTTTAATAACCTTAAATGTCCCTTGCAATGCCGATGCTGCCTTATTACCAAATAGCGGTTTGAATACTGCACTATTAAAAATTATCGTATCGCTCATCGCTTTATAAAGTGATAAAGTGCCGTATGACTGCATTAACTGGTCAGTAGTTGGCGGCAAAGGCATAACTAAAGTATTGGTTGTGTCTTGTATCCACGCTGTATAACTTGAGGCATATTCACTCGTTAAAAGAAAAATATCCATTATATTTGTTGTGCTTGGATCAATTCTTCTATAGTCAGGGCTATTATGTGTATACTGAAAATACAGATTTTGCCTGCCAATCTCTGTTATATATCCAGAAGCTGGTGTTACTGTTTGAACCGCTTTTCCAGCCGAAGTTGTTGTCACCGTTAATATATAAAATAAATTATCTGTAGTTGCATAAAACACTTGTCCGTTTATGTACATATAAGCATTCGCTTGCACCATTGCCAATGTAGCATAATCAGACACAATTGTCGCCGAATCAACGGGGACTATATTCATAAAGCCACCGTTATATTGAATTTGAAAGAATACCAATTTTGTTTGTGGGTTTACCGTTGGATCAACAATAATATCAAATATATCTGGGTTATCCGGGATCCCATCGTAGTTATCATCCGAGAAAGTCAACATTACTTTACTTTGGTCTTGATATCCATCTGCATCAATAAAATTTTTATATATATTCCATTGATAATCAACTCCTAACGGCATCGCTGAATCTGGTTGTGAGTTTACACGGAGCACCGTGATCTGATCATTTATGATAGTCGCAGTTGCACTATCGTACACTTTAACGCCTGGATCATAATAAAAACGTGTTTCATAAACGCTTTGGAATATGTAATTCAATGAACGAGAGGTAACAGTATAGCCAATATTGCTAGTATACGCAAATTGTATTAACCAACTAGCATCTAACCCTACTCCGTTAATATTACCTGCATATGCAAACGAAAATGCTCCACTTTGATTTATATTGGGCAATTCAATAAAGTCCCATGTATTTGTAGGCAAATCATAACGTAACGCAAAATTATTATACGATAGAACTCTATTAACGATTTGCGTCATGACTTGTGGCGTAATCGAGTTTTTGAAAGCGGGAATCATTTCAGAAATAATTGCTCCCGACGGAATTTTACTACTCAAGGTAACTGCCCCTTGTCCGTTTGGTAAAACTCCAATGCCCCCATTGGTTCCATCGCCAACCACTTGGATTACCGTCGAATACAAAAATAATTTGTCGCCAGAAGTCTTTGGCAATCCAGTAACTAAATTATTTTGTGCGTTGAAATATTGGCCAACCGGTGCCGAAAATTTAATAATTGCTCCCGGTTGAATTTTATTTGTGAATCTACTAGTAACCGAACCAACTTGATAAATTTGTGGCGTTGTTATAGTAGCAACATCGTTAGGTCCTGAAAAATAACCCGTACTGCCATTAGTAATTATTGCTGATAGCGTCCAAAAAGTTGTAACTAAATTAGTAGCTGAATTAGTTGGACTAGGTAAATATCTTGGAAAATTAGCATAATAGAAATGCATTAATTCTTTAGACGACAAAATATTATCAACTATATTCTGAACTGTCAGTTGAACAGTTGAAGTTGATGTGTAATTAAATCCAACCGAATTAGTGGTTTGATCTAAATACAAATACCCATCTTGCGCGAAACTATTAGTACTTGAATATGTTCCGCTAGCATCGAGAATATCTAAATAACTGCTGATTCCACTGCTAGTCCTATTAATGGCCTTAACAGCCACAATATCAGAAAACGTTGTCAACGGTAAAATATTGTAATCTTCTGCTGAAATCATTCTGCTTTGTGTATAATACTGCTGCGGCGCTTTTTGCCTGATCGAATCAATCGTTTCAGCAGGAGTTGAATTAACCACCGTATATTTCAAACTTGCCTGAATCGTTAACGTTTCAATAGTCAAATTTCTTGAAATATAATTTATGGATATTGAAACAGCTTGCATTTCATCTGGTGTAATTTTATACGATAGCCCATTACTTACTCTAAAATATGTCAAAAAGTTACCATGTGGCATATTAGAAAATGAACCATCGCCAAACACTAAATCTATTTGGTCGTTTAATCGGCTGTTTACTTGATACAAATTTTTACTTGTTGAATTGTTATAAATGACATTAACACCGGCAATTGCTGGCACTTGTGTCCATAGATTATTTGTTGTGCCATCGTTGTTCAGATCATATAACCAAACATCACTATTATTGATATTATTGTATGCAATTGATATTACCTGATTAGGAATAGTTTCAGCAATGCTAAATCCAAGCGAGTTCAATGTTCCTTGCGTAAAATACATAAAATAACCAGTATTATTACTGCCATTGCCTTGCCCGTCATTTTGAAACAAAAACGTAAATTTACTATTGGGTGTTGGATCTACTTCATATATAAACTGTTGATTAAGAGTAGTTGCACTTGCAACTTCGAAATTCATCTGAGTATTGCTAACCGTAGTTGAGAACGGATATATTGGTGCGGCATTAGCTAAAATGTTTATTGAGTATTCATCTATAGCAATTCCATTGATAGTGTTACTATTTCCAGGAATCCCAATAGATTGCCCATTAATAAGCGCCGCATTTAATATGATTGAAAATTGTTCGGCCCAATTACTATTCGACGTATCATTCCAACTAACGTCAAAATTACTCAAATTAGTACCTAATGAATCCGTT
>JAEHJW020008049.1_pt1 | contig 30492 bp, 33 predicted proteins | sample 9271431 | NCBI WGS metagenome assembly JAEHJW02 | reverse complement strand
CACCGTGCACGAACAGGCGCCGAGTGGCGTCGAGGTGATGACCCAATGACGCAGCCCCCAGTCTCCTGCCGCGACGCCTGCGGCGCCACAGCCGAGAACGACGATGCCGCTCTCGCCAAGGGCTGGACATCCCTGCAGACCACCAACGGCTGGCGCTGCGGATCCTGCTCGCGGATGCTGCGCCTGGCTGGCGCGATGCCCGGCCGCGCTGCTGACACCACGTTCGTCGACCGTCTCCCGCGCACCTCCATCGGGGCGCTGAAGCGCGAGACGGCCTCGAGCATTCTGCCGGTGGCGGTGAGGGCATGAGCGACTACACCGCGTTCCTTCGCGCGAAGATCAAGATGGCCAACTTTAAGGGCTTCGAAGTGAAGCCTTGCGAGACGCACTCGGTCCTCTTCCCGCACCAGACTGACATCGTGCGCTGGGCGGTGCTTGGTGGCAATCGCGCGATCTTCGCCAGCTTCGGCCTCGGCAAGAGCGTGATGCAGTGCGAGTGGCTGCGACTCATCATCGCGTCGACGGGTGGACTCGGCTTGATCGTGTGCCCGCTGGGCGTGCGTCAGGAGCTCATCCGCGACGCCGCGATGCTCGGCATCGAGCTGGTGTTCATCCGTTCGGCGGCCGAGATCGTGCCAGGCCATGCGTTCTATCTCACGAACTACGAGACGGTACGCGACCGCAAGCTCGACCCGGCACTGTTCACGGCCGTGAGTCTGGACGAGGCCAGCGTCCTGCGCAGCTTCGGCAGCAAGACCTACCAGGAGTTCCTGCCGCTGTTCAGCGCGGTTCGGTTCAAGTTGGTCAACACGGCCACGCCCAGCCCCAACCGATTCAAGGAACTCATCCACTACGCCGGCTTCCTCGGTGTGATGGACACCGGGCAGGCCCTGACGCGATTCTTCCAACGCGACAGCGAGAAGGCCGGGAACCTGACTCTGTACCCGCACAAGGAGCAGGAGTTCTGGCTTTGGGTTTCGAGTTGGGCCGTGTTCGTACAGCGACCGAGCGACCTCGGGCACAGCGACGAAGGCTACGACCTGCCGCCGATCGAGGTGCGGTATCACGAAGTTCCGACCGACTATGCGAAGGCGGGCGCCGATCGTGATGGTCAGGTGTTGATGTTCGCCGACCCGGCGCTCGGGCTGAGTGCCGCGGCGGCCGAGAAGCGCGACAGTCTGCCCGACCGGGTTGCCAAGGTCGCCGAGATCCTGGCCAGCGCACCAGCCGATCACTTCGTCATCTGGCACGACCTAGAAGCCGAGCGGCATGCCCTGCAGGCGGCGATTCCCGAGGCCGTGAGCGTGTGGGGCAGCCAGGACCTCGAGGAACGCGAGCGACGCATCGTCGAATTCGGTGACGGCGCGTTTCGAATCCTGAGCACGAAGCCGGTGATCGCTGGCAGCGGCTGCAACTTTCAGCGGCACTGTCACCGCGAGGTGTTCGCGGGCATCGGGTTCAAGTTCAACGACTTCATCCAGGCGATCCACCGCGTGCAGAGGTTCCAGCAGCCGCACCCGGTCGTGATCGACATCGTCTACAGCGAAGCCGAGCGCGAGGTGTTGCGCACCTTGCAGGCGAAGTGGGCGCAGCACGAGGACATGGTTGCCAACATGACCGAGATCATCAAGAAGTACGGACTGAACCAGTTGGCCATGCAGGAGACGCTGGCCAGGTCGATCGGCGTGAAGCGCATCGAAGTGCGCGGCGAACGATTCACGGTCGCCAACAACGACTGCGTTGAAGAGGCCAAGCTGCAGTCTGAGGGTTCGGTAGACCTCGTCGTCACGTCGATCCCGTTCGCCAATCACTACGAGTACAGCCCGAGCTACAACGACTTCGGCCACACCGAAGACAACGACCACTTTTGGTCGCAGATGGACTTCCTCACGCCGGAGCTGCTGCGCATCCTTAAGCCCGGCCGGCTGTACTGCTGTCACGTCAAGGATCGCATCCTGTTCGGCAATGTGACCGGGGCCGGGGCACCAACGGTCAGCCCATTCCACGCCGAGGCGATCTTTCACGCGCGCAAGCACGGCTTCGACTACATGGGGCTCATCACCGTCGTCACCGACGTGGTGCGAGAGAACAACCAGACGTACCGCCTTGGCTGGACCGAGCAGTGCAAGGACGGCACGAAGATGGGTGTCGGTTCGCCCGAGTACGTCGCACTGTTTCGCAAGCCGCAGAGCGACCGCGCCAAGGGCTACGCCGATGAGCCGGTGCGCAAGTCCAAGGACGAGTACACACGGGCGCGGTGGCAGGTTGATGCGCATGCGTTCTGGCGGTCGAGCGGCAATCGCCAGATCACCGCCGAAGAACTGGCCGCGATGGGCCCGGACAAGTTGGCGAAGCTGTTCACACAGTACACCCTGGCCAACCTGTATGACTACGAGTTTCACGTCCGTATCGGCGAAGAGCTAGAGGCCCGCGGCGCACTGCCTTCGACGTTCATGAGCATCGCGCCTGGCTCGCACCACCCTGAGGTGTGGCACGACATCAACCGCATGCGCACGCTCAACAGCGACCAGATGCAGCGCGCCGTCGAGAAGCATGTATGCCCGCTGCAGTTCGACATCGTTGACCGCTTGATCGAGCGGTACAGCAACCCGGGCGAGCTGGTCTATGACCCGTTCTGCGGCCTCGGCACGGTGCCCTATCGGGCCATCCTGAAAGGCCGGCGCGGCGGCGGAAGCGAACTCAACCCGGCTTACTTCATGGACCAGGTGCATTACCTGAAGGCTGCCGAGCGCGAGGTGTCGATGCCATCGCTGTTCGATGCATTGGAGCAGGTGGCAGCGTGACCGAACCGCGCCCAGCGCCATACCCGGCCGACACCCGAGCCAAGGGTTGGCGGTTCGAGCTCGACTACGAGCAGATCGACCAGTCCGACACCTGGGACCTTGCAGCCGAGTTGCCAATGTGCCAGCACGCGCTGCTGATGATGTGGCTGGTCGCGTGGCGCCAGGACCCCTGCGGATCGCTGCCGGCTGACGAGGCCGTGATCCGCGCGAAGTGCAAGGTGCCGCTGAAGGTTTGGGCCCAGTGCCGCGAAGTGCTGATGCGTGGCTGGTGGCTAGCTGGTGATGGGCGGCTGTATCACGACACCCTCACGAGTCGCGTGCTGGAAATGCTCGACTACCGACGCAAGAACGCGGAGCGCGTCGCGAAGTTCAAGGCAGCGCAGCGTGAGCAACACGGCGGTAACGCATTACCGCAGCGCGAGTCACCTAGCAAGAACGACACCGGAACCGGAACCACTTCTTCCCCTTCGGGAAAGAAGAAGCGCGCCGCCAAGCCGGTCGCGGAGTCCGTCTCGCCAGAGTTGCTGATCGCCGAAGGATTCGACGCCAACACCGCTGCCGAGTTCGTCGCCCACAAGGCAGCCAAGAAGGCGCCGCTGACGGAGCGAGCTTGGGCCGACCACTGCCGCGAGGCCACCAAGGCTGGCATGACGCCACAGCAGGCCGCTGAGAAGGTGATGGCCAAGGGCTGGAAGGGGTTCGATGCCAGCTACGTCGCGGGTCGGCAGGCGTCGGCCGGCGGCGCTGACGAACCCGCTTGGCGCACCGAGCAGCGCGAGCGCGCTGCTGCGTTCGCCGGCGCCGCCGCCGCGAAACGTCCCTCGGCTGGCGGCGCCGAGATCATCGACATGGAGGCTGGAAGTGCCGTTGCCCGCCGCGTGGGTTGAGTCCATCTTCGCCCGCTTGGCGGTGCGCTACGGCGTGGCGTTCATGCGCCAGTACGCCGACCTGGATCCCGAAGCCGTGAAGGCGGACTGGGCGAACATCCTCGACGGGTTCGAGCGGCACCCCGCGGCGATCGCCTACGGCCTCGACAACCTCGGCCCGACACCACCGAACGCGCACCAGTTTCGCGACGCTTGCCGTCGCATGCCGGAGCCGGCCCAGGCGCGCCTGCCTGCGCCGAAGGAAGACCCCGAGCTCGGCCGTCGGGTGCTGCGCGACTGGAAGGCTCGGGACACGGCGGCTGCGTTGGTGCCGCCGGCAGTGGCCACGGTTCGTCGCCTGCGTGCGATCGAGGCCAGCGGACGTCGCCTCACGCTTGCCCAGCGCGACATGCTGCGATCGTGTGAACGACTGGCGTCGTCGCGCGAGGAAGTCGCGCCGTGACCGTCCTCGAGTCCCTCGCCGGCAGCTACGACTTCGTCGTGGTGAGCCGGGCCGTGCAGCAGATGAAGCGTGCGCCGACCGAAGCCGCGCGCCAGCAGATCCTGCGCGGGATTGACCACCCGCTGGTGCCGGAGTGGCGGCAACTCGCAGAGCAGGCATGGCGAGAAGAGCAGGAGGCTGCGCATGGCTGAGAACACCCCCATCGAGTGGGCCGACGCCACGTTCAACCCGTGGTGGGGCTGCCAGAAGGTGTCGCCGGCGTGCGACCACTGCTACGCCGAGCGGGACGCGAAGAGGTTCGCGCCCGGCCGGGTGCTGTGGGGCGTGGGCGCCGAGCGGCGGACCTTCGGCGATGCGCACTGGCAGGCGCCGCTCCAGTGGGCGAAGCAGCGTTTTGGCGAGTGCATGAGCTGCCGCTGGCGCGGCCCTGCATCGAAGGCCCGGCTGCGCACCGGGTTGGCCGGCTTCGACCGCGACCCTGGCGCCATGCACTGCTGCCCGTCGTGCAAGGAGCCTCTCATCAAGGAAGCGCGCATGCGTGTTTTCTGCGCCTCGATGGCCGACTGGCTCGACCTGGATGCGCCGCTCGACGAGTTCGTCCGGCTGCTCGACACCATCCGCCGGACGCCAGAGCTCGACTGGCTGCTGCTGTCGAAGCGCATCGGCAACTGGCGCAAGCTGCTCGAGGACGCGCACGCGCGCATTGTCGAAACCGAAGGCTCCGACTCGCCGCTTGCGCAGTGGTGCGCCGCGTGGATCGCCGGCGACGCGCCGGCCAACGTCATTCTGATGGCCACGGTCATCAACCAGGAAGAGTACGACCGCGACATCGGCAAGCTGTTGCGCACGCCGGCGCGCCGCCGAGGGTTGTCGATCGAGCCGATGCTGGGTCCAATCGACATGCGCATGGGCGGAGCGTCGATGTCGGACTACGCGCCGCACCGGCCACTGCCGCGGCTCGACTGGGTGATCGCTGGCGGCGAGAGCGGCCCGCACGCGCGGCCGACGCACCCCGACTGGTTCCGCGCGCTGCGCGACCAGTGCGCCGCGGCCGGCGTGCCGTTCCTGTTCAAGCAGTGGGGAGAGTGGTTCCCTGACCCTGACGACGATCGCGGCGCGATCTGCAAAGGCATCACGCGCGCCGGCGCGCTGCTGGAGTCCAACGCGGCGTTCAACGCTCACGTCGGAGACGCGGAGCTGATGTTCCGCATCGGCAAGAAGGCCGCCGGCCGACTGCTCGATGGCGTCGAGCACAACGGGTTCCCCGGATGAAACTCGCCCCAGTCGCCACCATCTCCATCGGCCCGGCGGTGCTGCCGGTGTTCGATGACGGCTGGAAGGCCCGCTGCATGGCCTGCGCGAACTACCGCACCGGCGGAGACAAGCCCACGACGGCGAAGATGCTCTGCACCGAGGCGCAGTCTCGCGGCGGGCGCGGTCTGGCCTCATGCGGCGACGCTCGTGGCACGCACGGCGCCTGCGGCCCGACAGCGATGCTGTGGAGGGCTCGCGGTGGCTGACCTCGTGCTCACCAAGGCCGAAGACGGCAAGCTGCACGGCCTGACCGATGCCGACGAGCGCCGATACGCCAAGTTCATCGCAACGGTCAGGGAGATGGAGCCGGGGCACACGGTTCGCTTCACGTTCAAGTTGCCGCGCTCCCCGCAGTTCCACCGCCTGCACTTCGCGATCCTCGCGGCGCTGTTCAAGTGCCAGGACCAGTTCACCGACGCGGAGAAGTTCCGCGAGTGGACCCAGGTCGGCGCCGGCTTCTGCGACATCGTGCCGGGCCCCAAGGGGAAGCCGGTCGCGGTGTCGAAGTCGATCGCATGGGACGCGCTCGAGGAAGCGGACTTCGCCGAGCACCACGCGGCCGTGATCGGGTTCGTGCGCTCGGTGTACTTCTCGCGCTTCCTTTGGCCGCACCTCGATGACGCCAAGGGCTCCGAGATGGTCGAGGCGATCCTTCAGGAGTTCGGTGCATGAAGCGCTCCGGCTTCCGCTCCAACGTCGTGAAGTTCGCCCCGAAGCCGGCGAAGGTGATCGAGTACACGCCGCGAGCGCGGACCGTGGAGGGCCCGGCCGGTCTGGTGTCCGCGGTGCTGGCCAGCGGCCCCGCTCGCGCGTCGGTGATGCCGAAGACCGCCGGGCGGAAGGATCAGCGCATCCGCGACTCGGCGCGCGGCGAGGTCTGCACGATCCGCCTGCCTGGCTGCGATGGAGGTGGCGCGACAACCGTCTGGTGCCATCTTCCCGAGGCCGTGGCTGATCGCGGGCTTGGCATCAAGGGAATCGACGCCCTGGGGGCCTACGGGTGCGCCTCATGCCATGACATCGTTGACCGCCGCGCCGATCCGCCTGAGGGCTACACGCTCGACGCTGTGGCCCTGGCGTTCTATCGGGCGCTGGCTCGGTCGTTCGTGATCCTGAAGCGTAAGGGGCTCGCATGACAGACCGAGCAGCAATCCTCCGCTTCGATCACATCGTGCTGGCCGAACTGCTGCACCTGCCGGAAGGCTCGCACATCGACGCGGTGTGTATGAACGTCGAGCAGCCAGGCGTGCTGTTGATGCGGGTTCGCGGGGTCGGCGAGCCGGTGGCGCCGGGCCAGTGGATCGCGCCCCTTATCCCTGTCATCACGACCCGCCAGCTCGATGACGGCACGCGCTTCGTCGAGAGCGTGGACTGGGGGTTGCCCGGATGACCTGCCTCGACGACACCGAGATCGCAGCCGTTCAGGCCGCCGAGCCCGCGCGCCCGAGCCGCATCGCCATCCTCGTCAGCGTCCACCACCACGCCGGGCGCGGTCTGAAGCAGGAGGTCGAGTCCATGCTCAAGCACAACCCCCTGAAGGCCTTCAGGATGGTGGAGTTGCTGCGCTTGGTGCGCCGCAACACAACGCGCGGGGAGGTGTCGTCGATCCTGGCCAAGCTGCGGCAGGCGGGCCTGATCGTCGAAGGGGTCGCGGCCGGGACCGAGGTCAAGTCGCGGAAGCTGGTGAAGACGTACCAATGGAGGTTGCCGAGCCATGGCAGGTAAGAAGGCCCAGAAGGGGCGCAAGCGCATCGACTGGGAGGCCGTCGAGCGCGACTACCGCACCGGCAAGTTCACCCTGCGCGAGCTGGAGGCCAAGCACAAGGTCGGCTACGCATCAATCAGCCGGCGCGCCAAGGATCACGACTGGCAGAAGGATCTGCGCGAGGCCGTAAAGCTGGCCACCGATGCCGCGCTGATGGCCGACATCGCAACAAAGAGCGCAACAGAAGCGCAACACGCAACGCTGGGCGTTGTCGCTGTTGCGGCCGAGGTCAACAAGCAGGTGATCCTTCGCCACCGTGGCGACATCGCCGAAACCCGGAATCTGGCCATGGAACTGCTGGCCGAGATCCGGCTGGCGACCCACTCGCAGGGCGAGCTGGAATCGCTGATGCGGATGGCGTCCGCCGGCCTGGGCGACGAAGACCTGACCGCCGTCCGCCAGGCGCTCAACGATCTGGTGAAAGTGCACAGTCGGGTCGGCTCAGTGCAGAAGTTGGCCGACACCCTCAACAAGTTGCAGACCCTTGAGCGTCGGGCGTTCGGCATCGAGGAGGGCGAGAAGTCTCCGGGCGAGGGCGGTGGGCCCTTGGTGGTCGAGTTCGTGCGGGCGTCCTGATGGCCGAGTCAGCCAAGTTCCCGGCGAAGCTCGACTTCCTCTTCGAGCCGGCGCGCTACAAGGTGGCGCACGGCGGCCGGGGTAGTGCGAAGTCGTGGTCGTTCGCCCGCGCGCTGCTCATCCTGGGCGCCAGGCGCCCGCTGCGGGTGCTCTGCTGCCGAGAGATCCAGCGCAGCCTGCGGGAGTCGGTGCACCAACTCCTGAAGGACCAGATCGACGCCATGGGCCTGCATGCGCACTACCGCGTGCTGGACACCGAGATCCGCGGTCGGGTCCACGACACGCTGTTCATGTACTCCGGCCTGCAGGCGCACACCGTCGCTTCGATCAAGTCGTACGAGGGCGTCGATGTCGTCTGGGTGGAGGAGGGCCAGGCCGTGCCCAAGCGCTCGTGGGACATCCTGATCCCCACGATCCGCAAGCCGGGCTCCGAGGTGTGGGTCTCGATGAACCCTGAGCTGTCGACCGACTACACCTACAGCCACTTCATCGCGAGCCCGCCGCCTGACGCCAGGGTGGTGCAGGTCAACTACAGCGACAACCCCTGGTTCGGCGCCGAGATGGAGGCCGAGCGCAAGCACGCGCAGGCCACCATGGACGAGGAGGACTACGCGAACATCTGGGAGGGCAAGCCGCGCGGGTCGGTCGTCGGCGCGATCTTCGCCAGGCAGATGAAGATCCTGCGCAAGCTCGGCCGCATCGGCAGGGTGATCCCGCGCAAGGAGCTCGAGCTCAATGCGTTCATGGACCTGGGGTCAAGCGTCGGCAACGCGACGGCGATCTGGCTGCATCAGCGATACGGGTCGGCGCACCATTTCGTGAAGTACCTTCACGGCGAGGGCCAGGGCCTGCGGCACTTCTGGGACGAGATGGAGGCCTATCGAAAGGCCAACGGTCTGCGGTGGGGCTCGATCTACATGCCCCACGACGGGCGAGCGAACCTGCAGGGCGCCGAGCTCATCAACCGAGTCGAGATCATGGAGAGCCTGGCCGCCGAAGCGAAGGCCTCGGTGACGGTCGAGGCCGTGCCGCGCGTGACAGACCTTGGCGCGGCTATCGACGTGGTGCGCGAGCGGATGGCCGACGCCTACATCGACGAGGAAGAGTGCTCAGATGGCATCTGGGCCCTGGATCACTACCGCTACAAGTTCATGGAGGAGTCGGGCACCTTCAGCCGGCAGCCTGAGCACACGCCGGCATCCAACGGCGCGGACGCCTTCCGTCAGTGGGCCACGGGCTACTTCCACGACGGCGTGGCGGCAAGGGCCGAGGGGCGCGGGTACGAGACGGCCAGCGGCCACTACGTCCGCGGAGCCTACTGACCCTACTTCAGCTTCTCCAGCGCCCGATTGATCGCCGCCGTCTGGTCGAGATCGTGCTTCTCCATGTAGGCGTCGAGCGCCTTGGCCGCCTTGGGCTGCAGCCGCACGTTCACGCGCCGGCCGCCGGCTTCGCGAAGCGCGTCCTCGCTGGCCACGTAGCGGCGGGCCTGCTCCGTGGGCTTGTAGATCCTGGGCATGGAGCCCAGTGTAGGCCCGCTCACTTCGGAGCCGGCAGGGCGCCGGGGTAGTGCTTGGCGATGATGCGGTTCATCTTCTCCACGAGGTCCAGCCGCTTGAAGGTCACGTGGCCGTTGTGGTTCTTGAAGGTTCGGATCGTCAGGTACTCGGTGTCGACGATTCCAGCCTTGGCTGTCCAGCCGTTCAGGCCCGCGGCGCTCAGCTTGGAGTTGATGCCGCCCCGATAGTCCGGCTCCGGCCTGCCGTCGAGCACGCTGAACACACGCACCAAGTCGTCGAGTTCGTTGCACCTCGTGTAGCTGGCAGAGCCGGTGAGATAGGTCACCACGATCCGCTTGCCGAACTTCTGCGGCAGGTTGGTCTTGTAGCACCAGGCCAGCGACCTAAAGCACGCGATGACGCCACGCTCGAACATCTCATGAAGCGCCGCGACTTCACCGAGAACTTGACGCCCGGGAAGGCCCGGGCCAGCTCGATGCGCATGTTCTTGGCGGCCGCCACGAGCGGGTTGTCGCCGGCCGGCACGAGATGCGGGTTGGCGGCCTGCAGGGCTGCGGCGGCCGACTTGCGGGCTGCCTGCTTTGCGTTCCAGTCGTTCATTTCCGGGGTCCTTTCTGCTTGCTTGGCGTCAGTATATGCGCATATGCACGACCGGGTCAAGCCCTCGAAATCCGATGTGTATGCGGGCGTAGGCGCCATCGGGACGAGACAAGCACCATCCTGCCCCGATGGGCCGCTCTCCCGCCGCCCGGCAGCGCCATACGACTTTCAGCCCCGGTTCACCCGGGGTTCCTTTCATGAGCGTGGACGAGACCCTCGAAGAGCGGGACCCCCTGCAGGGGCTGAGCGAAGACGACATCGCTGCCCTCCTGATGGCCGAGGAAGAGCAACTCGCGGCGCTGCCGCCCGAGGTGCTGGACCGGCTGGACCAGCTCCGCGAAGAGGCGAAGAAGGCCGACGACGCGCGCCGCGAGCGGGTGCAGGCGCTTGGCCAGACCGTCGTGTCCACCTACGAGCAGCGCAAGGCTCTGCGCCAGCAGCTCGAAACCCGCTGGCACGAGGACATCCGCCGCTACAACGGCCAGTACGACCCGGAGGTCCTGAAGGCGCTGCAGAACCGCAAGTACGGCTCGCGCATGTACGTGCCGCTCACGCGGCGCGTGGTGAACATCGTCGAGGCGCGGCTGACCGACCTTCTGTTCCCGACCGAAGAGCGCAACTTCGCGATCGACCCGACGCCGGTCCCGCAGTTGGTGAACGCCGAGGCGCTGGCGGCCCAGCTACCGCCGGATGCCATGGTGCCGATGGGGCCCGACGGCCAGGAGATCCCGGCCAGCGCCATCGTGCTGGGCATCCGCGAGATCCGCGAGGATGCCAAGGCCAAGGCCGAGGCCATGCAGCGCGAGGTCGACGATCAGTTGCGCCAGGCGAACTACGGCGCGGTGGCTCGGGCGGCGATCCACGAGGCGATGGTCATCGGCACCGGCGTGCTCAAGGGCCCGGTGGTGCTGAACCGCACCAAGAAGGTCTGGCACATCGACGGCGCTACCGGCAGGCTGGAGGTGATGGAGGACCTGAGCCCGACGGTGGAGCAGGTCAGCACGTGGGACTTCTTCCCCGACATGAGCGCATCGTCGATCAGGCGCTCCGAGAGCGAGATCGAGCGGCACTACAAGACGAAGGCCGAGATGGCTCGCCTTGCTCAGCAACCGGGCTTCGACAAGGAGGCGATCCGCCAGGTCCTGCAGAACCCGCCGAAGCACTCGCCGGACGCCAACCGCGACCAGTTGCGCGAAGCCAGCGGCACGCAGGGCGTGACCGACCCGCGCTACCTGATCCTCGAGTACCACGGCCCTGTCGACGAGGAGCAACTGCGCGACATGGGCATCGATGTGCCCGAGGACCCGCTGCTCTGCTACGAGGCGGTGCTCTTCGTGGCCGAGGACGGCACGGTGCTCAAGGCCATCATCAATCCGATGGACACGCAGGAGCGCCCCTACAGCGTCTACTGCTGGGAGAAGGACCCGGGATCGATCTTCGGCTTCGGGCTGTCCTACGAGGTCAAGGACATGGCCGAGGTGAGCAACAGCTCGTTCCGGGCCGCCCTCGACAACCTGGGCCTGAGCGTGGGGCCGCAGATCGTCGTCAACTCGAAGGTCATGCGCCCGCTCAACGGCCAGTGGACCATCGAGCCGCTGAAGCTCTGGGAGATGATCAAGGCCGACGCCGACGCGCGCCAGGCCTTCGCGTTCTTCCAGATCGACAGCCGCCTGTCCGAGCTGCTCGGCGTGTTCGATCGATCGAAGCAGATGATCGACGACATTGCCGGCCCGGTGATGGCGATGCAGGGCCAGGAGGCGCCGAGTTACCTCGACACCGCGCGCGGCGCTTCGATCGCCTACCAGGCCGCGAACATCTGGATGCGCCGCGCCGTGCGCAACTGGGACGACGACGTGACGAGCACGCTGGTCCAGCGCTTTGTGGACTGGAACATGCAGTACAGCCCGAAGGCCGAAATCAAGGGCGACCTGCTGGTGATGGCTCGCGGCACGTCGGCGCTGCTCGAAGCCGAGGGTCAGAGCCAGAAGATGGCCGCATTCCTGCAGCAGGCCAGCGGCGTGCCGATGCCGTTCAAGCGCCGCATCAACCAGCTCAGGGCGTGGGCCCGCTCGATGCGCCTGGATGCGGTCGACCTGCTCCCCGACGATGCCGAGGTGCGGCAGATGGCCGAGAAGATCGACAACGCGCCGCCGCCGGTCGACCCGGCCGTCGAGCGCGTGAAGATCCGCCAGTCCGAAATCGCCGACAAGGAGCGCGACCGCCAGTTCCAGGCGCAGATGGCCAATGCCAACGCTCAGTTGCGCATGGCCGAGATCGCCAGCCGCGAGGGCTTGACCCGCGAGGCGGCCGAAGCGAAGTACGGCATCGAGATGCTGAAGATCGACGCCGACCTGCAGGACCGCCGCGAGCAGCGTGAGCACGACGCGCAGGCGCAGAACGCAGAGATCGCCGTGAAGATGACCGCCGGGAGCGGACTGTGATCGCGCTGGCCGTCGACGTCACGAGCGCCGAGTGGCGCAGGGTCGCCGAGTACATCGAGGCTCGGCGCGCCGAGCTGATCGATGAGATGGACTCGCTGACCGCCACACCCGAGGAGCGTTTCGCCGCCGCCGTGCGCCGCGACGAGCTCCGCCTGCTGTTGGAAGCCCCGGCCGACGCGCGCAGAGCGACCCAGGCCCGACTCGACGGCGACGTCACGCGCGTGCCGCTGTACTGAGACCAGCATGGCCACAAACTTCACCGACGACAACATCCGGGCCTACGTCAAGGACGTCTACAAGCTGGACGACAAGTTCAGCGTCAACGACGACGCCACTGCCGGGAGGATCTACGACGACGCCAAGAAGTACGGCATCGGCGCCGATCAACTGGATCGTGCGCTGGGCTGGAGCGCCGGCACGACCAGCGGCTGGACCACCAGGACCGGGAAGGGGGCGCTTGTCGCGGCAGCGCCTCCGCCGCCGACGACGACGGGCGGCTCTTCGGGCGGTTCGAACTCGGACCGCCCCAACGGTGGCGGTGGATACCCAGGCGCGCTGGCCAACCCGCCGCCGGCTCCACCGCCCCCGCCGCCGCCTGCTGCGCCGCCGCCCCCGGCCTATGTGGCGCCGCCGCCTCCGGCCTGGACCAGCGATCCTGTGGCTGCCAACGCCGCGATGCGCACGGCCGCGGGGCCGATGCGCGATGCGCCGGCGTTCAAGCTCTCCGACGGCGCGCTGGTCAGCAACCAGTTGGCCAAGCTACTCGCCAGCGACAGCCCGTACATCACCCGTGCGCGCGCAAAGGCGGCCGAGTACAGCAACTCGCGCGGACTCCTGAACAGCACGATGGGAGCCGAGGCCGGAGAGGCTGCGGCGATCGACGCCGGCGGCCAGATCGCCGCGGGCGATGCGAACGCGGTGCTTCAGGGTGACCTGGCCCAGTACGGTGCCACCTCCGACTTCGCGCGCGACGACAACAACTTCGGCCGCGAAGGCGCCCTGATGGCCATGCAGGCGGGCTACGACACCGCGGCGCGGCGCGAGGGCTTCTCCTTCGAGTCTGGCGAGGCGGCGGCGGATCGCGGGTTCAAGACGTCGGAACGTCTTGGCTCGCAAGCCTTCACCTCGAGCGAGAACCTGCTCGATCGCACGAACCGGCTCGACCTTCAGAATCTGCAGGAAGCGGGCGCCGACCGCAGGCAGGGTGCGCAGTTCGACTTCCAGCGCGGCGAGGGAGCGCTCGACCGCGCCTTCAGCCGCAGCGAGCGCGAGGCCGGGCAGACCTTCACCTCCGGCGAGAACCGCGCGAACCGGGAGTTCCAGAGCGGCGAGAACGCGGCTGATCGGACCTTCCGCACCGGCGAGCGCGTGGCCGGGCAGGAGTTCGCCGCCGGACAGAACGCCGCTGACCGTGAGTTCCGGACCGGTGAGCGCCAAGCTGGCCAGACCTTCGAGGCCGGCGAGCGTCAGGCAGACCGCGACGCGCGCGAGGCAAGCGACCTTCGCAACCGCGACACCGAACTCTTCCGCACCTACATGGACGCGAGGTATCGGCTGGAGACCGACCCGAACCTCGACCAGGCAGGCAAGGATCGCGCGATCGACGAGATGTCGAACTGGTTCTACAACGAGGCGCTGCCGGCGTTCGCTGCAGGGTTCACGACCCCTGGCGCGTGGCCGCGTATGCCGCGTACGCCTTCGGCGCCGGCGGCCAATGACGCCGGCACTGGCCTTACGGCCACCAATGACCTTCGTGATGGCACGATTGCCGGTGGCGGTGGCGGGCCATGACCGCGCGTCACGCCAACATCGCCGATGTGCCTCGACTGGTGGCGCTGGCCTACGAGGAGCACAAGCGCTCGCGGTGGGCGCCCATGCCGTTCGATGCCGAGCACGTGGCGGGCCTGATGCACGACTTCATCGGAGCCGTCGGCAAGACCATGTTCTGCACCGACGGCGGCTACCTCGCCGGGCTGGTGCAACCGAGCGGGTTCAGCCGCGAGTTGATGGCGCTCGAGTTCGCGTTCTTCGCAGTCGATGGGTCTGGACTGCACCTGCTCACTGCGTTCGAGACATGGGCGTGCGACATGGGCGCGGTAGCGTTGGTCGTGCATGACTATCAGGGAAACGGACGCCTTGCCACGGTTCTGCAGCGCGCGCGACGCTACGAGTTGATGGGCTGCGCACTGGTCAAGACCCTGGCCAGAGAGATGGTGCCGCAATGACGCGCGACGTTGTGAGGAATGCATCCATGACCGCGGACCGGGCGCGAGCCATGTTCATCTACGACCCCGCGACGGGCGCGCTGATCTGGCGGTCTGGTCGGCTAGCAGGGAGGCTCGCCGGAACCCTGAAGGACACGGGCTACCGGCAGGTGTACGTGAGCAAACTGCACTACCCGGTTCATCGCATCATCTGGCTGATGGAGACCGGCGCCTGGCCAAGCGGCGTCATTGACCACATCGATGGGCATCGGAGTAACAACCGGTGGACAAACCTGCGCGACGTGTCGATCTCGGTGAACGCGCAGAACCAGAAGAGGGCGATGTCCAACAACAAGACCGGCGCGCTCGGCGTGTTCGTTGACCGCGGCGTCATCCGTATGGCAATCAACATTGACGGAAAGCAGCGTTACTTCTCTGGATTTGAGTCCGTCGATGAGGCGCATCAGGCCTACGTGAAGATGAAGCGCGTTCATCACGAAGGCTGCACGTTGTGAGGAGCAATAAGTGGCTGTAGCAATACCACTGCTTGCGAGCGCCGCGGCTGGCGCCGTCGGACTCGGCACCGTGGCGGCCACCGCCGTGTCCATCGGCGCCGGTCTCGTAGCCGCGAAGACCGGCATCAGCGCCAAGGTCGACAAGGCCGCCGGGAAGGTCTTCGGCCGCGACGCGGTGAAGGTCTTCAACATCGCCGGCACCGTCTACGGCGCGATGGGTGGCTTCGCCGGCCAGGGCCCGGGCCAGGTGTGGGACAACATCAGCGGCGCGTTCGGTGGTGCTGCCGCGTCCGCGTCAAGCGTTCCCGGGACGGGCATCGACGCAACAGGCGGCATGGAGACCGCGGTCGACTCGTTCGGCTACGTGGCGCAGCCTGACATCGGCGCGATGGGCGGCGACTACGCCGGTACGCAGTACCAGCAGCAGCCGCAGGTCGACGGCGCGCTGCCGGCGGTGCGCGGGCAGCCTCCAGGTGCGCCGGCCGCGTCTGGCGCTGGTGCTCAAGGGCCCGGCACTGCCGACAAGATCAAGGCCTGGTGGGACAACGCCGGCGATCGGACCCGCGCACAGGTGCTGCAGCTCGGCGGCCAGGTGATCGCCGGCATTGCCGACGGCGCATCGCGCGAGAAGGAGATCAAGGCCGCAGAGGCGCGCGACGCGCGCTACCGCTCCGGGTCGACACGTCGCTGGAGCGGCGGCGCCCTGGCCGACTACAACCAGCACTACGCCGGGAAGGGGCCGTGATGGACGAGATGGACATCGCCGCCGAAGAGCGCATGCCGGAAGAGGCTGACCAAGAGCCGACGGCCGAGCAGCGCGAGCTGTTCGAGCTCGCCGTCGGCCGCACCCTGGAGGCGTTGGCGCAGGACCCCGACGGCCTGGACTCCGCACTGAAGGCCGACCCCGTGTCGGGCGCGGTGAACTACGGCACCAAGGCCTTGCACGTCATCGCGGAATCCGCAGAAGAAGCCGGCAGCCCGCTGCCGCTGGAGGTGCTGATCGGCGCCGGCATGCAGGTGATCAAGGTCATCGGCGGCATCGCGGAGCAGAAGGGGTACCTGGCCGAGGAAGCGATGGAGACCTACTTGAAGGAGGCCTTCCAGCGAAGCCTGGCCAAGTGGACACAGATGGACATGCAGGCCGGGAAGATCGACCGCGAGACGATGACGCAGGTGCAGCGCGTGATGGGCGGCCCGCCCGAGCCGAGCGCTCCATCCGGGCCCGGCGCTCTCGCTGCCGCAGGAGGTGCGTGATGGGTGCCCTTGCAGCCTTCGGGGCGCTGCGCGGTCTCGGCGCTGGTGTGGCCAACATCGGCTCGCAGATGGAAGCCGACCGCATGCGCGAAGAGCAGTACGCCGCGCAGCTCGAGCGCGAGCGCCTGCGCCAGGCCGAGATGAGCCAGCGCAACACCGAGAACAACGCGATGCGGGCCGAGATCGCCGCGCTGCGCGAAGAGGGCCGCGCGCGAGCTGGAGCGCGCCGCGGTGGAGGTGGCGCATTGACCGTTGCCGACTTGGCGGCCGACCCAGCGCTGCTGGCGGTGGCAGGCGGCGGCTCGCGCGAGGAGGTCGAGCAATACCTTGACATCGCTCGCAACGGCGCCGGTCAGACGGTGGACCGCGCCGTCGAGGACGAGTCGGGCGGGCATTCGGTCAAGGCCGCGAAGTACGAGCCTGGCACAGGCAAGGCGGCCATGGAGCGCGGCCAGCAGATCCTGATGCGCGCGATGAAGCTCGCCGATCCGGCCCATGCCGACGCCCTGTCGAAGTCGGAGACGACCGACTACCAGCGCGGCGCAGCGCAGCGGGCCGAGAAGGGCGACGCAGGCGCGGCTCGTGGCGCGCTGCTCGCGGCCGGCAAGGGCGAGTTCGGCGAGAGCGGGACCAGCCACGTGACCGGCGTTCCGACGAAGGGCTCTGTCGCTGAGTCGCAGATCGTCGAGAACCGCGCCCAGGCAGGCAACGCCTCGGCAAGCGCGAAGAAGCACATGGCCGATGTCGAGAAACTCAAGGCCGAGGTGAGCGGCGACCTGAAGAAGTCCAGCGCCGAAAAGTTGACCACGACGCTGAACGCGATCAATGGGCTGATCCGCACCTACAAGGAGGATGGCGGAGACGACGACTCGCTCAAGGAGCGGCGCGAGTTGCAACAGACCGCGCGCGCAATTGCTGCCGAGCTGGAGCGGCGTGGCCTCGGTGGCGCCTCGAAGCCTGACGCTCCTGCTGCGCCGAAGCCGGCGGCGATCGGCAAGCTCCCGGCTGGTGCCAAGCAGATCGGCACCAGCAAAGGCCGCCCGGTGTACGAAACGCCAGACGGCAAGCGCTTCGTCGCGGGATCCTGATGGCTGGCTTCGTCGAGTTCGACGGCGAGCTGGACGCCCCTGGCGGGTTTCAGCCGTTCGACGGCGAGCTCGACCGGGTGGAGATTCCGCGCCGTGGCGGCCGCCGCGGCGAGGTGCGGCCGTTCGTGGCTGGCGACGAGGCCCTGCTCGAACGCGACCGCACGATCCACCAGCGCCGCAGCGACGACCCTCGCCGTGTCGACGCACCGATCCCGGCCGGCGGCAGCGTGCTTGATCGACCGAGCTACGGTGATGCCGACCCGTCCACGATTCGTGCCGAGCGCGAGGCTCTGAGCGTCTCTCCTGCCCGACGCGAGGCCATCGGCGCGCTGGCGGCGTACGACCGCAAGGCACTGAACGCGCCGACGGCGCAGGCATCCCGCGACGGCATCTCGGAGACCGCAGGCCGCGGCGTTGCCGAGATGACCGGCAGCGATGCCGCGGGCATGCTCACGCGCGAGGCGCTCGACCTGACGGCCTCGGTCGGCCAGGTGCTGCCGCAGACCCTGAAACTCGCCGCCGACATCTCGCAACTGGCCACGCTCGGCGCCACCGAGCCATTGAGTCGCGCGCTTGAAGCATGGTCGCGCGGATTCGAAGTCCAGAAGAGCAGCGGATACCAGGGCAAGGCGGCCGAGCTGCAGGCCATCCTGAAGAACCCCAACCAGACCCCGGCGCAGGTGCTGGCGTTCCTGGCCAGCAACCCCGACTTCTCGGTGAACGCGCTGATCCCGTCGCTCGGCTCCCTGGCCGTCGGCGCCGGCGGAGCGAAGGGCGCGCAGGTCATCGCGCAGCGGCTGGCCGCGCGGCGCGGCGCCGCAGCGTCGGAGATGGCTGCTGCTGGCGATCGTGCCGCGACACTCGGCTCGAGCCTCACGAACGCGCTGATGAACGCTGGCGATGCGTTCGATCAGACCGGCGGCGACCTGGGCGGCAAACTCGCCGCGGCAGCCATCGCTGGCGTCGGCACGGCGGCAGTCGGCAAGGCCACTCGTGGCGGCGCCGAACGAACGCTGGCTGTCGGCAGGGCTGGACGCGCTGCGCCGCTGCGCGAGGGCGCCAAGGAGTTCGGGCAGGAGGGCGGCGAGCAGGCGTTCTCCAGCGCCGGACAAGCCGTCGGCGAAGGTCGCCCGATCGATGCGAACGAGGTGCTCAAGCAGGCCTCGGTCGACGCCGCGCTCGGCGCGGCCACCGGCGTCGGCGTCGGCGCGCTGGCGCGGCCAGTCGATGGATCGCAGCCTGGTGCGGGCGACTACCGGGCGCTGATGCTTGAGAAGGGGTTCACGCCGGCTGTCCGCGTCGAGTCGATGCCGGCCGAGCCGTTCACGCCCGAGCAGATCCAAGCGCTGGCCGCGAATCGGCCGGCGAAACCGAACAGCGCGCTGCGCACCGAAGCACCGGCCCCTGAGGCTGCAACGTCTCCTGGGTTGGGCGGGGTTGGGCCCCCGCCATCGCCTCAGGCGGCCGGTGCGCCACCCATCGCGACGATCCCGCAGGGCTCGCTCGCCGCGGCCGCGGAGCGAGCGCTTCAACCCAGGGGCCAGAATGTCGACCAGCCTGACGTGGCAGGAGTTGCCTCCGCACCTGCTGGCTCCTCTGCTGCAGGGCGTGATCAGCCTGGCGGAAGCGGCGGAGCTGTGGGACCTGCTCCTGCTGCACCCGGGCCAGTGGATCAGTCCGCCGCCGCACCTGACCGCAGCGCTGGAGCGGCTGGACCTGTGGCAGATGCAGGCCGAGCCAACCAGGCACTGACGCGCCTACAGAACCGCGACCGGTCGAACGCCGGCTACGTCCAGCAGATGCAGTCGATCGCGGCCGAACCGGATCCGTCTCGCCTGTCGTTCTCGCGCGACTTCGCGACCGGCGCGCCGGTGGTGCTGGCCGACGGCGCGCAGCCGATGGCAATGGGCAAGGCCGACACGATCACGACGGCGGCTGGCCGCAAGATGCCGGTGCAGTACGCGGTGTTCGAGGCTGAACAACTCCTTCCCAGCAACAGCGCCGACGGGGCGGCCAGCGCCGGCTACGACACTGGCGCTCCTGGCAAGGCCCGCGTGGTGGCCGGCAACGGTCGCGCGGCAGGCCTGCAGGCCGCGTTCGGCCGCGGCACGAGCCAGGGCTACGTGCAGGGCATCGCCGCCGATGAGGCGCTGCACGGCGTGCCAGCCGCGGCGATCTCGGGCATGAAGCAACCCGTTCTCGTGCGCGTCATGCGCCCCGAGGACGTGACCGAGAACATCGGCGACGAGTCCAACGTCAGCGGCGTTGCCGAGAAGTCAGCGCTTGAGGTGGCGCGCGATGACGTGCGCCGGCTGGATCTGCAGGCGCTGGACTTCACCGAACAGGGCGACGTGTCGCCGGTCACGCTCAGGCAGTTCGTCTCCGCGATGCCGGTGTCCGAACAGACCGCGCTGCGCAACCCCGACGGCTCGCCGACACGGCAGGCGCAGGACCGCCTGATGGCGGCCGTCTTTGCTGGAGCCTACGAGGACGACGCGCTGGTGAGCCTGCACGCGCAGGCGATCGACCCCGAGTCCCGCGTGGTGATGGGTGGTCTCGCATCGGCTGCCTCGCAGATGCTGGCGCTGCGTGGCGCTGGCGACCTCGACATCCGGCCGCTGATCAGCGAGGCAGCCAAGCTCGCGATCAACGCCAAGCGCCGCGGCATCAAGCTCGCCGACATGGCCCAGCAGTCGGACCTTGGCGCCGACCCCGACACCGCGGTTATCCTGCGCGCATTCGCCGCCAACAGCCGTAGCGCGAAGAAGATCGGCGAGCAGCTCCGCGCCCTGGCGCAGATGGCCAGCGGCGAGTTCAACAAGCCGGACACCGACATGTTCGGCGACGTGCCGAGAGCCACACGCTCGCAGGTGCTGGAGACCATCGATGACACCGCAAGGCCGCGAAATCTGGAAGAGCCCGCAGGGCGTCAGCCTGCTGGAAGCGATGCTGACCAGCAGGCCGCTGACCGACGCGGATCGCAAGACGATCGAGCGCCTGAAGACAACGAAGCCCGCCTCGAGCCCGCCGAAGCCCAAGTAGACGTCCCGCCCAAGCCGTTCAGCACGGCGGGCCAGGCGGTCACGTACGCCGCCCAGCAAGGCATCGGCCAGCGTGTCGAGGCCGTCGACACCGGCGACGGCTTCGTGCTGGCGCCCAAGGTGCCACGTGAAACGCAGGCCGACCGAGAGGCCGACGGGCGGGCCGTCGATGAGCTGAACGCTGCGATTCGCAAGGCTGGCTGGTCGCAAGACGACGGCAAGCCCTACGCGATCAAGCTGGTCAAGAAGCCGCCGCTCGCGTTCACGCTGCTGCGCGAGGTGGTCAACGCGGCATTCCGGGTGCGGGTGATCCCGGTCAGCAACTCGCCAGGCGATGGCGTGCAGTACCGAGGCAACACGTTCGTCGACGTGGCCAGGTCGCGTGACGCGGAGACCATCATCGGCGTCACCGGCCACGAGGCGCTGCACTGGCTGGAGAACAACGACCGCCAGACGGCGGATGCGCTGAAGGCCGCGATCCAGCCGTACCTTCGTCCCGAGGCGATCGAAGACCAGATGGACTTCGAGAACAACCGCCCGCTCCGCGGCGAGCGCCGGGTCGACGAGCGCAAGGCGATGAGCGAGGTTGTCGCCAACCTGAACGGCTCGATGTGGCTCGACGCCGAGTTCTGGTCCAAGGTCTACGACATCGACGGCGGCAGCGTCTTCCGCCGCGTGCTGTACCAGTTCCTGCGCGCCGCAACGCGGTTCATCCGCGTGGTGGCGGGATCGAAGTTCGATGCCTCGAGCTACGTCACCAACGTGCAGGCCGTGCGAGATGCTGCAGCCCAGGCATGGGCGGCGCGCGCGGCCGGCGAGAAGGCTGCGGCGCAGGCAACGGACCAGCCCGAGCCGCAAAGGGCTGCATCCCTCACCGCAGCCGAGAAGGTGTTCGAGCGCCGCCTGCAGGAGAAGATCGATGCCAACTTCGACGCCGCAGTGGCCGAGTACTCGGCCTTGCCGCAGACCGATGGCGGGCGAATCATCAACACCGACGACGCCCGAGAACTGTCGCCGGACTACCTAGCTGACCGGACGCGCAGTGCGGCGGTGCACGAGCCAGCTTCGCAGTTCACCAAGGATCTGTACGTCAGGAAACTTGCCGAGGATCCTGCCCCGGGTCAGGTCGATGTCGTGTTGTTCACCGCCGGCGGGACAGGCGCCGGCAAGACGAGCGGCATTCGGGCGAATAAGGGACTCGCCGCCCTGGCCGACCAGGCGCAGATCGTCTTCGACACGAACATGAACGGCCTCGAGAGCTCGGTCAAGAAGATCGACCAGGCTCTGGCCGCCGGCAAGGCGGTGCGGATCGTGATGACTGCTCGCGACCCCGTTGACGCGCTGGTCAACGGAGCCCTGCCGCGCGCGGAGGGCCAGCGCAAGAGGTTCGGGACAGGAAGAACGGTTCCGATCACCGAGCACATCAAGACCCACCAGGGCGCGGTCGAAACGATCCCTCGCATTGCCGAGAGGTACGCGGGGGATGACCGTGTGCAGATTGCCGTCTTCGACAACTCACACGGAAGAGGCGGCGCAATCCAGCGCGACGTGGCGTGGCTGAAGACGCTCGACTACAATGAGATCGAAGGTCGCGTACGCGCGGCCTTGGAGCAGGAACATGAAGCAGGCCGAATCTCAGAAGAGACCTACCGAGGTTTTGCCGCCGATACCGCCGCCGAAGCCCCGCGATCCGGAGATGCAGCATCGGATCGACGCCTGGTCGAAGGACCTCCCTTCGTCGATCCTGAAGCGCCTGAACGAGGCGACGCTGAAGGGCAACGTCCCGACGTAGCCGAGCCGGCGCAAAGCCGGCCGACAGGTCTTCCTCGAGAAGACTCAACCACCGACCCCATCCGCCGCGGCCAAGCAAGTCGCGGCGATGTGTATGCCGCAAGCGGCGATCCCTTCTCTGCTGGCTACCCTCGCTTGGAGGGTCGAAAGGTCCGCCTGCCCGTGTTCATCGAGGACACCGGCCAGACCGCCACCCTGACCGTTGACGCCGCGCAGTACCTGCGCGACTTGGACCAACGACGCGACGTGCTGCGCCGGCTTGCGGAGTGCGTCGGGCGATGAGGTGGCGTGAAGAGCTTCAAGTCCCTGGCCGATGCGACGCGACAGGCCGCAGCGACCGGCGCGGTGCTGGAGGCTGGCGGCCGCATCGTCAACGCTGCCGGCACCAGACTCTCGGTCATCCGGGCGCCGCGCTCCACTGATCCAGCCCCGGCGCCATCGGCGCCATTGGCGCCAGATCGCGCCACCGAGCTCGTCGAACTTCAGGCCCGCCTGCAGGCCCAACAGGCCGGCGCGATCGTGGCAGCGCTGGGAGAGATCGTCGATCGGCTTCAACAGCCGAGCCAGACTGCGCCATCGCCGGTCGTCACGCCTGTCGCCGCCCCACGCCTGCGCCCAACCGCCTTCGCGGTTCTGCGCGACGGAAATGGCGAGCCATGCCAGCTCGTCCCCTCCTACGCCGCCGGCAACCCAACCCGCCCGCGCGAGTTCGAGATCGTCGCCGACGACGAAGGATTCGCAACCCACATCGTTCCCATCTACTGAGGACCCCCCCCCATGGAACTCAAGCGCCACTACCGCCAGACCGACGACGGCGAGAACATCGTCACCGCCGTGACCGTGCTGCACTCGGGCAAGAGCCCGCGGCAGAACTTCTCCCACCGCTTCGTCGAGCACGGCATCGTCGAGGGATTCATCGAGGTCGCCGACGGCGAGCTGCGCCTGACCAGCGGGCATGGCGATGACGCCGAGGTGCTGGTCTACACGCTGCTGCGCGAGCCCGGCTACTACTGCAAGAGCACCGGCGAGCGCATCCCGATCAGCGCGGCAGCCTGGGCGCGCGCGAAGACCGTGGCCGGCGACCTGTCGCGCCGCGAGGCGCTGAACTGGCTCGCCACGCGCGGCCTGGCCGAAGACGACTACGAGGTCACGCAGGCCTACGAGGTCGAGCTGGCCGAAGACGCGCACGCGAAGTATCGCGGCGTTCCGTCGCCCTGCGGCCGCCTGGTGGCTGCTCACACCCTGGAGGCCTGAGATGGCGAATATCGTCTGCAACATCGCCCTCGGCCGCGTGGCCGAACTCTACAACCGCGTCGACAGCAACGACCCCGCGAACAGCGCGCTCGTCATCGTGCTGCTGGCCGCCAGCGGCATCGAGGCCGACTCGGTGCTGCGCGATGCCGCCACGCTGACCGCGCTGGTCTCGGGCACCACGAACGAGGCGACCAACACCGGCTACGCCCGCAAGGTGCTGACCGACGTAGACATCGTGGCCTTCGCCGCCGACAACACGAACGACCGGGTCGATCTCGACATCCCCGACCAGACGTGGACATCGCTGGCCAACGACGGCACCGGCGCGATCAGCGACTTGGTGATCTGCTACGACAACGACACCACCGGCGGCACCGATGCCTCGATCATTCCGCTGACGATCCATGATTTCTCATTGACCCCAAGCGGCGGCGATGTGACGGCGCAGATCGCTACTGCGGGCTTCTTCCGCGCGACCAGCTCAGCGTAATGAGGGGCAATTTATGAGCCAGAACTACGACAGCAGCCAAGTGGGCGTGCCCTACGTGCGCGTGCACCGCATCGAGATCAACTACCCCGAGAGCGGCGCGGGCCTGATACCGACGACCAACCTCTACCAGAGCGAGGCCGTCAAGCTCGCTGATGGTGAGAGCCGCAAGCTGCGCGACCTCGTGACGCTCTCGCGCACGGTCGACCTGGTCAACGACGGCAACGACCTGATCCCGCTCGTGGATGCCACGACCGGCGCACCGCTCGCGGCCCCCGTTGCCCAGGCACTCGGCGCGATGGTCAGCAGCGGGCACGTCTCGCTGAACCTCGTGATGCTGGCCCTGCTGGCAGTGGTGCGGCAAGAGCAGACGCGGGTGCAGTGATGGAGTACGTCGTTGGTAGCGTCCTGGTTCGCGAGATGGACTGGGCAGCGAACCCCGAAACAACTGTTGACGGGCACAAGCACAACTTCGGCCACGCGCGGTTGATCTTGCGCGGCGCCGCCAACGTTGAAGAGCTGGACGACCAATACAACGTCACGAGGCGATCCACCATTAGCGCCCGAGAAGGCGGCGCTCGATACCTGGTGAACATCAAGGCCGGTGTGCGCCACCGCATCACACCGGTCGAGACGAAGGAGGTTGATCCTCGCGCGCTTCGGGCTGTGCTTCGCGCGAGAGGCATGGCGACCGACGACATCGATGCCGTCATTGCAGAGGCGTCGTTCGCGGTCCCGACTCTTGCTGCGTGCGTCTACTCGCACCGCGTGCCGCAGGCGCTTGTCGAGCGCATGGGCAGCCACCCGGAATTCGATGCGCTGATGGAGCGCGTGATCGCCCTGGGCAATGAGGTCCACGGCGACATCGTTCAGGTCTACGACGGCTGGACCCCGGCCTACGTCTGATGGCAGAACTGCTCGTCCGCGTCGTGGACAAGATCAACCACGACGACCCCTACCTCGACGCCAAGTGCTTGAAGGCCGGCGACGTGGTGGTTGTGTGCCCGGACGGCTGGGTGTGGGGCAGGGAGGAGCTGGCGAACCCCGAGTGGCGCATCGTGCGCGTGCCTGGGCTGACGGTGGAGCAGTGCGCGGGATTCCTCTCCGAGGAGCCTGAGACTGACCCCACCAACCCGAACCCAATGCGGCAGCGGCGTGGGTTCCGACTGGAGATCGAGCACGGCCGCTTCGATCAGGTGCGCATCGAGACTCGCAAGCAGCGCCGCATGCACCGCCTGAACCTCTCGCTCGGCGAGCTGATGGCGCACAAGGTCGCCAAGCCGAAGCTCGACGATCCGAACGTGTTCAACTGACATGCCGATCACGACCACAAAGAGCATCGGCAGCGGCGGCGACTACACCACGCTTCAGGCGTGGGAGGACGCCGCTCCGGCCAACCTGGTCACGTCAGACGAAATCTGGCGTGGTGAGATAAAGGCCAGCTTCAGCTTCACTACATCGAATGCGAACGCCGTCACCATCGCAGGCAGCACGGCAGACGCGACGCGATACAAAGAGTTGACCGTTGAGGCTGGCGGTGCGTGGTGTGACAACACTGCGAACGCGCTGACGTTCGATTCAAGCAAGGGTGCGTACATCTCTGTTGCCCAAGGCTATTCCACGGTCATAGACGTCAACGAGAACTACGCACGGTTGTCTCGGTTGCAAATTGAGGCGCTGTCGAACTCCGGGCGGTGTCTGTGGGCGAGAAATACAGGAGTCATCCTTCGCGACCTTGTTGTCAAGGCTTTCAGAACGCCCATTGAGACCGACCCGGCGACGTTGGTGAATTGTCTGTCGATGATCACTAGCAGTAATGGCTATGCGGGCATTCAAATGAACGGCGCGAGCGCCGCCTACAACTGCGGGTCAGTCGCTGTTCACGCATCTGGCAGTTCGTCTGTCGGCATCAACGGCGGATACCCATCCGGCCAAGTTCGCACCAATTGCTGGTCCTACGGGTTCACCACCGGCTTCAACTCTCACGCCAGCATCACGCACACCACGTGCCGCAGCAGCGGCAGCGAAAGCATCTCCGGCGTCACCACGGGATTGACCAGTGCTGCATTCGTCGCCACCAATCCAGGCGGAGCCGCAACCACGTGGAACCTTAAGGTCGCCAGCACCAGCTCCGTGCTCTACGACAACGGCACCACCTACAGTGGCGCGTCGCCGGACCCTTACGGCACCTCTCGCCCCCAGGGTTCGGCCTACGACATCGGGGCGCATGAGCTGGCTGCGGCTGCCCCTTCCTTCCGCCCCAGCCGCGTCGACTTCTTCCCCCACCTCGCCATGTAAGGAGACCCCATGTTCCCCCCCTACACCCTGACCAACAACGGCGTGACGATCGCAACAGCGATCACCGCCTTGCAGCTCCAGGCCGGCACCAAGGGCCCGATCGAGATCCTGCGCGCCTGGGCGATGCAGGCCAGCAGCACCACGAGTGCTCAGTGCTCTGTGGGTCTGGTTCGCAAGACCGGGGCGGCCACGGTGACGGCCGCAGTTGCCGGCACCACGCTCACCAAGGGCAGCCCGCTGTGCCCCACGGCTGACGCATCGCTCGGCATCTCGGCCACCGGCATCACCGCGTCGGCCGAAGGCACAGATGGCGAGATCGCGCACGCGGAGGGTTTCAACGTGCTATCCGGCTTTAACTGGGTGCCCACCCCGGAGGAGCGCATCATCGTGCCGCAGGGCGGGATCATCGCGCTCAAGTTCCTCGACGCGCCACCGTCGGCGAAGTGGTTCTGCGGAATTCACTTCCGCGAGCTGCGGGCGGACTGATCGAGGCATAGCGTGGCTGGGTTCGTCTTCCGTCGACCGCCAGATGCGCAGCAGCCGCGTGTCTGGTCGGCTGCGCTTGCTGGAGGAGCGGGGGCGCAGACCATCACGGTCAACCAAGCCAGCGAAGTCGACACCGCCCAGTCGATCGTTGCAACGCAGCGCCAAGGAGTAGCCCAGGCCTCGGAGCTGGACACGGCTCAAGCCATCGCAGCGATCCACCAAGCTGTCACGGTGGGTCTGGCGTCGACGGTCGAGACGGCGCAACCGATCACGGTCATCGGCGGGGAGGTGGTGGAGCCGCCGGCTCCTGCGCCGGCGCCGGGCATCGACCCACCGTACCGCACCGGTGCCTACGTCCCGGGTGCGCTTCGTGGTGTCCGTGAGGCCGACCCGGCTCTGCTGCGCAAGGTCCGCATCCGTCGCGAGAACGAGGCGCTGGTGCGTCTGATCGCGCAACTGTACGAAGGCGGGGTCTTTGACGAACAGGAAGAAGAGGTCACCGCGTGAGCCTGAGTTCCTGCCTGGCCATCGTGGCTGACATCTCGGCCGAAGACACAGAGCGGCTGCTCGAGGAGGTCGAGGCGCGCGTTGATGCCGGAATGACCGCGGCCGACGCGCAGCAAACTGCCGTGCAGGACCTTCTGGCAGAGGTCGAGGCAGAAGTCGCCGAGGCAAAGGCTGCGGTGCGCGAGCAGCACGCGGATCTGTTCATTGAGCCGGAGAAGCCGTTCGAGTCGCAGTACTTCGGGGATGTTCAAGCTGCGCGATCAGAGCCAGCGATGTCGCGCTCCGCCGGACTACCCGACCAACTTCGCGGTCTGGCCAAGAAGGCGGCGGCTCCCGGCAACGCCAACGAAACCGTTGTCGTCGCGCCGGTGTCCAAGGCGGAGATTGAGATCCTCCGGCAGGCCGGCATCCCTGTGCGCGACGACGCGAAGCACACCGTCGATCTGTTCGCTGTGCGCCACGCGCTCAATCGCCACGCAGACGCGTCCCAGGAGGCTGCGCGCGGGCAGCTTGCCATCACCGCGGACGATGTAGCTGCGCTGCCCGAGATCATCGCGCATGCAGACGCGCTGGCGTTGGGCGCGAAGACGAGGGTTGGATTGCCGGCCGTGGGCCGAATCAAGCGAATGCCGGACGGGACCGTGCTCTACCTTGAAGAGTCAAGGTCCGGACGAAACACGCTGGCGATGACCAGCATGAGAAAGTATCCCGGCGCGAAGGATTTCGAAGCGATTGCGCGCTCCCTGCCTTCCAACGCCCGAGGCGACGCCGGGAATGTCCGAATTGTACCGATCCAGCAAGAGCCCGAGTTGTCGCGCTCTTCCGGCAGATTCGTACTCCCGAAGTTCAACATGGTCGCGCAGTCGATCGAACGGCTGCAGGACCGCTACAACCGCTGGAAGCAGACCGTCGATGCCATCCGAGAGCAGGGCGGCGTCGTCACCGAGGCCAACGACTTCTACCGCGCCGAGGAGCGGTACTACGGCAAGGTCGCCTCGCGGATCGAGGACTTCGACCGCGACGTTAGGGCGTTCCTGAAAGGCCTCGCGGAAGATGGTGTCGACCTGCGCAGCATGCAGCTCTACGCCTACGCCAAGCACGCCAAGGAGCGCAACGCCTACCTGCGCACCAAGCGAGAGGCCGGCGCCGGCGGGTTCGATTCATGGTCTGGCATGTCCGACGAGGATGCTGACGCGATCATCGACGACGCTCGACAGGCCGGCCTCGAGCAGGTGTTCGAGAAACATCACGCGGAGTTGATGCGCTGGACGCAGGGAACGCGAGACCTGCTGCTCGACGAGGGTCTCATCACCGACGACGACTACCTGCTGCTCAACAGCTCGTACGACAACTATGTCCCTTTGCGCGGCAACCCCGACGCCGAGGAGCGCCGCGGCACCGGCAAGGGCTTCAACGTCCGCGGCAAGGAGACCCAGCGAGCCAGGGGTAGGTACTCCGAGGCCGAGAACATCATCGAGCACATCATCGCCGACCGGGTGAAGTCACTGACCCGCGCCGGCAAGAACGAGGTGCTGCGCTCGTTCCTGCAGTTCGTGATCGACAACCCCGACCCGGCGCTCTGGGAGATCAACGCCGTCCAGCGCAATCCGGTGATGACGACCGACGACAACGGCGACCAAGTGATCGTCGAAGAGCCCCAGGTTGTCAAGGGCGGCCGCACGATCGGCATCAAGGACGGCGGCCGCGAGGTGTTCGTTCTGGTCCGAGACGCCAAGCTGCGCGAACAGATGCAGAACCTGCACATCGAGCAGGTGGGCGCCATCCTCGGCCACATGCTCGCGGCCCAGCGCATGCTCGGCCGTCTCTACACCTCGCTGAATCCGGTGTTCACCGTGCTCAACTTCGCGCGCGACGTGCAGAACACGTCCATGGCGATGATCGACGACGTTGGCTTCAAGGGCGCGGCCAAGCTGTGGGCCGGCTTGCCGGGCGCGATGAAGGAGTCCTTCAAGGCCGAGTTCGGCACGCCGAGCGCCGAGCACCAACTCTTCCGCGCCACGGGGGGCAAGACCGGGTTCATCGAGTTCAGGCAGATCGACGAGATTTCCAAGGACCTGGAGAAGAGGCTGGTCGACTTCGACCGCAGCGGGGTCAATCCGCTCTGGTGGGGCCCGAAGGCGCTTGAGGTCATCGAGAAGATCAACGGCGGGATCGAGAACGCCACGCGCTTCTCTGCGTTCCAAGCCGCCCGCTCCTCGGGAAAGACCGTTGCGCAGGCATCAAGCATCGCCAAGAACACGACCAACTTCAACCGCAAGGGCACGTGGACGCCAGCACTGTCGGCGTTCTTCCTGTTCTTCAACCCGGCCGTGCAAGGCACTGCGCGTGTCGCCCAGGCGCTGAAGTCGCCGAAGGTGCTGGCCACGCTCGGCGCCGGCATGACCGGCGTCGCGATGCTGGCCCTGCAGAACGCAAGCATGGGCGACGACGATGACGGCACGGCCTGGTGGGACAAGATCCCTCAGGAGGTGAAAGACCGCAACCTGATCATCATCCTGCCGCCGGGGTCCAAGGCTGGCGAGGCGATCAAGGGCACGCGCGAGGGGCGGTACATCAAGATCCCGATGTCCTACGGTTGGAACTGGTTCGCGACGATCGCCAACCAGGCTGCCGACATGTGGCGGCACGGCCTAGACCCTGCGCGTGGCGTGAGTCCGGCCAAGGCCATCAAGAACGTCGTCACATCGTTCCTCGGCGCCTTCCTGCCGTCGCAGGAGGCCGGTCGATCGCTCGGCGAGTCGCGCAACGCGGCGCTGATGTTCGTGCCCGACTTCCTGAACCCGCTCGCGCAGGCGGCGCTGAACATCAGCCCATTCGGCCGTCAGATGTACCCCGATGGGCCGCAGGACCGCGACAAGGCCGACGCGTCGAAGTACTTTGCCAGCCAGGCCGGAACGATGTACCAGCGCGGCGCGGCCTCGTTGAACGAGGCGACCGGCGGCAACCCGTACAGGAGCGGGTGGCTGGACTTCACGCCGGCCACGCTGGAGAACACGCTGCGGGCCTATGGCGGCGGCCCGGCCTCGTTCACGCTGGACATCATGAACGCGATGTACGTTCGGCACAGCATCGAGCGTCCCGACCTGGACGTTCGCCGGCTGCCATTCGCCAAGCAGCTCTATGGCCGGATCGACGCCGAGACCGACCGCGTGGCCGGCTTCGTGCGGATGAAGGAGATCGACGAGGCCGTCTCGACG